>TARA_B100000674_G_scaffold386110_1_pt1 | contig 11522 bp, 8 predicted proteins | sample TARA_B100000674 | Tara Oceans TARA_B100000674 (sample SAMEA2622759) | marine metagenome | biome: marine biome (ENVO:00000447); feature: surface water layer (ENVO:00002042); material: "saline water (ENVO:00002010), including plankton (ENVO:xxxxxxxx)" | depth 5 m
GACGCGCGCGCGGAGGCGAGCGCGCTCGAGACGGCGCTCGAGACGTCGGGCGCGTGACTTTTCGACGAACGGAGCGGCGTGACTGACGACGGTGATGGACGCGCGCGACGACGCAGGAGGAGATGAGACTTCGTTCGGGACACGTGGTGGGGGTGTCGGGGCCGGCGAGCGCGGCGCCGAGGAGCGCGGCGGAGGCGCGAGCCATGCTCATGGGAGGCGGTGCGGTGACGGTCGTGCCGGAGGAACACTGGCCGACGTTTCGACGAGGGGTGAAGGCGGTGTTCGATCGATGGACGGCGATACAGTTGGCGGTGGTGAACGCGTGGGGCGGCGCCGAGTCGGAGCGAAAAGTAAACGAGACGGAGGAAGAAATCGCGGCTTGGTTCGCGTCGAGAAAGAGAAAGGATGAGTTGGAGTTGGAAGATTTATTGATTGAAATATTGGGTGATGATTTTAACGTGTCGTGCGAGGATGGGTCGCCTCGTGAGGTGGCGAAGGCGTTGTGGGCGATGCACGAACAGTGCGCGGAGGGAACGTACGACTTCGTGGCTCAGATCGAATCGACGCCGTTACCGCGAGAAGCGATCGAACGGAGTAAGCTGATCGAAGAGGATAGACGCTGGACCATGAACGGTGGAGGAGACATGGACACGGGAGATAGCTCGAGCGACGGGGAAGACGACAACATGGAAGAGGTTGACGCCGACGGTTTGGCGGATCAACTCGGAGGCGCTTTCGGCGTTCGAGACGAGGGCGATGATACCGCCGATGTGTCCGCGCGCAGAGGGAAGAATGAGCCCGACGATGACGGTTGGTGCACGGTGCCTTCGCGACGATGATTTATGTGTAATGAAACGACGCATTCATACTCGTATTGAACAAAGTTTGTGAAATTCTCTTTATATCGGTTCCTCCGTGATGGACAAGATTTCTTCCTCGACAACCTTCGTCTCGACGTAGTCCTTCTTCGGAGCTTGGTCGCCGAGAAGTTCCTCGAGGGTAGACTTGTAAATGGGGGTGTCGCGGACAGCCTTCTTGGACTCGATCCACGCCTTCCATTTCTCCTCGGATTTCTTCTTCTCGCTCGCAACGTTCGAATCGGCCTCGTTTCTGATCTTCTCGTCGAGCTCTTCGAAACGCTTACTGTACTTCTTGATGTTCTTCTCAATTTCAGCTTCTTGCTCGGCGGAGAGAAGACTCTTTCCGCGAGGACGCCACAAGAATTGGAAGAAGCGATCCTTGCCGTACTTGTACAAGAGCTTGCCGTTGAAGGTCCACATGTGGTATCCATTCTCCATTTGGTGAACACTCGTCACTGCGGTGGTGACAAATCGACCAGTGGGATCCCATTCCACGTCGGTAGCCATGAAGTGCTCGACAGTGGCCATGGTGTCCATGTTGTCGACGTCGTAGAACTCAAACTGACCGTTCATCGTCTTCAAACCGGCGAGGATGATGATGCGGCCGTTCGGACTCCAATACAAGTGGTTGGCCGTCTTGTTCTTAATCGTACCAATGAGTGTGCAGTTGTTCTTACCTTGTTTGTCCTTCATGCTGTAGAAGGAGACATCCGGGCGCGCACCGTCGCCGTGGATGACGGCAAAGCGGTGACCCTTCGGTTCCCACGCAAACGCCACAATCTTCTCAGCCTTGTTGGCGAGTTCAAGCACTTCCATCGGACAGTTCGGCTCACGCAAGCGGAAGAGCTCGAATCCACTGTACGTGCTCTTTTTGGATTTCGTCGTGCGCAAAATCTTCGCAGCAAAGTAATCCCCGCTAGACTGCCAGTACATGTTCACACCCACGACATTGAACAAGTTCTTAGAGCGAACTTCCTTCTTGGACGGAAGGCCGATCAACGACACGCGCGCGGGCTGGTTACCACCGCCTTGCTCCGGCTGGAAGGCGGCGAGAATGGGATCGGCGGGAGACCAGCAGAAATCAACAACACCTTCAAGCTTGATGGACTTCTTGTCGACGAGCGTCATCTCCGGCGCTTCGTACACAGAGATCACGCCGGTACCCATCTTCGCAAAGAAGGCACCGGAATCATCTTTGGATTGACCAGACCATTTAAACACAGGCCAAGTGAATCCCTGTTGGCCTTGACCTACGAAATCACTAATGGGTCCCATAAATTGACGCAACTTGCCACCCGAGCGGGTGTCGAAAAAGTTGATAACAACAGTCGTCATCTCGCCAGCCTTGGTGGGTTCGTGCGTCGAACCAGTGGCAAGGAAACGTTCACACGGCGAGAACTCAATAAACTGCACACCATTGTGTCCAAACTTAGCGATACGACCGAACGAGTCACCGCCCCAAAGCGCCACACCTTGTCTGTGCACGGTGGCCAAGAAGCTCCCCTTTGGCGACCACTGCACGTACGACTCCGTCCAGTGCGTGCGAGTGTAGACATCTTCGCCCTTTTTCGTCTGCGGATCGTTCCAGAAGATCTGCGTTTCATCACCAAATCTGCACACAAACTGATCCCGTCCGCGTTGATCCATCATCCAGGCTTGCGTGTTTTCCCGTCTCGCGAACGCTTTGGGCGGCGGCGCGCTGTATTCATCCGGCACCTTTTGGTACTTTTCAAAGTCGTCAAACTTGCACACCTTGAAGATGTGCGACTTATCGAGTTTGTACCCATTCGTTTGTTCCACCGCACTCTGCGCTTGCTGTTCCGTCGCAAACTCGATAAACGCGTACCCGAGCGACGTCTTCGTCGCCTCGTCTTGCGGCATGAGCAAGCCGCCCTCGCGCACCTCTCCGATTTGACTAAAAATCTTCGTCAACACGTTCAACAGCTTGGCAAACTTGGCCTCGGGAATCTGCGGCAAATTATCCACCACGATCACGCTCGCGAATCCGCTCTCTTCCTTGACGTCGTCCAACTCCACCTCCACCGGCTGATCCAAACCCGCGCGCGCGATCTCCTCCGCCGGGAGTTCGATCGACTCCGGATCCACCTTACTCCAATCGACGAATCCATCCTGCATCGACGCGACGCGCGCGTTCGTCAGTCATCCTCCCTCTCCCACGCATCATCGCGCTCGCCCTCCCGCGTCGTTCCCTCGACCCGCCGCCCATGCGTCTCGACCCATCGCCGCGCGCGCGCGCGGTCCCGTCCCTCGCGCGCATCGCACGTTTCGATCGGACGACGCGCACCTGTTGACGAGGAAACTCGCTCGGAATGGCGTCCATGCGCTCTCTCTCGCGCTCTCTCTCGCGCGCCGAGTCTCTCGTCGTCTCCACGCGCGTCGCACTGCCGCGCGCTTGGGGTTTTCATCACCCATGGACGGCGTCCCGGGACGTGTCGGCATTCGTGTGGGCAAACAGTGATGGCATCGTGACCACCCGCTCGGTGGGTCCCGACTCGTCACGAGTCCATGCGTCCGCGCGCAAATCGGCGGGGCGTTCGATCGGTCGTCGTCGCGGGACGCCATATGGACGGCGACGCGGTATGGGACGCGCGGACGGCCTCGTGACGTACCTCAACGATGCGTGGACGCCCTACCACGCCGTGTTCGCGACGTGCGAGGCGCTCCGCGCGCGAGGGTACGAGGAACTGGACGAGCGCGACGCGTGGTCGTTGCGGCGAGGTGGAAAGTATTTTTACACGCGCAACGCGTCGGCGTGCGTCGCGTTCGCGGTCGGCGGTGGGTACGAGGCCGGGGATGGATTCGTCATCGTCGGTGCGCACACGGATTCGCCGTGTCCCAAGCTGAAACCGAACACGAGGGTGGACGGGGGGGGCGACGTGCGGATTCGCGTGCAACCGTACGGCGGCGGACTCTGGCACACGTGGTTCGATAGAGATTTGGGCATCGCGGGACGAGTGGTGGTGAAATCGTCGAAGACGAATGAGGTGTTTCATCGGTTGGTGAAGATCGATCGAGCGGTGTGTCGAATTCCGACGCTCGCGATTCACTTGGATCGAGGCGTGAATAGCGAGGGGATGAAGGTGAATTTTCAACAGCACATGGCGCCGATTTTGGCGACTCGATCGAAGGCTGAGGGAGGCGAAGAGACGAAGGAAAAGAAAACGGAGGACGATCGAGGCGAGGAGTCGAGCAGGCATCACCCGTTGCTATTGAAACTGATCGCGGATGAGATTGGATGCGCGCCGGGCGACATTGTCGATTTCGATTTGCAACTGTGCGACACGCAACCGAGCACGATCGGTGGCGCGCAGAGAGAGTTCGTGTACAGCGGACGATTGGATAATTTGGTCAGTTGTTACACATCGCTTCACGCGTTGTTGAACGCGTCGACGGACGAGGCTCTGGAGAAGGCTTCGGGCGTTCGAATGATCATGCACTTTGACCACGAAGAGGTGGGCAGCGAGTCATCGAGCGGCGCGGCGGGCGCGATGACGACGGACGCGATCAAGCGCATCGCCGCCGCGTTGAACCCAGAGGCGGTGGAGGGTTTGGACGAGCGCACGCGAAGGGCATCCTTTTGCGTGAGCTCGGACATGGCGCACGCCTTGCATCCAAACTACGCCGACAGACACGAACCCGCCCACGCGCCGAAGATGCACGGAGGTTTGGTCATCAAACACAACGCGAATCAGCGATACGCGACCGATGCGGTGACCGCGTTCATGTTCCGCGAGCTCGGCGAGCGCGCGGGCGTGCCCGTGCAAGAGTTTGTCGTTCGAAGCGACACCGGATGCGGTTCCACCATCGGACCCATCTTCTCCACGCGCACCGGCATCCGAACGGTGGACGTCGGCGCCGCGCAGCTCTCCATGCACTCCATTCGCGAGGTGTGCGGCGCGGATGACATCGATCACGCCGTGACCCATCTCACCGCGCTCTTCCTTCACTTCATCGACCTCGATCGGACCCTCATCGTGGACGGCGCCATCGGCGCGCTCTGTCGTCGATGCGACGTCTTCGAATCGGCGTCTCAAATGTCCCTCGACGCGTCCGTCCCGGACGCCGACGACGCTCGCACGTACGCCACGTAACGACGCGGACGACGTTGCAAATCACATAACTCATCAAATCACTCGCTCTCTCGCCCTCTCCCCCGCGACATCCGATCGATCTCGTCGAAAAGCGCGTCGCCGCCCGTCGCCGCCGATTTGAAAAAACAACAGACCGAGAGAAACCGAGCACCCGCGTCGCACACCTCGACGCACGCGTCGTGCGCGCGGAGACGCCGCGCGCGAGCGACCATGGTGAGCGCGGATGCCGCGCGCACGCTCAACGTGCTCGCTGAGCAGCGTAAAGCCATCACCGCGGCGCGACGCGACGGCGATCACACGCGAGCGCTCGAGCTGTTGATTCAGCAGCGCGATTTATTACTTCCGGAAGCGGCGAAATCCAAGGCGGACGAGGCGTTGATCGCGCCCATCCTGGGACAGATCGAGCGTCACATGCGCGCGGTGCGAGATGAGATGCACGGCGGCGGAGGCGGACGCGCGGGAGGGGGAGAAGGCGCGGAGGCGCGGTCGGGGGGGACGGGTGGCGCGGCGACCGATTCGACGACGTCCAAGGGAGACGAGGGCGCGAAGACGATAGTGAGCGGGAAAGGGGGCGGAGCGAAGAGAGAGGTGAAAGTGGACGTCGTGGCGGTGGATCAAGCGTTGGCGAAACGGACGAAACACGATTGGGGAGCGCCGCCCGCGGCGTTGGACCCGGACGGGGCCGAGGACGACTTTGAAATTTTGGACGACGTAGACTTGAATGGATGCTTGGAGCAAGACGTCGGGTACGGAGGCGCGAAGAACGCAGTCGTCAAGCTGAAACCGTTCGAACCGCCGACTCGTAAAAGTCCGGGGGCGAAGCGTGGAAGGAAAAAGAAGGCGGGCGAACCCAAGCAGAGGTGGTCCGGAGAGGGCGAGCGAGACGTCGCGAATAAACCACCGACGAGGTTCATGAGCGCTGGTGAACGATTAGATTTGGAGAACGCGGCGAAGGGGTTACCACCGGCGCACACGCAGTATCGCGCAGCGAAGGAGACGAACGGTGCGACTCGAACGTATGGGCGGGGCCGCGGCGGTACCGGTTTCGTACCTCCTTACGGCGGTAGCGGTAACGGCCAGCGAGTGAAGCCCAACCAGGGCGGAAACGACGACGAAGAGGGACCACCGTTCAGTGAACCGGTGATGCAAAAGCTCTCCCCCAACGGTGAGCCCATCGCGGAGGATATTCTCAAACTCGATCGAGAAATCGTCGAACGAGTGGTGAGCGAAATCTTGGACAAACACGAGTCGGTTGATTGGGACAGTATCGCGGGACTAGAACATCCGAAAGCGGCCGTGCAGGAACTCGCCGTCTGGCCGATGATGAATCCAGAGTTGTTCGTCGGAGCTCGCGCCGTTCCGAAGGGTTTACTCTTGTTTGGTCCACCCGGGACAGGCAAGACGCTCATCGGTCGTGCCGTGGCCAGTCAATGCGGAGCCACGTTCTTCTCGATTTCTGCATCCAGTTTGACGAGCAAGTGGATTGGTGAAGGTGAAAAAATGGTCAGAGCACTCTTTGCCGTCGCTCGCCACCTTTCGCCCGCTGTTATTTTTGTTGACGAGATCGATTCGTTGCTCTCGGCGAGAAAATCAGATGGCGAGCACGAAAGCTCTCGGAGAATGAAAACTGAGTTTTTGGTTCAAATGGACGGGCTCGGTGGTGGTGAAAACGATCGTTTACTTCTCATTGGAGCGACCAACAGACCGCAAGAGCTCGACGACGGTGCGCGACGACGGATGCCGAAACAGCTCTACATTCCTCTTCCGTGCGCGGCGGCGCGAAGAGATATGGTTTTACGCACCCTCAGCGCCGGTAAAGGCGTCGCACACAATCTCAGCGAAAGCGACTTGGATACCTTGTGTGAGAAAACCGATGGATACTCGGGATCTGACATGAAACATCTCATTCAAGAGGCTGCGAGAGCGCCCGTGCGTGAGACGTTTCAGAAGACAAAGGACATGCCTGGTCCAGTCTCGCCGAGCTCTCTCAGACCCATCGTTCTGGCGGATATCCGACGAGCGGCAAAGCAAGTTCGTCCATCAGTCACCAGAGCTGACGTCGAATTCCATGAAGAGTGGAATAGAAACCACGGCGCGCTAACCGCAAACGCGGATTGCGACGACGATGACGACGCGTGGTGATGGAATCATTCTGCTGCGCGTTTGATTACAGTGACGTCTCGAGAGACCGAGGACATCTGTAGCTACTTCTAATTGATATGTAAAGTACATTATTCGTATTTAGGAACCGCGTTAATCGCTTGCAGGATGCGCACAACCAAGTTGAGCGACGCCAGATCATTTTCCGCGTCCACGTACTCGGGAGGAACAGCCTTTGGCGACTTTGCGAATTCGAAAGCCGCCAAGAAGTCCTCCCCGGTCGCAGATTCAGGCACCGGGAAGTGCGACGCGATGACGCGCTTAGCATTCCATTGACTCACTTTTTGAGCCCACTCCGCAACCTCTTTGCGATAAAACTGAAACACGACGTTGAACACGATTGGCGAGACCACAAACTTTCCAGCCAATCCGCGGAAACTAGATTCCGGATTCAAGATGTTCTTCGCGTCGGGCGCGATAAATAATGAAAAAAGGGCCATGCGTTTCCATCCATTCGTGATGCGCTCGTCGCGCTGATTCGCTGGAATGTTTGGCGAGGTGATATTGCGTCCGCCGCGGTAGTTGCCGAGCTTGAGTAATCGAATCGTGAAACACTCGTCGCTTCCTAAATCCTCTAAATCGTCCTCCGGGATGATTCCCGGGGCAGTCTCGCCCACGTACACCGCGGCATCGGTGACTAAAATAGATTCGGTATCCTTGTGGTAGAACGCGGCTTCCGAGTACGTATAATTATGCCAAAACAGTGGCGGGAGAAACAGCAACTCTGTCTCGATTTCGTCGCTCCACGGAGGCGGCTTGGAAGGATCTCCGAGCGTTCCTTTGGGAAACAACCCCAAGAACGCGTTCGGGAGCGGCAGAGGAAAACTAAATTGTCCCGGCACGATCCACAACTCGCACTTTGGAAACTTTCGCGTGAACGCCGGCGCGAAAATCTTGTGTTCGTACTGTGTCGTCGACAGGCACGCGTGCTTCACTTCCCCGCCGATCTCTTTGAGAAGCTCCACGCACTCCTCCGTGGGCGCGATGGGATCGTGCACCCACAGCGACCCATCGCGCAGTTTAATCACAGTCATGCGCACGTTCGTCGACACGCCGAGCCCGAAACCGATCCCTTGCTCCTGCTCGAACGCCCACACCTGTCCCGGCACCAGCTCCGTCCTCGTCGTCCTCCGACTCAACAACGGCACGAGCGGGAACGGAAACCCGGTAAAATTCACGTATCGTCGCTTCTTTGCCTCCTCCACCTCCACCTGCACCCTCGCGTCGTCATCATCACCACTCGCCTTCGTCCCGCCTCGCGCGCGCCTCGCGCGCCGCGACGCCGACGGACGTCCGCGCACCGTCACCGTCCACGGCACCGTCCGCGGCACCGTCACCGTCACCATCGCCACCGACTCTCTCCGACTCTCCGCGAACGACAATGGCGACGGCCCATCGATCCATGGGTCCGACCGACCGACCGCGTCGATCGACGATCGTCTTCGCATCGCATCGCGCATCGATGAATCGAAACAAATCCCCCTCGAACGCGGACGTTTTTCCGTGCACGTCTGCCGATAAAAAAACTTGTATACCAAAGATTCGTTCCATGATACATACAATCATTCTTGTAAGTCTATGTATGTATGTGCGTATACGTGAAAAGCGACAGGCGCGCGCGCGCCTCTCGATCGAATCGATCGATCGAAACGAGCGCCGCAGACGCGGACGCGGCGCTCGAGAGAGACGATGACGTACGCGACGACGACGCCGATGACGCCGATGACGCGCGCGACGCTCGCGAGCGGCGCGGCGGTGACGCGCCGATCGGTGCGCGCGCCGGCGCGACGCGGGGCGGCGCCGCGCGTCGCGCGCGCGTCCGTCGCGTCGCGCGCGGTGCGAGCGACGACGACGACGACGACGACGACGACGACGACGATGCGCGCGCAAAAGATGAACCAAAAAAGTCGGCGGTCGTCCGTGACGACTCGCGCGGCGGCGACGAGGTACGAACGCGCGCGCGCGACCGTTTTCGCATCCATTCCGATTCCACGAGGATTGGATAAAAAGGAGGGAGTGAAAGATTATGCTCGACGACGACGCGACGCTCGATGACGCGAACGCGACGGATGAGGGACGAAGAGGGCGCGCGCGGAGGACGCACAGATATTTTCCTCTCGCGCGTCTCCCTCTTCGCGCGTCCATCGCGCGCGCGCGCTCGCGGACGAACGTTGGGCGCGGTCGCCGACCGACCCGATCGATCGCCCCGCGCTCCACGTGGACCTCCCTAGGTTTTCATTGGCTCTCGCGCGCGCGCGCCGACGAGGCGAGGGAGGCGACGAGACGTCGATGGATGGATGGCGTGCGGTGAGGGGTGGGGGAATGCGTACCGGTGGTGAATGCGCGCGCGACGACGCGTGAGTTTGGAGACTGACGATTGTTTATCGCGTGCGAATCTTTGCTCGGCGCAGCGGTCCGTTGAGCGAGCTCAAGGAAAAGTATCCGCAACTCGAGACGGTGTTTTACTTTGCGGCGTGGTACTTTTTGAACGTGCAGTTTAACATCGTGAACAAGACGATTTACAACTACTTCCCGTACCCGTGGTTCGTCTCTTGCGTGCACTTGATCGTGGGTTTGTTCATTATGGGTTTCTTCTGGGGCAGCAAGTTGGTTGAGTACGAACAACCTGATAAAGAGTTTTTGAAGGCGTTGTCCTTGCCGGCGTTTTTGCACGCGTTCGGTCACTGCTTGACGAACGTTTCTTTCGCCGCCGTCGCCGTGTCCTTCACGCACACCGTGAAGACGCTCGAGCCGGTCTTCACCTCCATCGGTTCCTACTTGGTCGCCGGTACCGTGTACCCGCTTCCGGTGTACCTCTCCTTGCTCCCGGTGATCGTCGGCGTCGCCATCGCCTCGGCGACGGAACTCTCCTTCACCTGGTTGGGTTTCTTGACGGCGATGAGCTCCAACATCGCCTTCTCCGCGCGCGCCATCTTCAGCAAGAAGCTCATGAGCAAAATGAGTCCGCTCAACCTCTACAACTGGGTCACCATCGTGGCTTTGATGTTCTGCTTGCCGTTCGCCATCTACTTTGAAGGCCCGACGCTCGCCGCCGGCATTCAACAAGCCATCGCTGTCAAGGGCAAGACTGAATTCTTGATGGCCCTCGCTTCGGTCGGTTTCTACTACCATATGTACAACCAAGTCGCGTACCAAGCCCTCGGCAAGGTCGCTCCGGTGACCCACGCCGTCGGTAACGTCGGTAAGCGCATCTTCGTCATCGGCTTCAGCATCCTCGCCTTCGGTAACAAGATCTCGACGCAGACGCTCATCGGTTCCGCCATCGCCATCGTCGGTGCGGGCTTGTACGGCGTCATCAAGGGTAAGTATGCCGATGAGTCTAAGAAGTAAACAGAGGCGTCGTTCATTCAATGTAATGTGTGAGTATTTTATCTTCCAATTTTCCCGCTCAACGCGAAGCGAGGCCGACGACTCGGTACGGTTACAGAAGTGCTAAAATTCAAATTAAAAATTTCTCGAGCTCACGCCCCGCTCGCGGCGCTGCCCTTCGCGTCGGCGCCCTCTACGAATTTACCCGTGAATTGATACGACTCGCTCGGGTACTCTCTGTTCGCCTCCTGAATCAAATCGTACAAAACCTTCAAGCACCACTGTCTGTTGTGCTCGCGATTTTCGTTTCGACGGCAGACGATGCGCAAGACGTCTTGCTTGGGATTATATCTCTTATCCACCAACAGCTTGACGTACTCGATCGCTTCGTCGCTCAGACCCGTAATGCGTTGTAATTCGCTCAGTTTCACCTCGACCGACACTTTCCAGTTGAGAGGATGCTCTTGCACGTCGCCCGGTTCCATGACGAATTCGCTCGTCCACGTCAACACGGCGTCGGGGTCTTCTTCGATTTCAAAGTTTCCACCCGGAACGACGTCCCCGTACTTCTCTCGCAACTTCTCCCCTTGTTCCATGGTCTTGATCAACTTATCCGCCAACGCCTCCACCTCGGCGTAACTCTCCTCCAGACTCGCCTCCACCCACTCTCTCATGTTGTACAAGTCTCGAATGTCGTTTCTCGTCGGATACGAATCAATCTCCGTCAAAAACCCATCGTACGACCCCTTATCGCGTCTCGTCGGTCGACGTTGATTCTTTACCCCGAACACCCACCCCTTGTCGCCCCCCTCCGTCTCCACCGCCGACTCGGTTGACGAATCGTCGCGTTCCGCGTCTTCGCCGCCGTCCTCGCGCGCGCCGTCCTCGCCGTCCTCGCCCTCACCGTCCGATCCCGACGTCGACGCGAACGTCCTCGCGCCTCCGACGTCGTTCCACAACGCGCACCACGCATCCATACCCCGCCCACGCGTCGTTTGCCCTCGCGCGAACGCGCTCGCGCGTCCCATCGTCGACGCGCTCGAGCCGGCGGCGATCGCGC
>TARA_B100000674_G_scaffold499029_1_pt1 | contig 11522 bp, 9 predicted proteins | sample TARA_B100000674 | Tara Oceans TARA_B100000674 (sample SAMEA2622759) | marine metagenome | biome: marine biome (ENVO:00000447); feature: surface water layer (ENVO:00002042); material: "saline water (ENVO:00002010), including plankton (ENVO:xxxxxxxx)" | depth 5 m
AACACCGGGCCTGAAATTGCCGGTCAGCAGTTTGGGGGGGAGCTGACCAGCAGGGGGGAGCTTGTGCTTTATGCGATCACGGACGCAACATCGACATTGCCGCGTGTCGCATTCGAATACGGGCAGATCTTGTGGGCTTCTTCGACGAGTTTTTCAGCCTCGGCCTTGTCAAGGCCCGGAAGCGAAACCTTGAGCGTCACGGCAAGGCCAAAGCCGCCTTCATCGCGCGGGCCGATCCCGACTTCGGCCGTGACCGAAACATCATTGGGGACCTTCGGGCCGCCCTGGGATGACACGAATTTCATCGCACCGATAAAGCAGGCCGAATAGCCCATGGCAAACAGCTGCTCGGGGTTATTGCCGTCCCCGCCTGCGCCGCCAAGTTCCTTTGGCGTGGTCAGCTTGACATCGAGCGAGCCGTCATCGGTTTTCGCCCGGCCATCACGGCCGCCGGTGGCAGAAGCGCTTGCGGTATATTTTACATCAACAGACATGGTTTCATCCTTTGTTTGAACGTTGGTTCGACTTGGTGAGAACCCGGCTGCGATACCTTCATATGTCGCCGGGGGTGAGCAGGTGTAAGAGCACCTGCCCGAAAGAGGGTGAAAGTTTTGTGTCACTCGCCATGCAAGGCATTGCGCAGATACTGACCAGCTTGGGCGATTGCGCCTTTGGCAGCCGGGGTGTCGGCAAGGGCATTGAGCATGACAAAGTCATGGATTGTGCCGTTGTAGCGGGTGACCGTGACATCAACGCCAGCCTGGCTGAGTTTGCGGGCATAGGCTTCGCCTTCATCTCGCAGCACGTCATTTTCTGCGGTGATCACAAGGGCAGGCGCCTGTCCGGCAAGCTGTTCGGCACTTGCGTGGATCGGGGTTATTTTCGGATCCTTACGATCAGCGCCTTCGGGCAGGTACTGGTTCCAGAACCATTCCATCGCAGGTTCGGTCAACCACGGTCCATTGGCAAATTCGGTGTAGGATCCGTTGTCAAAATCAGCATCGGTTACCGGGTAGAATAGTACCTGGGCCGTGATTTCCGGGCCGTTGCGTTCTTTTGCCAGAAGCGAGACCACCGCGGTCATGTTGCCGCCCACACTGTCACCGGCAATCGCCAGACGGGTCGGGTCAACATTAAGCTGTTCACTGTGATCAGCAACGTATCGGGTGACAGCATAATCCTGTTCGATCGCAATCGGATAGCGGGCCTCGGGCGAGCGTTCGTAATCAACAAACACCAAGGCCGCATTGGCACGTACGGAAAGCTCGCGTACCAGACGATCATGGGTGCCAGTATCGCCCATCACCCAGCCTGCGCCGTGGAAGTAAACGATCACGGGAAGGCGTTCGGTATTGCCTGCCGGGCGGATGATGCGAACTTTGGTTTCACCGGTCGGTCCGACCGCAAAGACGGTGTCAGTGATATCAACGGCCGGCTTGGCAGCCTCGCCGGACTGCGCACCTGACAGAACATTGCGTGCTTCGGGCGGGGTCAGGGTATAGATGGCCGGACCGCCGGATGCCTCAAGCACATTAATGAAGTTCTGGGTTGCGGGTTCAAGAACCGGGTTTGCGAATGCTGCAGTGCTAGCCAGCGAGGTGGACAATGCGAGTGCCGCAGCTGCAACTTTGGATTTGAATGTGGTCATCGGTCTTATCCTTTGCTGGGCCGTCCGATGGGGCGGCGTTGTGTTTTGATGAATTATGTATCGCACACAATTAAATCGTGTACGATATAAATATATGAAACGCAGCCATGCAATAAAATCGTTTGATATTAAATCGTGCGCGATTTAATTTATCCGGCTTTGAAATTTTCAGGCCAGGTTGCGTGAGCCTGTTTCACGAATTATGGTTTGGCATAGAACTGTTGGTTTTCGGGTGGTTTGGTCCCGATGACGCCCCCGAAAATGCCCCAAGGATCAAGGACCCACCCGATGGCAGACGCCCCGAAAGAAGACCTGCTTCAGCTTGAAAAACTTCTGTGCTTTTCGGTTTATTCGGCAAGCCATGCCTTTAACCGCATCTATAAGCCGCTTCTGGATGAGCTTGGTCTGACCTATCCGCAATATCTGGTGATGGTATCCCTGTGGCAGGAAGATAATCAGTCAGTGCGCAGCATCGGCGAGAAGATGTATCTGGAATCAAGCACGCTGACGCCCCTTCTGAAACGGCTGGAGGCTGCTGATCTTGTGTCGCGTAAACGCGATCCAAAGGATGAACGGTCCGTGCGGGTCAGCTTGACCGAGGCGGGTGCCGCCCTTCGCACGAAGGCCGAAAAGATCCCGACCTGTATTCTCGAAGCCACCGGACTTGATCTTGAAACGGCCAAACGCCTGCATCGCGATTTGCGCTCGATGCGCAATCATCTTGAGGCGAGCGCTGTGAAGGGGTGACCCAGCTCAGGAGTTCGTCTTTTTGCGATCAAGATGGTAGGTCAGCGCCCAGCCAAGCGCTGTTTTGATTGCTGGTTCGGGCAAGGGGTGATCAAGCGGCAGGATAATCGCACGGTTGCCTTCGGTGGCAAGATCGGCCGAAAGCAGGCTACGGGTGCGATCAATCAGATCGGTTTTGCAGTCAAAAAAGATCATCACCTGATCAGGTGTTTGGGGTTTCCAGTCAGCCCGGATGGTAGTGCCTGATCCCGATTTCGGCCGCCAGGCCGGTTCACCCCATTTGAGGCTTTCTGTCACCGGACCGACCCCATCGATTTCGCCAGCCAGTTCAAAGACCCAGTCGCGGATCGACATCAATGCCCGTCGGGCCGCAGCCGGGCAGGCATTGAACTTGGCCGCAACCTCGGGGCTGGCGAAATCACCTGATCCCATTACATGCCCGCAGCACTGAGATTGCCAAAGGACTGGATCAGCAGCCAGACACCACAGACCGCAAGCGTGATGTGCTGCATGACCATGGCGGGCGCGATGATCCGTTTGGACCGTTTGAGTGTGCCAATCGCATGCAAAAGCCGACTTGCAATCAAAATGGCCGCAACAATCCAGATAATATCAGAGGTCGCAAGGATCGCCTCGATGGCAAGAATCAAAAGAACGCAAAGTGGTGCATTCTCAACGAAATTGCCGTGCGCCCGAATACGCCGGCGCAGGGTGTTGTCATCACCATCGCCGCTCAGCACCCCGACCTGGGCGCGCCGGACAGAGACCATCAGGCTAAGCCCGGTCAGCATCAAAACAAAAACGGCGGTGATGCAGATGGTTACAGGAAGTGGCAGCATTGAACGGTTCCCGAATTGTTGGGGCAAATTGTAATTGGCAAAGGTAATTCAATCACTGAATGATGTGGGGATCAAACAAAAGGACGACACCAGAAACGATGCCGTCCTTTGTGATGTGTTATTTGAACTTCCCGAAAGCCTAGATGTTCCGCAGGCGATCAAGGAAGTTTCTGACCTGTTCATCAAGATTGCGGGCTTCTTGTGCGAGTTGGGTCGCCCCGGCCTGCACGTTTGACGCCGCTTCACCGGTTTCCTGGGATGTGTTGCGGACAATCCCGATAGAGGATGAAACTTCGTTGGTACCAGCTGCTGCCTGTTGGACGTTGCTGGAAATTTCGGCGGTGGCAGCGCCTTGCTCCTCGACTGCCGAGGCAATGGCTGTCGCGATCTCGTTGATGTTGGAAATCGTTTCCGTCACCTTTTCGATGGCACCAACCGTATTCTGGGTTTCCGACTGGATCGACCCGATCTGTTGGGCAATGTCGTCGGTTGCCTTGGCTGTCTGCGTGGCAAGGTTTTTGACTTCCTGTGCCACAACGGCAAAGCCTTTACCTGCTTCGCCTGCGCGGGCAGCCTCGATTGTGGCGTTGAGCGCAAGCAGGTTGGTTTGGGCAGCGATGTCGTTAATCAGGCTGACGACTTCGCCAATACGATCGGCGGCCTCGGCAAGGCCGGTGACCATCGCATTGGCGCGCGATGCTTCCTCGACGGCTGTGGAGGATATGTCGGACGATTTTGCCACTTGGGAGCTGATTTCCTGAATGGAGGCGGAAAGTTCCTCAGTCGCGGATGCCACTGTCTGGACATTGGCACTGGCTTCGTCGGCGGCGGCTGCGACAACAACGGCCTGTTCGGAGCTTTCATCTGCGGCCCGGCGCATCTGGCGCGATACGCTTTCCATATTTTCCGAACTATCGGAAACATTGACCACGATGGACCCAACCGACTTTTCAAACTCGTCGGCCATCTGCAGGCGGGCGCGATTGCGTGCTTCGCTTGCCTTCTGCTCGGCTTCAAGCTTTTCACGTTCGGCCTTTTGCATGCCGGCCGAGGCCTCCTTGAAGGCCTCAAGCGCCTTGGCAATGGCACCAATTTCGTCGTTTCGTTTCAGATAGGGGATCGATACGTCGAAATTACCACTCTGCAGATGATCAATCACGCCCGCGACACGGGTCATCGGGCGGGAAACAAGGCTTCTGGTCGACAGAAGAACCACGGCAATCACGATGGCAAGCAGGATGATCCCGCCGATTAGCGTGGTGTTGCGCAAGCTTTCTGCAGGCGCATAAACCGTATTATGCGGGACATTGACGACAACGCCCCACTGGTTGGGATAGCCGGCGATCTCGACAGGGACAATCATGTGCAACATCTCGTCGTCATCGACCCGCGTCGGATTGCCGCTTTTCATTGCGTCAAGAATTGCCGCCTGCACGGTGTTATCAGCACTCAGCGTCGTACCACGGATTTCCGGGTCCTCATGGGCAACCCATGTGCCCTGGGCCGAGACCAGGTTGACTGTTCCGGTTCCGAACGGGGTCAATTCGGCAAAGCGTTCCGAAAGCGCATTCAGTTCAAGGTCGACGCCAAGAACCCCCAGAAAATCGCCAGCGGGATTCTGGACGGGATAGACGAACGAGGTCAGGACCACATCGCGCCCCTGAATGTCATAGGTAATGGCGTCGGTGACATAGGGCTGATTGGTATCGCGCGGGGCGGTGTAATACTCGTTGATTTCGGGGTTATCGAGGCCGGTCAGGTGATAGGGCGTGATGCCTTCGCCAAAATTGTAATAGTAGGTAACGTACTGACCGCTGCCATCGCCAAACGGTTCGCCTTCGTCCTTATAGTCGGCATCCTTGCCATCAAGGGCATTGGGCTCGAACCCGGACCAGGCCCCGGCAAGGGTCGGATTGTCGATCAGGGTACGATTGAGAATTTCGTTATAGGCCTTGCGATCAACGCCGCCTTGATCGCGGATGGCGCGAAACGCGCCGGCAAGATTTTTGGCGACCCTCATGCCGCTATTGAGAACACTACCAGCCTGTTCCGCGTGATGGTTTGCAACCGCGCGCGCCTCACCAACGGTGAGTTCTTCGGTGGTCTGGTTTGTCTGAAGCGTTTGAAGCGAGATGCCCGCAATGAGGCAGATGGCAATTGCCAAGGCGCTGACAAATGTAAGTTTTGCGCCAAGTGACAGAGAGGAGAAGTTCATTCGGCTGTCCTTCTGACCTATGCGTTCGAGGAGTAAAACGCATTTTGACAAAGCACCAGCCAACTCAATGGCTTGGTGGGGCAAACAGGCACGGCACGTCAAAGTGCTATTCTAAAGTAGAATATCCTGTAAGGAAAGCGCCTCAGAAGGTTTCGATTGTGAAAATTAAAATACTCGAGACTTGCCAATCACCGGGGCAAAGACTTCGTCGGCGGGGATAGGTTTGCCAAACAGGAAGCCCTGTAATTCGATGCCGGGCACGGCGCGCAGGAATTCATACTGCTTTTTGGTTTCGACCCCTTCGGCGGTGATCTGAAGGCTCAGCGCATCGGCCATGGCGAGCATGGCGGTGATCAGGGCAACATCGTCACTGTTGCCCGGCAGGCCTTTGACAAAGGCGCGGTCAATCTTGATGCGGCTGATCGGAAGGCTTTTGATCGACCGCAGGCAGGAATAACCCGTGCCGAAATCATCAATCGCCAGCGATACCCCGACCGCGCGCAAATCATGCAGGGTCTGGATCATGCTGACTTCGTCCTGGATCATGCTTTCGGTGACCTCGATTTCAAGGTCCTCGGCCGGAAGGCCTGCCATGGCCAGTTCATGGGCAACCGTATCGGCAAAGCCCGGTTGTTGCATCTGGCGCACCGAAACATTGACCGCCATGCGAAGCTTTTGACCATGTTCATCCTGCCAGCGGCGCGCCTGACGGCAGGCTTCACCCAGAACCCAGTCGCCGATTTCCAGAATAAGTCCGCTTTTTTCCGCAATTGGGATGATTTCATGCGGGCCGACAAGACCTTGTGTCGGATGGTTCCAACGCAGCAACGCCTCGACCCCGACCATATCGCCACTCGCACCATCAATTTGCGGCTGGTAATGCAAAACGAGTTCTTCGTTTTCAAGACCGCGCCGTAATTCAAGGGAGCGGGTCATGTAATGGGTGGCATTGGCCGTCATTTCCGGTTCATAGAGCGCACAGGTCCGCCGACCGCGGTCCTTGGCGGCGTACATCGCGGTATCGGCAAGGCGGATCAGGTCGTGCGATGAATGACCGTGGATCGGATAAAGCGATATGCCGATACTGGCCGAAATATTCATCTCATGGCCGCTGATATAGAACGGGCGTTGCAATTCCTGAATAATCTTCTGCGCCAGATTGGCGGCCGCCGTTTCATTGGGGATGTTTTCGCGAATGATCAGGAATTCGTCACCGCCCAGCCGCGAGATGGTATCGGTGCGTTCGGTAATGCCCTTGATCCGGGTTGCGGCAATCAGAATGACCTGATCACCAGCAGCATGACCGAGCGTGTCATTGATCGTTTTGAAATTATCAATATCAAGAAACAGGCAGGCAACCATGGTGCCGCTGGGCTCGCACCGTTCAATTGCGCGGTTCAGGCGGTCGGTCGCAAGCAAGCGGTTGGGCAGGCTGGTGAGCCCGTCATACTGGGCAAGATAGTGCAATTCCTGTTCGGCCTGCCGGATGGCGGTACGGTCCGAGACGATCATCACAAAGTGGGTCAGTTCGTTTTCTTCGTTTTCAACAGCGATCACCTGCAGGGCCAGCGAGATCGGATTGCCCTTCGCATTGCGGGTATCAAGATCGCGGTGCCAGTGACGGCGTGCGCCGACGCCAGCGAACAGTTCCTGAAAGAACTCGGCGGGATGTTCGTTGGGCGAGAAGAAGTAGGGGGGCTTTTGCAGGGTGTTTTGTTCTGTATCGCCCGTGATCCGGTAATAGGCCTTGTTGGCGTTGGTGACGTTGAGTTCCGGATCAAGGATCAGAATGCCGTCCTGGGTGGTTTCAAACACGGTCATCGCTTCGCGCAGCTTGTCCTGCGTCAGGCGTTGATCGGTGATGTCCTGCATCATGCCGATGATGCGCCGTGATCCGGTGCGTTCATCGCCGAACGATTTCCCGCGTGCCCGAAGCCAGCGATAATTCTGATCGAGATCAAGACTGCGGAAAACGACGTCATAAAATTCGCCATGGGCAACTGCATAGGCAAAGGCCTTATGCACCATGTCGCGGTCTTCAGATGCAACACGTTCAAGAAACGCATCCCAGCTTTCGGTGACGGTTTCGGCATCCTGATTAAGATCGAAATTGCCAAGACCGGTGCAGTGCATCTGACGCGTGCCGACATCAATTTCCCAGCAGCTCATCTGTGCAGCGGTCATGGCAAGAGATAGACGGTGCTGACTTTCCGACAGGGCACGCTCGGCCGTGCGCCGTTCAAGTGCCATCTGGATGGTGGCATGCAATTCGCGATCGGAAAACGGTTTGATCAGATAGCCATAGGGGCGGGTCTTTTGCGCGCGCGCCAAGGTTGCGTCTTCGGAATGGGCCGAAAGATATATGACCGGGATCATCAGATTTTCCGGGATACCCGCCGCCGTTTCAATGCCGTCAATATCACCGTCAATCCGGATATCCATCAGGATGATGTCAGGCGGATCTTCGTTGATTGCGGCCAGCGCATCCTCGCCGCGGGTATGGGCGCTTGTGCGTTCGTATCCCAGTTTTTCGAGCTGCTTGCGCAGATGTAGCGCAATAATGCGCTCGTCCTCGACAATCATGACATGGACAGGATGGGGCATCGCGTTCAGCTCCCTATCCTGAATGAGATGACGAAGGTTGTGTCTTGATCGGTCAGGACATCAATGTCGCCGCCAATCTGATCGACAAGCAGTTCGATCAGTTGCAGGCCAAGGCCTTCTGTGGTGCCGAGCTTGAAGTTATCGGGCATGCCGCGCCCGTTATCGGACACCCGAAGCTCAACCACATCGGCATCGATCATTTTCGTCGATACTTCGATCTGGCCTTCTGTACCGTCCGGGAAGCCGTGCTTAAGCGCGTTGGTGATCAGCTCATTGGCAATCAAGCCGCACGGAACCGCCTGATCAATGGCAAGCTGTACATCAGCCAAATTGCTTTCGACCCGAACCCGGGTGATGTCGACATTGAAGGTCGCAAGCAGGGAAGAAATCAGGCTTTCACAGAAATCTGCAAAATTGACCTTGGCGATGTCTTCGCTTTGATAAAGCGACTGGTGAATTTGCGCCATCGACCGCACGCGGTTGCAGCTGTCGATCAGCGCTTCGCGGGCCTGCACATCAATCACCGAGGATGTCTGCATATCGAGAAGGCTGTGGATGATCTGCAGGTTGTTTTTAACCCGATGGTGGACCTCTGACAGCAGGGTTTCCTTTTCCCGCAGCGATCGCGCGATCTGCTCCTCGCGGTGTTTGCGTTCGGAAATGTCGGAGATCGCAGCAAGGATTTGCATGTTTTCCCCGTCTGAAATCGGATTGAGGCCGATCTCGACAGGGAACTCACTGCCATCCTTGCGCAGCGCATAAAGATCACGACCCGCCCCCATAGGACGCGGGTTGGGATGATTGGTGTAGGAGCCGCGCAAATTGGGGTGGCCTGCGCGAAAGCGTTCCGGAACCAGCATCTCGATCGGTTGGCCGAGCAACTCGCTACGGGCATAACCGAAAATGATTTCGGTCTGGGCATTGACCATTTCCATGGTCCCGTCCGTGCCGATCAGGATCATGGCATTTGGCGCGTATTCGACAACGCGCTCAAACCGTTGATCCGGACTTCCCGTCGGAAAGGCATGTTCGGTGATCTGGGCACCGGTCTCTCCAAACGACATCAATACACTCCAATCTTCGTGCTTGGTTCGTCGGTCGGGTTTGCCTTGGCCTTCATTCGCAAGTGCGTGCAGGTATTAAGTTAAACTAATTCTGCATTGCAGTTCAACTCTATGGTTTTGCATAGAAAGATTATCACGATTTAAGCGTGCGACCCCTCTGTCGGATATTTGACCGCGATTGGCTAAATTCAACTACACTTAGGGGTAGCTGCGAGCCCGGCTCTTCAGGGAACAAGACAGCCATTGCTACCGGTATTTTTCCCACCAATTCCGCGATTATTTGGCTGCCATGCGCAACAGGTGCTTGATCTTGGCCCGAAGTGGGGTATAGCTTCGCGCAAACATGCGATCAGAGTGATCGCGTGTGAGGGTTCTGGCCCAACGTATATTTCCCGAGAATTAAACGATACAACTGACAAACAAGGTTTCAAAAATGACAGCCGATCTTCGAGATGCCGCACTTAACAGCAACGTCTGGGCTTTTCAGGAAGCCAGCAAGCTGGTCAAGCGGTATAAACAGAAGGCGCCTGAAAAGGGCTATGTCCTTTTTGAAACCGGTTATGGTCCGTCGGGTCTGCCGCATATCGGCACCTTTGGCGAAGTTGCGCGCACGACCTATGTCCGTCGCGCGTTCGAGACCATGTGCGATATCCCGACCAAGCTGTTTTGCTTCTCCGATGATATGGATGGCCTTCGCAAGGTCCCGGACAATATCCCGAACAAGGACATGGTTGCCGAGCATCTTGGCAAGGCCCTGACGTCCGTTCCTGATCCGTTTGGCACCCATGAAAGCTTTGCCCATCACAACAATGCCAAGCTGCGTGAGTTCCTTGACGGGTTCGGCTTTGAGTACGAGTTCAAATCTTCGACCGAATGTTACCGCTCGGGCATGTTTGACGAAGCGCTCTTGCGTTTGCTGGAACGCTATGATGCGGTCCAGAAAATCATGCTGCCGACCCTTGGTGAAGAACGCCGCGCGACCTATAGCCCGTTCATGCCGGTTGAGCCGGGCACCAACAAGGTCCTGATGGCCAAGGTGACCGAGCTTAAGCCGGAATCTGGTAGCATCGTTTACGAGCACCCGGAAACCGGTGATCTTGTTGAAACGTTGGTCACGGGCGGGGCTTGCAAACTGCAGTGGAAGCCGGACTGGGCGATGCGCTGGTACGCGCTGGGTGTTGATTATGAAATGGCTGGCAAGGACCTTATTCCGTCGGTCGAACTTGGCAACAAGATCGTCAAGGCGCTTGGCGGCACCCCGCCGGAAGGCTTCAACTACGAGCTGTTCCTTGACGAGAACGCCCAGAAGATTTCCAAATCAAAGGGCAATGGTCTTTCGATGGAAGACTGGCTGAAATATGCGCCGGAAGACAGCCTGTCGCTGTTCATGTTCCAGAAGCCGAAAACCGCAAAGCGTCTGTATTTTGATGTCATCCCGAAAACCGTGGATGAATATCTGACCTTTGCTGAAAAGCTTAAAACCGAAACCGATCCGACCAAGATCCTGCAGAACCCGGCCTGGCACATTCATGCCGGTACCGCACCGGATCGCGACATTCCGCTGTCATTCGGCATCCTGCTGAACCTGGTTTCGGTGTGTAACACCGAAGACCGTGACCTGCTGTGGAAGTTCATTTCGCGCTATGCCACCGGTGCGACGCCGGAAACCGCGCCGTATCTTGATAAGCTGGTCAGCTATGCGATCAACTATTACCGTGATTTCGTCAAACCGGCGAAATCGTACCGCGCCCCGACCGAGGCAGAGCAGGCAGCCCTTAAAGACCTGCGCGATGCGCTGTCGAAAGTCGCACCGGGTACGGATCCGTCCGACATCCAGACCGAAGTTTTCACCGTGGGCAAAAACCACAATTACGAAAACCTGCGCGACTGGTTCAAAGCACTTTACGAAGTGCTGCTTGGGCAGGAGCAGGGCCCGCGCATGGGCTCCTTCATCGCGCTTTACGGTCTTGATGAAAGCGTTGCCCTGATCGACCGCGCGCTGGCGGGTGAAGACCTGTCGGCATAATCAGCAAAAGATCTGATGAAATCAAAAGGCCCGCATCCGGTGATGCGGGCCTTTTTGTTTGTCAGCTTGGCGGCAGGTAACGCCGCAGCGGATGGTTTTCAAACGGTGCCAGAAGAACATGGCGTGCGCGTTGCCAGCCAACACCAAACGCCATGACAAGTCCGCCAACGATGAAGCAGACCAGAACGATGGTCATGGACGGATCGATGGCAGCGCCTTCGAAGCCCGATTGCAGCAGATAGCCGACATAGATCAAGCCACTGATGATCGGCGACCTACGATCCAGGATGAGGGACAGCAACATCGCAATAATGATCACCGGGATCATGGCAATTGGGGCGGCCTCAAACGTTGCGGCAATTGAATGGATGGTCAGCGG
>TARA_B100000674_G_C37979816_1_pt1 | contig 11504 bp, 9 predicted proteins | sample TARA_B100000674 | Tara Oceans TARA_B100000674 (sample SAMEA2622759) | marine metagenome | biome: marine biome (ENVO:00000447); feature: surface water layer (ENVO:00002042); material: "saline water (ENVO:00002010), including plankton (ENVO:xxxxxxxx)" | depth 5 m
CGGTTTTCGCCACATAACGGCCTTCTACCCCGTCCACGCCACCGCCACATCCGGCCAGCAGCATCAACACTGCAACCAGGATTAAGCCCAAGGCTCTATCGTTTTTCATAAGCAATTGTCTCTTTTTGTTATGTTTATTTTGATCCGCCACCGAAATTTCAGGCAAACAATGCCCGCACCCTGAAAAAGACCATTTTCAGGGTATCGAAACAGACCTTGTGATGAATCAGTAAGGAATAACCTTGTGCAGGAAGCCTTACCTGATAGGACACAACCATAAGGGCAATGTCCGAATCTGACTTGTACGAATTTAACATCACTCGATCCGGTGATAGACTGAGTGCCACACCACTGCCTTGCGAATGCCTATGGACATCAACTACGTCACACTGTGCCAGATCGATGAACTGATGTGCCTGCGGGTGGATCACCCCCAGGCGAAAGCCCTGATTGCTTTGCAGGGAGCCCAGTTATTGGAATACACCCCCACAGGCGAGCAGCCGGTAATATGGCTGAGCGAGCTGGCCGAGTTTAAAAAAGGCAAATCCATACGCGGGGGCATTCCGATTTGCTGGCCCTGGTTTGGGGATGCCAGGAAAAACCCGGAATCGGTACAAAAACACTTACCGAAGGGTGCGTTGCCTGCCCACGGCTGGGTGCGGGACAAACCCTGGTTACTGGAATGGGCAGCAAGCGATGAGGAACGGGTGCACTTGCGGTTTCGTTTCCCCACCAATATATGGCCGGCTCCGTTCCCTAACGGAGTGGAACTCAGCGTGGAAATGCGAATCGGCACAACGCTGCAGATGTGTCTTACCACCAACAACCAATCGGACCAGACGGTAAACTTCAGTCAGGCATTGCACAGCTACTTTGCCATCAGTGATGTGGGGAGTGTGCAAATTGGAAACCTGGAGGGCGTCACCTATATCGATACGCTGGATGATTGGCAAGAGAATAGCAGTGATACCCCACTCGCCATTGGCGAAGAGGTGGATCGAATCTATGTGGATACGCCGAAGGTGATCACCATTGCGGACAGCCGTTGGCAGCGAACAATCCAGTTGACTTCACCGGACGCCAAGTCCGCAGTGGTATGGAATCCCTGGATTGAAAAGAGCAAACGCTTGGGACAATTTGCAGATGACGCTTATGAGAGGATGGTTTGTGTGGAATCTGGAAACACTGCCAACAAAAGCCTCCTGCTAAGAGAGCAGGCGGCAGGGCATCTTAGAATAAACGTAGGATTAAGATGCCCTGATTGATAGCAATTTAAGTCCAAATCACCAAAAGTATACCTGAAGATCTAGGGATAGATCGCATTACAGATGTTGTCATCTTCAATGACTATTATCTTATAGCCTTTCGAGGTTTTAACAAGCACGTCACACGAAGCCTCATATGTGACTAACGTTACCGTTTCAACGCGTTTTATTTTACCCTCAATCGGAAAATCTTCTGGACCCACATCCCGAATGACTACTTTTCTATTTTTACCAAAAATCGATTCAGGGTCTGCCGCTCCATGCTTATTAAAGAAAATCGCATATGGCAATATATACTCGCTACCAGTAGGCAAATCGACATGCCGCCCCTCGTCGACCCCATCTTCACCACGTGGACTGTTATCGCAAGCACTCAAATAGAGAGCCGCAGTAACGGCAACCAACATCTTCAACATAACACCCAAGTTACAGACCCTATACATGTTTCTTTCTCCTATAAATTAACACTAAAACCAACAAACCATTGTCGCGCCGGATAAAAAGCAAAAAACGAATCCGTCCAACCAAGAAACTCTTGCTCTTCATTCAGAATGTTTTTCACTCCAAAATTAACAAAACTATCGAACCCTTCAATCTTGTAACGTGCATCAACATTCGTTATCCACGTTGATTCTTCCAACTGATCAGAATCACTCGGTACTTCCAGCTTTTGCTTATAATATACCTGTTCAAGAAAAACAGAGACAGCCTTACGATCAAACAGCCCTATCTTTATGGGGATTTGATACCTGGAAATCCTATCATACCCAAGATTAAAGTCATCTCCATCCCTGAACTTAGATTCAACCCAAAGGCCAGACACGGACACGGATATGCTGTCTTTAATGCGGGTTGAGACATACACATTAATATTATTCTCGATAGTCTCAATATCCACGTACTCATCCAGTCTTTCAGCAGGACTTTCCATATGACGCTGCATCACCGACATTCCATATTTGTAAATTCCACCACGTTGATCATATCTCAGTACGTAATTCGTAGATACTGTACCACTCGCATCTGAATCGTATAGTTGACTCACCCCTGAAAAAGTTACCGGCTCGACGGTCTGCACATACGAGGAATATGATGAAACTGACTTGAAAGCAACCACACGCAGATTACTTGAATTATCGAAATGGTAGGTAACGCCAAGTTTGGGCAACCAGTAATTACGGTTATCTGGCACCTTAAATCTATTCTCAGCTTCTGTATAAGATGAAAAGAACAGTGATGAGAATCGCTCGCTTTGGAATGCACGAACATCGCCCTCAACTACTTCATCGAAATAAGCCAGCGAGAAATCGATATCCACAGATTCCATTAAATCGAAGTGATAGTAGCCATATACAGATTGGGTTTCGATACTTCCTACTTTAGAATCCTCATTAATCACTTCGAAAGATGCACCAGCGCCTAGATCCTCGAACAGCCGTTCATTGAACCGCTCGACAAAGTCGTCAGATGAAAAAAGTGCTCCAAAAGTTAACCTTCCTTTATGAATTCTCGTTACCCCCTGAAATTCATACACCCTAACGTCGTCTTTCAATATATAGGGATCAGGATCCAGATAAAAATCCAGTTCTTCCGATTCGTTTGATACTTCTTGCACTGATATCAACCAAGAGAAAGCATTCTCAGATTTAGATGTAATCGCCAGCCGGTCTACATCTCGGTTCAATTCTCTGGATCTGCTGCTCTCTGGCCTATCTGCGAGCTCGGGCGCCAAGTACCCTGAATACCAATTCAAACGTCTGTGCTCGAATTGCACTTTTACATTTGGAGATATTTCCCACTGAATTAACCCCGCGTAAATATCCTGCTCCTGATCCGCATTCTCACGCCAGCCATCCGACTCAAAATGATATTGACCCAGGCTCACTGCAATTGGCCCCGCCAGGAAGGAGCCCACCAGATCATCGGCCCAGGTGCCGTCGCTGCCACCAAAGCCATTCACAGCCCCGTACACCCCATCCTGCGTAAACAAAGAATGATACTCGTTATAGCCAGGCTGCTGGGGGCCGGCGCCTTCCACGAAACCAATGCCGGTTTCCGCGAGTTGCGGTTGCAGCGGATAGGCACTCAACGGCTGCCATAATTGGGATTGCAACAGCTCAGAAGCGCGCGCTGCATCATAGCGGCTATTACCCCGATATTTGTCCGCCAACAATCGATGTCCTTCTGAATTGGTAGGGTCTTCCCGTAACGCATTCCAACCTTCCAGCAATACGCCTTGATCATAACCCACCTCATCGTAGGCGCGCGCCAGGGCCGCGCTTCGGCTGGCGGCATCGCTTTGCAACAATGTTTCGGACCGATACAGCGCGCGCTCGTCATTCAGGTGGCGCGAGGTCTCCAGCTCATCAATGGCGCCGATGGGATCGTTTGCGTACAGCTTGCGCACGCCTTCATAAAAGTACGCGGTTGGATCCTGGGGATCCAGCTGCTTGGCCAATTCCCATTGGGTGGCGGCATCGCCGTCGCGCTTTTCTTCAAAATAAGCCCGCCCCAGATAACTGCGCAACACGCTGCGGGCCGGATCCAGGCTTACCGCAAACTCCAGCTGGCGTCGGCCTGCCTCCAGTTCACCCTGGCGCAACAAAACCAGGCCCAATCCCAATCGAGCCTGGGGATCTTCCGATGATTTGGCCACCGCCTGGCGGAAACGAGCTTCGGCTGCAGAATAACGATGGTTAAAAAGATCAACATAGCCGGATTGAACCAATGTTGCTGCGGATGCAGGATCTAGCCGGCGTGCATTCGCCACTGAGTCGGATGCAGCGCTGATATTACCCATGGCGACCTGGGTCTCACTCAATCGAATCCAGGCAGCCACTGCCTGCGGGTGCCTTTGTGTGGCATCACGGGCGACCTCATGGGCGGCAGGCAGATCCAGGCTGGCCTGCCGGGCATAGGACAGGGCCAATAATGCCGGTAACGCTTGCGGGTCGGCCCGCACTGCGGATTGAGCCTGCTGCAATGCCTGTGCCGGATCATTGGTAACGGTGCTCATCATGCTCTGTAAAGCCAACGCCTCTGCCGAATCTACACCACGCAAGGTATCCCGTGCGTTACTGAAATTACCCACTGACAAATAGCTGGCTGCCAGCGCAATATTCACGCGGGGGCCAGGGTTTATCAGGTTTTTCAAGGTTTCGATGGCAAGATCAGGCCGGTTTTGATCAAGGTGACCGGCGGCCGCAGCCAGCGCTTCGCTATTGGCCCCTTGCTGAAGCCGGTCCATAAACATGGCCGGGGGAAAGTACACCGCCCAATCCACGGTCTCCGTGGTGGCGATGTCAATGATGTCGATATCCGCTTTTCCGCTCAGTATTGCCTTTTTACCGGCGCTAAGTGTTGCTTGCTGGTGATTCTCTGGTTGATTGACTTGGGTTCCGGCAACGGTAACCTGCCCCTCAATAACGCTGACCTGGCTGGCGGAGTCTGTGGCGGTCACCAGAAATTCGGTGCCATCCACCACCGCGTTGGCGTACGGTGTTTTCACGCCAAAGCGTTGGGTAATTCGGCTGATAAAATGAGTAACACCCTGCTGCAGTTCCACCCAGAAGCTACCGGCTTGCTGTGTAGATGGAAAGGACAACACCGTATTCTGATCCAGGCGCACAAAGCTGTTGTTGCTGAGGTAAATGGCCGCCCGGCTGTCCGCACCCACTTCCAACTGTTGCCCCGGGCAGATCAACGCATCCGGTTGCACTGTGGCGCCGGAGGAATGCAGAGCCTGGCTGTCCTTCACCACCACATAACCGTTGACCGACACCACCATTGCTGCCCATTCATCACAGGCTGTGGCGACAGAATGAATTGTCAATGTACACAACATGACAAAAGCTGTTGATGTTCGCACGCACGTCTCCCCGACTACGGCGTCAGGCTGGATCAGCCACGCCGTTGATTACCAGCAATTTCAAAACAATTCGACGGCGACCAAGCCTGATTGTTTAAACAGTCACGAACGGTATTCTGAGAGTTACCTCAACAGACAGGCACAACACACTCTTAAAACCCATGGCCATTTTGCTCACTTTCACTGGTCAAATCTAGACAGATGTGAAAATTACCACCGCAATGTTTTGAAAATTGGCGATTATCACTTTGACGAAAACGGAATTATGCCCTTCGCCAATAACTCAAGGTCGTGGTCTTCAATGAGTGCGTTTATTTTTTGAACAGCAAACCCCGTTGGCCCGTCATCCGCATAATAACGTTTTACCGTGGAAAACAGCTTCAGTGCGCCCTCGATCTGACCGGCCTCCAGTTTCATGATCGCCAGCCGATATTGTTTCAGCAGCACCGGATCGCGCACATTTTTAACGGTGAACACGCCCAACGGCTGCTGTTTGCCGACAAACTTGAAACGCCCCAGATAACGCAGCGAATCATCCGACGAGAGGGCACAGGATTCACTGATCAACACCTCAGTACCCAGTTGTTTATTGGCCCCCTCCAGCCGTGAAGTGGTATTGATGATGTCACCCATGGCCCGGAACTCATGATGATCCATTGCCCCGAAGTGTCCAAGTACAATTTCACCGGAGTGAATACCGATGCGGGTGGGCAACTCTCTGCCCGGGTGCTCTGCATTGAAGCGGGCAATATTCTGATTGATCTGCGCCACCACCGGTTGCAGGGATTGCCAGGCGTTTTCTCGATCCAGATGCAGCCACAGCGCAATAACACCGTCTCCGGCCACATCAGAAATAATGCCACCAGACTGCCGGATCGGAGGAATAATCGCGTGATAATATGACTGCATCAGGTCACCCAGATCCGCAGGGCTCAGTGTTTCCGAAAGCCGGGAATAGCCTTGGGCATCCGTCACCATGCACACACTGTTATGGTAATCGCGCACCGCGGGCAATCCCTGCTGTACCACTAAACGTTCCAATTCATCCCGCGGCAAATACTTGCCGAATGCCCATTGCAGACGTCGTTTCTGGTTGAACAATTCCCGATTACGCAGCCACATCCCCATGGCACCGGCCACCGGCAGCATCACCACAACCGTATGAAACCAGGGCAGCCACAGGAACCACCGGGTAAAGGCTGCATAGATCAAACCGGTGATCAGCAAGACCAGGCCGGCCACGGATATTGCCGCCACCATGGGCCCGCTATAACGGGCTACTGAAAAGCTCACTATGCCCACCAGCAACAACAGCACCCCGTTTTGCCAAGGCAGCCATTCCCGCAACCAATGACCCTCGGCCAGATTGGCATAGGCCGTCGCTGCCAGCTCCACACCACTCACATCCAGCCCTCTGTCATTGCTGAACGACGTATAGAAGCCATCTCTCTGATCCGGCTGATCCGCTGCAGAATAGCCCACAAACACGACACGATTCTCCACGGCAGCCTGGGCCCGGGGTGTCCGGTTGACGACATCAGCAAACTCCAGGGTGGTAATGGTGCGGGGCGGGCCATATAGATTCAGCAGCGGATCGGGTCTTGCATCAGACAGATCCGGAAGGCCCTGCTGTGATGGATTGTCTGCACTGACAATTCGCCAGGCCCGGGTGGGTAAGGTGGGAACATTGATGAACGATGGGTGCCGCAGAAAAAACCGACTGACCCGGGCCGGTACTTTTGGCAGAATCAATGGGGCGACATCCAATGCCGACTCTGCAAACGGGGCATAAGGCTGCAGAAAACTTTCCATCTCTGCCCCCTCCAGCATTTCTTTCTGGGATCGACTGAAGAGCAGGACATTGCCCGCCTGCTTGATGGCTTGTGCGAAAGCCTGATCCCCTTGCTGATCGCGTTCAGTCTCAAAAAACACATCAAATACAATCAATCTTGCATTCAGATCGGACAGGGCGTTCACCAACTCAGCATGGGATTGCCTTGACCATTGGTATAGTTTTTCCGACAACCCCAAGGTTCTGGCACTGTTACGGGTGATGGCAATCACCGCAACATTCTGTGGCGACACCACCGGGCCACGCATTTTGAACAGTACATCCAGGCCTAAACGCTGCTCAAGGGCCAAGCCGGCGGGCGTGATGGCCCACACAGAAACCAACAATACAACACCGTAAGGAATTGCCTTCAGTAACAGGCTGCGAACTGATTGCAAGTAGATTGCTTCCGTAACGATTCAGAATACTCACTACTATATTCAACCCTATACAATTTGACTACTGATTCAGCTGTTCATACTGCTCCAACATAAACCATCCATCATCACAAACGTTATAATCCTGATTGTTCTGATACAACAGATGGCCGTCAATCAGCGTGCATTGGGATACCACCGCCCCCCCATCACAATCGTGATAGGATTCGCACCAACTGAACCCATATTCACATTCAGGCCCACTACCAGGCCGATCGCAGAGGTCCTCATATACAGCAGGCCCCCGGCAGCCCATGGCAGACTGCCAACGATTCAGGCTCTGCCTGGCCGGTACCGACCACCCCCAACTGAAAATGTAGGGTACGATTACATCCACCGTCCCTCTTGCTTCCAGAATGGGTACCGCGCGCTTCTGCTTTCCCGCAGCGTCAACCGCCCGGCATTGCTCGATGGTGGCAAATGGAAAACTCTGCGAGGTAACCACTGCCCCTGCAAATACGTCAGAATGTTCGCAGGCGAGCCGACCGGCCATGGCACCGCCATTGGATAGCCCCACTGCATAAATTCTTTCTGGATCAACATATACGTTACGTTTGTGTGTCTGTGGACGGGTCAGACACGAGGCTAACTGCAGTGCAAATTCGGTGTCGTTATCGGAGCCACCGAAACAACAATAGTCGCCCGCTCCCCAGGCCGGAACCAGGCTCATTCCCTGCGGATAGGCCACGATCATCCCTTCACGATTTGCGGTGCGGCGCCAACAGGAACCCAGCGATTCAGCTAAACTGTTCGCACCAAAACCATGAAAATTCAATAACAGGGGAGAATCCAGATGAGACTTGAGCGGAACGTACAGCCCGTAACTGCGTAGTTTTCCATTAACGATCATATAGTTGGTCTGTGTTGTTCCAGGAGAAACAAACAGCGGACCACACCAGTCAAAAGCCATAACACTGTGTGAACAGATCAAGGCACCGAACAGGCATGCCTTTATCACAATACTCATGCACTACACCATCTACAACAGTGAAATCCATACTGCTTCCTGCACACGCATCACTGCAGAAATATGGTGTGTTTAATTGAGTATAGTAAGAAAGATAAGCGTGACAGGTTTTTTAAGTGTATTTAATAGAGTATGAAAACATAAGCCTATAACCAGGGCTTATGGTGTAGCGGAAGCCGGCAAAGGAAACGAAAGTGTAAAACAAGAGCCCTGCCCTAAAGTGCTCTCAACGTTCACCTTTCCATCCAACAGTTCCATAATTCGACTGACAATCGCCAAGCCCAACCCGGTACCACCATCCCGATCGGAAAGAGGGTTACTGATCTGTTCGAACTCTGAGAATATCTTTTCCAAATCATCGGAAGCGATACCGACACCTTCATCCTCGACTTTGATCGTCAACATTGGCTCAGCATAATGGGCAGCCACCTTAATTGACTTGTTGGACGGTGTGTATTTGACAGCGTTGGAAACAATATTCATCAGCACCTGACCAATCTTACCAGCATCCCCACGCAGGCACTCTGGCAGGGATGGGGATAATTCCAGCGTCAAGCTGATATCATGTTTCTTGGCCCTTTCGTCATTCAGCAAAACCACTTCGTTGATCAGGTCACGCACGTTAAACAGTGTGTCCACACGCTGCATTTTCCCGGCATCCAATTTGGAAAGATCAAGCACGTCGCCGATTAGATGGCTCAGATGCCCGGATGCTTTCTCTATGGCATGCACCCCCTCCCGAACATAATCCGGAACCTGTTCTTGTTCCAGGCGTCGACTGAGGCGACCACTGAAACCCACGATGGCATTCAAAGGTGTTCTGAGTTCATGATTCAAATTGGCAAGAAAACGCCTGTTGTGTTGGGCCATTTCAAGCACTTGCTTGCGGCTTTCTGAAAGCTCGTTGGCAAGCAACACGGAATCCCGGTAGCGAATACGCAACTCCATCAAATTGATCACGTGGGTTGCCAACAATTGCAACAATTGCAGCTGCGAGGGTTCCAATGAACGGGGTTTGGTATCGATGGCGCACAACGTACCCATGCCATACCCTTCAGGGGTACGCAACGGCACTCCGGCATAAAAACGAATGCCTGGTTCGCCCGTTACCAAGGGATTATCTGAAAAACGCTCATCATCCAGCGTATTCTCAACCACGAGAGGCCCTTTGCACAGTATGGCGTGGGCACAAAATGCCAAATCACGGCTGGTTTCCTGCGCATCCAGCCCCACCCGCGCTTTAAACCATTGGCGCTCAGCGTCTACCAGACTCACCAGAGCAATGGGCACATTGCATATTGCAGACACCATATGCACGATGTCGTTAAACACAGCTTCGGCTCCGGTATCCAGAACATCATAATCCCGCAATGCCTGCAGCCTTCGCTCTTCGTCTTCTGGCTTGGGGGCTACGATCACAATGGCATCCTTTCGTTGACTGGTTCTGATTCAGTATAGTCTATCACGACTACAACCTGCCTCAGCGCCTGGTTGGCTTACTTGCCGGCTTTGCATAATGGAAACGCCCCACCCGCGGAGGTGCCGAGTGATAGCAATCGAGACCGGACACACAAGCGGTGCCGAGGGTAACAAGATCGATGAATCCGTCTTCGCCCAGGGCACGGCCATCCAGCTCAACCCACTGTACCTCACCGATCACAAAATCGGTGTCGTTGATGTCCAGGTGCTTGATTTCCCGCAGCCTCAAACCTACCGATAACGTGCTTTCGGCCACTTTGGGTGCAGCAAACCCGACTACCCAGGCAGGCGTTAATCCGGTGTGCTCAAACTCCGATTCTTCACGCGGATAACGGGCCGAGGTCTGATGGGCCTGTGGCACAATGGCATCAACCACATGATTGATGGTGTACACACCGGTCTGCGCAAGATTCTCAATGGTGTGGCGAGCCACTGATCGTGGCCGGGTCACCAGCCCCATCAGCGCAGGATCAGCACCCAGGTGTACCACAGAGCTGACGATGGCAAGATTGGTGGCACCTTGGCTGTCCACCGTGCCCACCAGATTCGCACTTTTGTAGCCGGATAAACCGTTGATGAAATTAACCCGAAACCGGTGTTCCATGTTACGGATATCGTCTGCTGAGATATGAAGTGGATTCATAGCACCTCCTTGAACCCGGTTTATACTGCTTTGCAATGGTATCGAACCCGCTTGATATCCGCTTGTCGTCTAGATTCCGCCCACAAAAAAGCCCGGGATACCTGCCCGGGCTTCATCTGATCTGTGCCGAGGATCAGTGCGCTGAATCAGTGAACATGCCCATGGGACAGCTCTTCTTCAGAAGCATCACGTACTGTTTCAATGCTGACGGAAAAGTGCAACCGTACACCGGCCAGCTCGTGGTTACCGTCGATGGTGACTTCCTCACCCTCGATCTCAACAACACGAATGGGTACCGGCCCCTGCTCAGTCTGAGCCTGGAACTGCATCCCGATCTGCAGATCTTCCACTCCCTGGAATGCTTCGCGGGGCACTGTTTGCACCAACTGCTCGTGACGAACACCATAGCCATTTTCAGGCTCCACCACGACATCCATGGCATCCCCCATTTTCTTGCCTTCCAGTTCGGATTCCAAACCGGGGATGATGTTGCCATAGCCCTGCAGGAACATCAGTGGTTCACGCCCCTCAGAGGTATCAATGATTTCGCCTTCTTCATTGCGCAGCGTGTAATGCATTCCAACTACCCGGCCTTTCTGGATCTCCATACTCATTCCTCTCTTGTCATTCAAATGATTGTGCGACGCCTGAACCAACTCGGGAAGTCAAATCAAACCTCGTAAAATCCGCCATATGCGAAATTTCCCTCAGTTTACCAGTGTTGCGGGCATGAAACAAAAACGCCTCAGGAACGCCAGCGCACAATGGTTTGGTAGGATTGCCGATAATGGTAGTTAAGTTGTTGTTGTGAATAGCGTTGCTCCTTCTGCACCGGGCAACGCATTCTGGCGAGGCAATTGGACTGACAGGGCGACTCGCGCAGCAGACGATAATCGATACAGGCTTCAAGCTGCTTGTGCGTTTCAGGAAAATCCGCCGACAGCGCATTGGCAGGGCACGCCGCGATACAGGGTTTTTCCCGGCAGCTGCCGCAGGGCGATTCCATCTGCGGGC
>TARA_B100000674_G_scaffold456783_1_pt1 | contig 11504 bp, 10 predicted proteins | sample TARA_B100000674 | Tara Oceans TARA_B100000674 (sample SAMEA2622759) | marine metagenome | biome: marine biome (ENVO:00000447); feature: surface water layer (ENVO:00002042); material: "saline water (ENVO:00002010), including plankton (ENVO:xxxxxxxx)" | depth 5 m
CTCTTCAGAGTAACCTTTTTTTATTTCCTTATCTCGCGGTGTTTTTTTTCTGTTTTTATTTGAAAAACTCCAAATTAAATTATTATCACTCCTTTTTATAGATAGTTTAAGCTGTTTATCGTTTAAAAATCTATTTTTTTTAAATTTCATTTGTGGAAATTATATCCTCAATAAAATCATGGGCTCTGGACGATCGTCCACGTGAGAAACTTATTGAAAAGGGATCTAAAAATTTAACTGATGCAGAGTTGCTGGCTATTTTACTAGGTAGTGGTAGCAGAAGTGAATCGGCGGTAGGTTTGGCAAAAAGAATACTAAATTACGCACAGAATAATTTAACTGAATTTGGCAGGTTGGGAGTTGAGGATTTAATGCAGTTTAAGGGTGTTGGAGAAGCAAAAGCAGTAATATTGTGTTCAGCTTTTGAATTGGCAAGAAGAAGAAAGAGTGAGGTGGTTGAACGAGCTAAAGTCACTTCAGCAATGGATGTGTTTAATCAAATAGCACCACTTATTTGCGATTTGAATCATGAAGAGTTTTGGGTGTTTTATTTGAATAGAGCCAATGTGATATTAAGAAAGGAAAAAATTAGTTCCGGAGGTATCACAGGTACAGTTGTTGATAACAAAATAATTCTAAAAAAAGCATTGCTCAATTTGGCTTCATCAATAATTTTAGTGCACAACCATCCTTCAGGAAACGTAAATCCAAGCATTCAAGACAAAAAGGTGACAAAAAAGATGAAATTAGCATGTGAATTGTTGGAAATTAATTTATTGGATCACCTTATAATAGCAGGAAATTCTTATTATAGCTTTGCCGACGAACTGGAGCTTTAATGAAGAAAATATTAACCGTCTTAGGTGCACGTCCTCAAGTGATAAAATCAGCTGCAATAACCAGAGTTATTCGGTCGGAATTTGTCAATCAATTGAAGGAGATTGTTTTGAATACCGGGCAACATTATGATGCCAATATGAACTCTGTTTTTTTTGAAGAGTTATTTTTACCGGTTCCCAAGTATGATGAATCGATAGATTTAAAACATCCGTTTCCTATAAATCAGATGATATCAGGTATTGAAAAAGCGATACATATTGAACATCCAGATGTCATTTTGGTATATGGAGATACCAATTCCACGCTTGCAGGGGCAATTAGTGCGGTTAAAAACGATATTCCCTTAGTGCATGTTGAGGCTGGATTAAGGTCGTTTAATATAGATATGCCAGAGGAAGGAAATCGAATTTTAACGGACCATTCTTCTCGATTGCTTTTTTCTCCAACATTTGAAGGAGTTAGGAATTTAAAAAAAGAATGTATTAACAGCTCTTTTGTTTTTCATTGTGGAGATATTATGTACGATAATAGTTTGTATTATCATGAAAAAGCGAAAATTAAATCTAAAATTCTTCAAGAAAATGGCTTGATTCAAAATGATTTTATATTATTTACCTGCCATCGACCAAGCAATACGGATAGTAAGCAAAATTTAACTCAGATTTTCCAGGCTTTAAAAATTCTCGCTGAAACGAATAATAAAAAAATTGTTTTTCCAGTGCATCCAAGAACTAAAAAACAAGTTTTAATGTTGTTTGGGGAGTCATTTCTTAAACAAGAATTGAGTGATTTTTTATTGTTGCCTCCTGTGAGCTTTTTAGATACTATTATGTTGATTTCAAATGCCGATATAATTGTTACGGACTCTGGTGGAATACAAAAAGAAGCTTACTTTTTTAATAAAAAATCGTTGATTTTAAGAGAGGAAACAGAATGGGTTGAAATTATAGAGGAGAAAGCTGGAATTCTTGTTGGGGTTGAAAAGAAAAGAATTATTGAAGGGTACAGTGTAATAAAAGGTTTGGAACCATCGTTTAAACCAATTTTTGGAGATGGTATGGCGGGGTTGTTTATTTGTCAAACAATACTAAAGGAATTAAAATGATTTATGTTTTCACACATAAAATAACCAGTAGGGTAAGGTTCGCATTCAATCTTATTTTTAGAGATTTGATGCAGATAGAATATGAAATCATTACTAAAAGAAAAGAATTTGAAGAGAAAGACGGTGTGAAAATTTCATACACTTTGAATCCAATAGGAAATTCATTTTTTGTTCGAAGTAAACCGTTGTTGTTTGAACAGGGAATTAATGATCAGGATATCAATATGATTCCATTCCACAGAACGAAAGCTTTTTTTTGTGTCGGAGGAAATAGTATGTTTCCATTTGATGTTTTTGCTGCTTCATTTTATTTAGCTTCCCGATATGAGGAGTATCTCCCGCATAAGAAAGATCATTTTAATCGTTTTGATGCTGATCAGAGTTTGGCATTTAAAGAAGATTTTTTACATCAACCCGTAATTAATATTTGGGTAAATAAATTGGTGACTTCTTTAAAGGAGTTATATCCTGATTTTAAAATCCCAGAAAGAAATTACAAATTCATTACTACTATTGATGTAGATAATGCTTATGCATATAAGGAGAAAGGGTTTGTTCGAACGATTATGGGATATTCAAAATCCCTTTTTACTTTAGATTTTAAGGATTTTAAAGATCGAACTAAAACATTATTAGGGCTGCAAAAAGATCCCTATGATACGTTTGACTACCAGGAGAAATTAGTGAAAGAAAAAAAACTAACATTTATTTATTTTTTCCTTTTAGGAGATTATGGAGTCAATGATAAAAATATTCCTGTTGCTAATACTAATTTTCAAGCATTGATAAAATCTATTTCTGATCATTCTAAAATTGGAATTCATCCTTCTTTTGCATCAAATACGAGCTTTAATAAGTTAGAAAAAGAAGTAGGCCGATTGAGTAAAATTATTAATCGGGAAATTTGGAGAAGTCGACAGCATTTTCTCAAAGTAAATCTCCCTGAAACTTACAGGAATTTGATTGAGCTTGATATTACAGATGATTTTACTATGGGATATGCTTCCAGTTATGGTTTTAGAGCGGGCATTTGTACTCCTTTTTATTTTTATGATTTGGATTTAGAGATTGAAACTAATTTAAAAGTACATCCTTTTGCAATAATGGAAGGCACTTTAAAATATTATATGGGTATAGGCCCTGATCATGCAATGGCCCATTACAGAAGGTTAATTGATGAAGTGAAAATGGTGAATGGTAATTTTATTTCTCTGTGGCATAATGATAGCCTGAATAATTATAAGCAGTGGAAAGGATGGAGATCAGTTTTTGAGGAAATGATTGAATATGGCATGGAAGAAGGATGAAGTTTCTGAAAAGACATCAAATAGAAGATGAAAAATGGAACCAGTGTATTCTTCAATCACCTAATGGTTTAATCTATGGACTCTCTTGGTTTTTGGATGAATTGACTTTAAATTGGTGTGCTTTTGTTGTTGAAAAAGAGGACGTATATGAAGCTGTTTTTCCTGTTCCTTACAGGAGGAAATTTGGAGTAAAGTACGTTTTTCCGCCATTTTTTATCCAACAGTTGGGTTTGTTTTCTCTTGACTATTCTATCGAGAATGAAAACAGAGTAATTTCTTTCTTAATACAAAAGTTCAAATTCATTGAATTAAATTTAAATTATAAGGCAGAGAGAGGAGAAGTTCGAAAGAATTTAGTGTTAAACTTGAATATAGGATATACCGATATCCAAAATTCGTATTCGAAAAATCACATTCGTAACCTTAAAAAGTCGGAAAAATCAGGTTTGAAAATCATTAAGAACTCTTCACCAGAAGATATAATTTCTTTGTTTAGGTCAGATAGAGGCTCAAACTTAAAAATATACTCTGATCTTGATTACGAAAACTTGTTGAATTTATGTGAAATAGCAGGTAATCAAAAAGCTCTAATGTCTTTGGGGGTAGAGCAGGATTCAGTTTTGATTTGTGGAGGTGTTTTTATGAAGTTCAAGAATCGAATAATATTTCTTTTTTCAGGGAATTCAAAAGTGGGTAAAGATACAGGTGCCTTGTTTTTCCTTTTGAATACGGTAATTAAAATGTATGCTAATTCAGGGTATGTCCTTGATTTTGAGGGTTCGGAAAATGAAGGATTAAGTCGTTTTTATTCGGGATTCGGTGCATGTGAAGAGAATTATCGGTTTTTGAAAATTAATAATCTGCCTAAAGTACTGAAGCGAATTAAAAAGTGAACCATTAAGAAAACCTTTTTCTGCAATAAAATTGAAAAAACAATCGTGTAGTTAACATTTGAAATATACCTTTGTTTAATCCAAAACAACTATTTATGTCTGTCAAAATGCCATTGAAATTTATTAATAGAGAAGTCAGTTGGTTAAGTTTTAACGAAAGAGTTTTACAGGAGGCAGAGGATGTTAAGAATCCTATTATAGAAAGGATGAAGTTTCTTGGTATATTCTCTAATAACAGAGACGAGTTTTTTAGAGTTAGAGTCGCGAATATCAGGCGTGTTGCTGAGCTGCCCGGTAAGAACTTTTTATCAACGGGAGAGGATCCGAAGATGGTTTTGGATGATATTTTAAAACAGGTGTTAAAACAGCAAACTCGATTTGATCGGGTATATAAGCGTCTAATTAAAGATTTGCATAAAGAGAATATTTACTTTCTGAATGAAACTCAAATTGAGGAAGGGCATAAGGATTTTATTCGTGACTTTTTTGTTGATAAAGTTCGAACCAATATCGTTCCTATTATAATAAATAAGAGAAAGAGTTTTCCTTTTCTTAAAGATGCCTCTACCTACATGTTTGTCAAAATGTACAATAAGGCAGATAAAAGCGAAAAATCAGAATATGCACTTATTGAAATACCTTCGGGTCAAGTGGATAGAATCATAACATTGCCCTCTTCTGACAAAAGGAAATACTTAATTATGCTGGATGATATTATTCGGTATAATTTACCCCAGGTATTTTCTATTTTTAACTATGATACTATAGAGGCTTATAATATCAAAGTCACGCGTGATGCTGAATTGGATATCGATGAAGACATCTCTAAATCGTTGGTGGATAAATTATCGAAAGGAATTAAAAATAGACAGGTTGGTGAACCTGTTCGATTTGTGTATGATGATCAAATGCCCAGGGATATGAGGCAGCTGATTGAGAAAAAGATGAAGTTGCAAAAAAGTGATAATTTAATTCCCGGTGGCCGATATCATAATTTTAAAGATTACATTGCATTTCCTCAAATTGGAAATTCTAAGTTGTTAAACCCATCTTTGCCTCCATTGGCAAATAAAGATCTGGAGGGTGTTTCCAGCATCATTGATGTGATTAAAAAGAAGGATGTTGCCTGTTTTTATCCTTTTCAAAAGTTTGATTACGTAATTGATTTTCTTCGTCAGGCAGCTATTGATCCAAATGTAACGACCATAAAAATAAATATTTACAGAGTTGCGAATAACTCGCGAATTATAAATGCCTTAATCAATGCCGCTAAAAACGGAAAAGATGTAACGGTTTTAATTGAGTTAAGAGCACGATTTGACGAGCATAACAATATAAAGTGGAGTCAAAATTTAGAAGAAGAAGGTGTGAAAGTTCATTTTGGTTTACGTGGGCTAAAGGTTCACAGTAAACTAATTATGGTAAAAAGAAAGGAAGGCAGAGGTCAAACAACCTATGTGCATGTCGGAACTGGTAATTTTCATGAGAAAACGGCCAAAATATACTCTGATGCTTCATTGCTTACATCGGATAAGCGTATAGCAAATGATATTGAAAAAGTATTCGATTTTGTAGAAAGACCTTATATGAACAAACGTTTTAATAATATTATTATATCTCCTTATAATACCAGGTCTAAATTTATTCGATTGATAAATCAGGAAATAAGAAACGCTAAAAAAGGAAAACCTGCTAAAATTACTATCAAACTGAACAATTTTAATGATCCTGAATTAATTAATAAGTTTTATGAGGCGTCTTGTGAAGGAGTTGAAATAAAGATGATTATCAGGGGTATATGCTCTTTAGTTCCGGGAGTTAAAGATTTATCAGAGAATATAGAGGTCGTTTCTATAATCGATAGATATCTTGAGCATATCAGAATGTTCCATTTTCATAATGGAGGAAATGAATTGTTTTTTATTGGTTCGGCAGATTGGTTGGTTCGTAATTTAGATAGAAGGGTTGAGGTCACAACACCAATTTATGATTCTGAAATTCAGGATAATATGCGTGAATTTTTGGATCTGCAATTAAAAGATAATGTAAAGGCAAGAGTTATCGATGAAAAAGGTAAAAACAAATATGTTCCAAAAAAAGGTAAAAAGGTTCGCTCACAGATAGAACAGTACAATTATTTTAAATCTTTACTGGATTAATTTACCAATACCAGGAATGCAAATACAAATGGTGATGCAATAAGTAATCCATCAAAACGATCAAGGATCCCTCCATGTCCTGGCATTATTTTACCAGAGTCTTTTACATTCATACTTCTTTTGAACATGCTTTGAACAAGGTCACCCATTGATCCGAAGATTGATATAATTACGCCAATTACAATCCATTGCCAAATAGGCATGCAGTCAAAAATAATGCTCATTAATACTGAAATGCCAATTGCTAAAAAGCCACCTCCAATACTGCCCTGCCATGTTTTATTTGGAGAAATCCGTTCAAATAACTTGTGTTTTCCAAAAGCCTTTCCTGACAAATATGCACCAGTATCATTGCTCCATAAAATGAAGTAAAATCCTAATATAAGTTCAGCACTGTATTCCTCCGGGTAATTTGGGAATTCGCTGTTAGCATAAATAAGTAACCCGAATGGAAGTGCAATATATAATACAGGAAACAAAGAGTGTGCTATATTGGAAAAAGGCTCCTCTTTTTTGTTGTATAATTCAATTAATGGTATTACAAAAATGCCTAACAATAAAACGGCAATAAACGTTGCACTACTGAGTTCCAGTATCTGTTCTGATGTAATTGCTAAAAATGCAATTGCAGAATTGAACATGCCTAAAGGTAGGTTAGGGGAAATGTTAGAGTTTAAATTTAAAATATTTAAATACTCCCAACTTCCAATAATTACAAAAAACAGATATAGTCCAAATAGTGATAATGGATGAAGACATGTACAGATGATTAAAACTATTACAAAAATTAAACCTGTAATTGCTCTTTTAAGCATACTTATGACATTGGATTATCATCTTTTTTTTCTTCCTCAACTGGGGAGCTTTCATCGTCCTGTTCTTCTGCTGATTCCTCAGGGTTATCTGATTTTTCTGTGGTTTCGGATTCTTGAGATTCAGAGATGTCTTGAGTGTTACCTTCTGATTCTACTTCAGCTTCTTCAATTTCGGAGCCAGGCCTTTTTCCAAATATAACTTCTAAATCCTCTTTAAAGATGACCTCTTTTTCCAGTAATGCTTCAGCAAGTTTAGTAAGTTTTTCTTTGTTTTCAATGAGTATTGCTTTTGCCTTAACATAAGCTTTCTCAACGATTTTACTGATTTCTTGGTCAATTACCTGAGCAGTATGTTCACTGTATGGCTTCCCAAAAGAATATTCACTTTGTCCAGTAGAGTCATAGTAGGAAATGTTCCCTAATTTATCATTTAATCCATATATGGTCACAATTGCTTGTGCCTGTTTGGTGACTTTTTCAAGATCACTTAATGCTCCGGTAGATATTTCTCCAAATATAATTTCTTCTGCTGCTCTACCTCCCAAAGTTGCACACATTTCATGGAATATTTGCTCTTTAGTGGTTATTTGTCTTTCCTCCGGCAGGTACCATGCAGCACCTAAAGATTTACCTCTGGGTACAATAGTAACTTTAACCAAAGGAGAAGCATATTCCATCATCCAACTGACAGTAGCGTGTCCTGCCTCGTGAAACGCAATTGTTTTCTTTTCTTTTGGCTTTATAATTTTGTTTTTCTTTTCTAAACCACCTATCACTCTATCTACAGCCGCTAAAAAGTCATCTTTGCCTACATGCTTTTTATCTTGACGAGCTGCAATCAATGCGGCTTCATTACAAATATTTGCAATATCTGCTCCTGAAAAACCAGGTGTTTGACGAGCAAGAAAATCTACCTCTACACTATCATCAAGTTTTAATGGTTTTAGATGTACGTCGAAAATTTCTTGACGCTCATTCAAATCAGGCATATCAACCATGATTTGCCTGTCAAATCTTCCAGGCCTAAGGAGTGCTTTGTCCAGAATATCTGCTCTGTTTGTTGCTGCCATTACAATTATTCCACTATTTGAACCAAAACCATCCATCTCTGTGAGCATTTGGTTTAAAGTATTTTCGCGCTCATCGTTTGCTTGTTGAGCAGGGTTTTTTCCTCTTGCTCTTCCGATGGCATCAATTTCATCGATGAATATGATACAAGGTGATTTTTCTTTTGCTTGTTTGAATAAGTCTCTTACCCTTGATGCACCAACACCTACAAACATTTCAACAAAATCAGAACCTGAAAGAGAGAAGAATGGTACTTGAGCCTCACCTGCAACAGCTCTTGCCAATAATGTTTTACCCGTTCCTGGAGGACCAACCAGTAAAGCACCTTTAGGAATTTTAGCACCAAGTACAGTATATTTTTTAGGGTTCTTGAGAAAATCAACAATTTCAACAATTTCTTCTTTAGCTTCTGCAAGACCCGCCACATCTTTGAAGCTTACATCTACTGTTGTATCTTTTTCAAAAAGTTTAGCTTTTGATTTTCCAATATTGAATATTTGGCCTCCGGGGCCTCCGCCGCCTCCCATTCGTCTCATCATAAACATCCAAACGGCAATGATTAAACCAAAGAAGATAATGTAGCTAAATAGATTGTCCCACATTGAAGGTTGTTTATTTCTTGAAACAATTGTAAATTTCTCTCCTTCAATTGAGCTGGACTTGGCTATTTCCTGCATTTCATTTTTGGCCTGAGATGCATCATGAATATCAAACTCATAATACCCTCCTCTTCTTAGTTTTTGATGTTCAGGAAGGCTTTTTGCCTCATCAGTAACATGAGCTTCGCAATAAGAGTAATCTCCTTCTTTTACGATAACAACTCTTTTAATTTCACCTTTTTTAATGAATTCGTAACATTTGTCTGAACTTATCTTGGTAGGTCCATTGTACATGTCTAAAAATTGAAAACTCAGAAGTAATGCTCCAATAACTACATATATCCACCAAACCGGAATGATTTTAGGATTTTTAGGCCCTTTTCCTCCTGTATTTTTTCCTTTCATATTATTCATCTTCTAGAATAGTTATTTCGGCATCTGCCCACAATTCTTCAATATTATAAAAATTTCTTACTTCTTTTTGGAAAACATGCACAACAATTGAAGAGAAATCAACTAAAACCCATTCTCCATTTGTATACCCTTCTTTTTTCCATGGGTACTCTCCGAGAGCTGTTTTTACTTCTTTTTCTACTGATTGAGCTGTTGAAGAAACATGTGTTCTTGATGTTCCGTGGCATACTACAAAGTATTCTGAAACAGCATTTTCTAAATTCTTCAGATTTAAAACATGGATTTCCTTTGCTTTGTTGTTTTTTAACCCTTGAATAACTATTTCCAATAATTTTTCTGTTGGCAGACTCACTTTTTTTAATCTATTGTTTGCTATAGTATTACAAGCAAAAGTAACTAAATTCTATTAGTACCTTGTTAAAAAGATTACAAAATGGTTAAATATTATTAAGTACGGAGTATTAACTTTACAAACGCGTGGTATATTTTGGTAAAAATAGGATTCATTGTGCTGAAGTAGACTCAACTAATGAAGAGCTTAAAAGGATTTTTTCCAAAAAAGAACTGGAAAATGGAACCTTACTTACGACGGATTTTCAAACAGGTGGTAAAGGACAAATGGGATCTCATTGGAAAAGTAGACATGGAAAGAATTTTCTGGGTACCTTTTTTTTAAAACCTTCTGTTTCTGGTGGCGAAGTTTTTGTTTTAAATATGATTGTCAGTCTTGCGTTAAGAGAAACTGTTTGTGAATTTTTAAAAGGTAAGGTTGAGATAAAATGGCCGAACGATATTGTCGTTAATGGAAATAAAATTGCAGGAGTTTTAATTGAAAATAAATTTAGTAACAGTAATTTATTAGGATCTTTTTTAGGTGTCGGATTAAATTTAAATCAAAAATCCTTTGAAAAGTTTCAGAGGGCTGGAACATCAATAGCAAAAGAATTGGGGATCTGTGTAAATAAAGAAAGTGTAACATCAAGATTATGTTTTCATATTCAGCAATTTTATTCTTTGTATCAGCTTAAAGGTTATGAAACGGTAAGTTATATTTATCATCAGGATTTATACTTAAAAGGAGAAGAACATGCATATAAAGTAGGTAAGGATACGAGATATTTAACTTTACAATATGTAAATAAAAAAGGTGATTTACAACTTTTCAATCAGTTTGGAAAATTAGAAGAGTTTACGTTAAAAGAGATTCGATTTCTACTTTAGATTTATAGTATTAAGAACGTGTCAGCTGAAAATTAATTCAGGCAAATCTTTTTTCTAAATTGACCTCAATAGCGTTAATCCAGGTTTTTATTTTTGATTCAAACGTGAAATCAATAACAGGAGAAGTATCCGTCTCTGCATGAACAATAACCGAGCATCCGATATTTTCTTCCTCAATATCAAATCGAATTGCTGTTGAAAATTCTACATTCTCCGTTGACTCAATCAAAACATACTCATTTGTTACTGCCGTGATGGAAAAATTAAATCGAGCGGCCCATTTCAGGATGAATGTTATAGTTTTATCCTTTACTTGAACATGTTTTGTCTTTTTAAATGAGATAATTTCAGCCATATTTTGAGGATGGCTTAAAAATTTAAAAAGCTCTTGTGAGGAGCTTTTTAAACTAATTTTATCTGATGAAAGGTGAATCATTTTATTTTCCGGTCCAATTGGAGGGGTCTAGTCTCCAATCCTTAATTAAGGTAACATCCGATTCCGTTATATAACTAGATTCAAGAGCTTGTTGAACCAATGCATCATAGTCAGATAGGGTAATTAACTCACAATTGGCTTCTTTGAGTTTATTAAAGGAGATTTGAAAATTATAGGTAAAAATCGCTGCCATACCAAGAACTGTTGCACCAACTTCTTTTAAAGCTTCAACGGCCTTAAGACTACTACCTGCAGTAGATATTAAATCTTCTATTACAACTACTCTCTGTCCACTTTCGACTTTACCCTCAATTAAATTTCCTAAACCATGATTTTTTGCAGATGCTCTTACATAGGCAAAAGGAACCCCCAGTTCTTCTGCAACTAAAGCTCCCTGAGCAATGGCCCCCGTGGCTACACCAACAATAACGTCTGGTGCACCGTATTTTTCAAGAATCGCTTTTGCCAGTTCTTGTCTTATATATGTCCTGATAGGTGGAAAAGAAAGTGTGATCCTGTTGTCACAATAAATTGGTGATTTCCATCCGGAGGACCACGTAAAAGGTTCTTTAGGTTGCAATTTTATTGCTTTTGCTTGAAGCAAATATTCTGCTACTTTTGCTGCGGTTTCCAGATTCAAAATCATT
>TARA_B100000674_G_scaffold472364_1_pt1 | contig 11501 bp, 10 predicted proteins | sample TARA_B100000674 | Tara Oceans TARA_B100000674 (sample SAMEA2622759) | marine metagenome | biome: marine biome (ENVO:00000447); feature: surface water layer (ENVO:00002042); material: "saline water (ENVO:00002010), including plankton (ENVO:xxxxxxxx)" | depth 5 m
AGGTTGGGCTTTGGGGGGCGAAACGTCAGGACACGTCATTTGTCGTGACATAGCCGCGACTGGCGATGGCCTCTTAGCCTGTTTACAGGTTCTCAGTAGCATGGCATCTAGTCGAAGATCTTTAAGTGAGCTTAGGAAAGGCTTGATCAAATTTCCTCAAGTATTGGTAAACGTGTTAGTTGCAGATAAAGTGAAAGTTTTGAAGGCGGCGGCGCTGAAGAATGCCGTAAAGCAGGCAAAAAACACTTTGGGCGATTCTGGAAGAATACTTGTGAGAGCCTCTGGTACAGAGTCTTTAATCCGAGTGATGCTAGAGGGTGAAGATAGGAAACACATTAATCTGGTAGCGGGTGGGGTTGTCAAAGCTATTGAAGAAATTAATACGAGGCTTTCTTAAATGTCTCGCAATAGCTCGTTTATACTTACCTTAGATCGGGTTTTTTCATCTACAGTTTTAACTATCACTGCACAATATAGACTGTGACTTCTGTCTTCTGCGGGCAAGGATCCAGGCACCACAACCGAGCCAGGGGGAATCTTTCCAGATGTGATTTCCCCAGTTTCTCGATTAAAAATCTTGGTGCTTTGACCGATATAAACACCCATCGATAATACAGATCCTTTACCTATCACTACACCCTCTACTACCTCGGACCTAGCCCCGATAAAGCAATTATCTTCAATAATTGTGGGGTGCGCTTGCAAAGGTTCAAGTACCCCTCCGATACCCGCACCACCAGATAAGTGGACATTTTCGCCTATTTGGGCGCAAGAACCCACGGTGGCCCAAGTATCTATCATACTATTATTCCCAACGTAGGCTCCGATGTTCACGTAACTGGGCATCAAAACGACGTTCTTACCAATAAAAACTCCTCTTCTAACCGTAGCATGTGGCACGACCCGAGCGCCTAGGTTCCGAAAATTTTCCTCCGTGAAGTTCTCAAATTTCATAGGGACCTTGTCGAAATAGCTTGTAGTGCCATCTCTATAGTGTTTGTTTCCCGACAGTTTGAAAGATAGGAGAACGGCCTTCTTTGCCCATTCATTTACTATCCACCCTGCAGCAGAAGGAGCTGCAATCCTAAGAGCACCGGTATCCAGCTGATTAAGAGTTTCATCGACAGCCTCTTTGATGGTTGTTAAGTTAGGTGCGTCTGCAAGTTCGTGCATACTCTCGAATGCTTTTTCTATGATTTCTTTCACGATTGAACCTCTCCACTAAAAAAAAATTCTTTTATTGTCATTAAAGCCTTGCGACAAACTTCCATGTCACTTACTAAAGCTACTCTTATATAGTTTGAACCTGGGTTAATTCCATTTATTTCGCGGGCTAAAAACTGACCTGGTAAAACCAAAATACCTCCCCGTTGTAATAACAGGCTGGTCGCGTCGATGTCATCGATAGGTAGTTCGAGCCAAAGAAAAAATCCTGCTTCCGGGGTCTTTATTTTTTTGTCGTCAAAAATTCCCTCAATTAGCCCCATGTTTTTTCTGTAGTGAAATCTATTTTTAACAACATGTTCCTCATCTGCCCACGCTGCGAGGCTAGCAGCTTGGACTTGCAACGACATCGCCCCTCCCTGATAGGTTCTGTATCTGAAATACTTTTCTAATATTTTTTTATCACCGGCCACGAAACCCGATCTCAAGCCAGGCACTCCGGATCTTTTAGAAAGGCTATTTACTACAAGGCATTTATCATATCCATCTCGACCACTGCGGTCGCACCACTCTAAAAGTCCTAATGGTGGATTTGATTCGTCTTGATAAATTTCACTGTAGCATTCATCTGCAACCACAATAAAGTTATAAATATCAGCCATTTTAAGTAAATATTCATAATCTGTCGGATTTAAGATAGAACCAGATGGGTTATTTGGGGAGCAAACATAAACTAAGCTCGTTTCCATCCAAATCGAAGGCTCAATTAATTCAAAGTGAGGAGAAAAACCGCGGCTTTCCGGACAGGGCATGAAAAATGGTTGAGCACCGGCTAAAAAAGCAGCGCCTTCATAGATTTGATAAAAAGGATTCGGTAGAGCAACGTATTTACGATTCTTTGTATCCGCAAGGGCTTGAGAGATTCCAAAAAGGGCTTCTCGCGTCCCGTTTACTGGCAATATGTTTTCGTCTGGGGACAATTTATCCTCAGGTATTTGAAACCGTCTGCAAAGCCAACTTGCAATGGATTGTCGTAGAGCATCGGTTCCTCGAGTTGACGGATAAAAAGATATTTGATCAGAAGATTCCATCAAAGCATGTTGGATAAGTTCGGGTAACTCGGTTTTTGGTTCCCCAATAGAAAGATCTATTATGGATGAATCATCTTTTAAAGGTACTTTGCGTTTAAGATTTTGCAAGCGTTCAAAAGGATAGTCTTGTAATTTGTCGAGACCCGGGTTCATGCTTTTTGCTCAGTTTATTTATTCTATCAGCGGGAATCTCTTTATTCGATGCTACGATAACGTACATTAATGTTAATCTTTGATATATTCTACACCAAACCAAGTAAGTAAAGTTAAAATAATGACTCATAAACTATTAATTCTTCCTGGCGATGGTATAGGGCCAGAGGTTGTGGATGCTGCAATTCAGGTTCTAAATAGTCTCGAGAGAGTGACGGGTACGACTTATGAAAAAGAGTTTGCCCTACTAGGGGGGGCAGCTTTTGAAGACTCCGGAAATCCTTTACCCGACGAAACACTCAAATTGGCGAGGTCTGCCGATGCGGCTATTTTTGGTGCCGTTGGAGGTCCGCAGTGGGATACTTTGGATCGGGAGTTGCGTCCAGAAAGTGGGTTATTACGACTTAGGTCTGAGCTAGATTTATTTTGTAATTTAAGGCCCGCAACTCTTTTCCCAGCACTTTCAGATGCTTCATCTTTGAAGTCAGATGTAGTTTCTGGATTGGATGTCATGATAATTAGGGAGTTGACGGGCGGAATATACTTTGGGAGACCGAGAGGGATAGATACGCGAAATGATGGAGTAAAGGTAGGTTATAACACTCTCGTGTATGATGAAAACGAAATAAAAAGGATAGCAATTGCGGCTTTTGATATCGCCAAGAAAAGGGGTTTCAAGCTTTGCTCAGTGGACAAGGCAAATGTGTTAGAAGTGTCTGAGCTTTGGAGAGAGGTAGTCTCTGAGGTGGGATCAGAACATCCTGAAGTCGCCCTGGACCATATGTATGTTGACAACGCGGCTATGCAGCTAGTTAGGCAACCAAAACAATTCGATGTCATAGTGACAGGAAATATGTTTGGCGATATTTTGTCCGATTTAGGAGCCATGCTGACTGGGTCAATTGGAATGCTCCCTTCTGCATCTCTTAACTCCAAGAGTTTTGGATTATATGAGCCGGTACACGGATCTGCTCCTGACATAGCAGGTCAAAATGTCGCTAACCCCTTGGCAATGATATTGTCAGTTGAGATGATGCTTCGTTACAGCTTAGGTGAAAAAACTGCTGCAGATTTGGTGAAAGTTGCAGTTGATAAAGTGCTCTCAGCCGGATATCGAACCGTTGATATTTCCCAGCAGCAGTCGCTTTGTCTGGGGACAAGGGAAATGACCGAAAAAGTTTGTGGCAACATAGAGAACCTATCTAATGGTTGAGTCAGTTCGAAAATTTAATGTTGCGGTTGTGGGTGCGACGGGAGCTGTTGGAGAGGCGATGTTGGCAATTTTGAGCCAAAGGAGCTTTCCTGTTGGGGAAGTTTATGCTTTAGCTAGCACTGAGTCAGAAGGCAAGCGGGTGGAATTTGGAGAGGGTGGTTTGTCGGTAACTTCTCTAGATAGTTTTGACTTCAACAGAGTGGACATAGCTTTTTTTTCGGCCGGAGGAGATGTGTCTAAAGTGTTCGCACCTAAAGCAGCGAAGTCGGGCGCTGTAGTAATAGATAATACGTCAGCTTTTCGTTATGACGATGATATCCCGCTTGTGGTGGCTGAGGTAAACCCTGAGCAGGTAGGAGCATACGAAAATAGAGGTATAATTGCGAATCCGAATTGCTCCACAATTCAAATGGTGGTTGCTCTTAAGCCCATTCATGATATCGCGGAGATTTCCCGAGTAAACGTAGCGACCTATCAAGCAGTTTCAGGTAGCGGAAAATCAGGTATTACAGAGTTGGCTAATCAAACAAGTGACCTATTAAATGCTCGTGCAATCCAATCAAATGTTTATCCTGCCCAGATTGCTTTTAACTGTTTGCCACATATTGATGAGTTTCAAGATAACGGCTATACCAAAGAAGAAATGAAGATGGTTTGGGAGACAAAAAAAATAATGGAATGTCCCTCCATCGAGGTAAATCCAACGGCTGTGAGGGTTCCCGTATTTTTTGGACATTCAGAAGCTGTTCACTTCGAGACTAATAGAAAAGTAAGTCGTGAACAGGTGACCCTTGCGTTGCAAAACGCGCCGGGGGTAACTGTAATTGATGATCGAAACGATGGGGGATACCCCACCCCAATAGAACATGCGGTAGAAAATGATGATGTATTTGTTGGAAGAATTCGAGAAGATATATCTCATCCTAGAGGAATAAGTATGTGGGTGGTCTCCGATAATATTAGAAAAGGTGCCGCTCTCAATAGTGTTCAGATAGCTGAAATACTGGTGCAAAGTCATTTATGATATCTTCCTAACAATGAAGAGCGCGTTAAAAGTGATTTTAAAAAATAGACAGGCTTTCGACGTTGCAAAGGCTATAGGAATAGTTTTACTCTTTTTTCCACTTTCTTCATTCGCTCTTGGATTAGGTAAAATAGAGGTTTCATCTTTTTTAAATGAGAATTTTGAGGCTAAAATAAACCTTGAAGGAAAAGTTAACGCCAATCAAAATGTGGTCAACGTTGGGTTGGCGCCAAGGAACGTTTTTGAACTTTTAGAGGTTGCCTATAAGCCTGCCTTATTAAACCTCAACTTTTCTCTGGAAAATAAACTTGGCGCGCTACCTTACATAAGAGTTTGGTCTAAAGGACCTATATCCGATCCTTATTTAACCTTCATTCTGGAGTACACTTCTATGGGTAATTCTATGTCCAAGAAGTTTACCGTGCTTCTGGATCCAAAAAGCTATGCCTCCAACAAAAAAAGTAATTTCAAAACCTCTAGAACAGTAAACGTTAAAAGCATTATAGGCCCCATAGGACGGAACGATACTCTTTGGCCTTTGGCTAAAATACATAAGCCAAATGATAATGTCTCCGTGGAGCAGATGATGTTAGCGCTCGCAAAAAAGAATCCTAATGCATTTAGACAGGGAAATATTAATGTTCTATTACAAGGGTCTAAACTTATTGTTCCTTCAATTGAGGAGATAATAGGTATTAACAAGCAGGAAGCACGAGTCGAAGTATCTCGTCAATATGCAGACTGGAAGAAATCGAAAGGTAGTTTGCCCAGGTTTGAACCGGATAATGGAGATAAGGCTAGATTAGAGCTTTTGGAGCCGCAGATTGAGGATTTAGATGAAACTGATGTTAAAACAGCGCTTTTGGAAGAGGAAGTTGCGGTGCAAGCCGTTCAGACTGCTGAACTGGAAGACAGGCTGAAACAGTCGGAAGGAGTCATTACTCTATTAAAGGAAGAATCAGCTGTCCAACTACAGCAGATACAGGCTCTGAAGCTTGAGATTGAAAAACTAAACAATGCTTCCGTAGAGGTGTTAGCAGATAGTTCTCGCGAGAAGCAGTCCCTTTTTCCTGTTTCCGCTTGGGTCTTTCTTTTTTTCTTAGTAGGTATTTTGGGCCTATTATATTTTTCTAGGATACGAAAAAAAGGAGAATCCCCAATTACTGAGGCTATCGGCTATCCGAGGAGCGTCGAAAGTGAGCCTGCTCAAATTTCAAAAGAGGTTAGTGGTATGGTCTCGAATCTTAAGACTCAACCAGGTGATGAAAAACATGGTCAGCCAGATGCGGTTATTGCAAAAAAGGATCCCATTGCTGGCCTAAATGTCTATTTGGCCTATGAGAGATATGAGGAGGCTAAACAAATGCTTGAACAAGCGATCCTAGATAATCCCACAGAGTCATCCTATAGGATAAAACTTCTTACGGTTTTGGGGGAAATGGGTGATTTAGAAGAGTTCAAGGCAGCTGCGGTTGCGGCTGAACAAATCATAGGGCCGTCTACGACTGAGTGGTTGGATATAAAAGCCCTAGGGAAAAGCCTAGAGGAGAAATTCTCTGCCCACTCCGCAAAAGTAGTAAATGAAGAGAAAAAGGTGGACACAGAGACAGGCGGAGATTTTGAAGAACATGGTAGTACAACTGATGCTGATGATCTTGAGAAAGATATCGATGAACAAGGAAGGCGAAGTTTGCCTGATCCCTTAACTCTCGAAATGGATCTAGATATTGATGCGGAAGAAGACTCAGTTTTATCAATTCGTCCTATTGAAGATAAGAAGGATTAGAAATGTTTCTCCGATCTCGAAGGCTGAAATAAGTATCTTTTAGGGTGGCTGTAATGCGCTTGGCGATTGGTGTTGAGTATCATGGAGCAAATTTTTTCGGTTGGCAGCGGCAAAAGGGAGTAAGAACTGCTCAGGAAGAGTTGGAAACTGCTCTCTCCGAGGTTGCTAATTCGACAGTGTCTTTGATTTGCGCGGGGAGAACTGATGCTGGAGTACATGCACTAGGCCAGGTCGCGCACTTTGACACTTCTGTGTATCGGGAGCATTATTCTTGGATACAAGGTGGCAATTCAAATTTACCGAAGGATTTAAGTATTTCTTGGTGTTTAAGTGTTCCGGAATTATTTCATGCTAGATACTTTGCTTTGGCGAGAACCTACCAATATGTGATTTTTAATCGAAAGTTCCGATCGGGTAAGTTGTTTGATTCCACCACTTGGGTGTCAAGAAGTCTGGATGAAAAGAGAATGTCAGAGGCCGCAGATTTCTTGCTTGGGGAGCATGACTTTTCTTCCTTTAGAGCACGAGGTTGCCAAGCCAAGTCCCCCGTTAGAGAGATAAAAGATATAAGGGTATCTAGGAGGCAGGAATTTGTTGTGATTACTATAAAAGCAAACGGGTTCCTGCAAAAAATGGTCCGCAATATAGCAGGTCTTCTGATAGATGTTGGCAGTGGTAAGAGGGAGCCGAGCTGGGCTAAGAAAGTGCTGCTCTCTAAGAGGCGAAGTATGAATAGTGCGACTGCTGCTCCCTCGGGCTTATACCTGACCTCGGTAGATTACCCACAAGAGTTTGGAATACCTTGTAAAACTGCGAAAAATTATTTTGACTGGACCTAAGAAATCTCAGTTTAGAGTTTTTGGTTTCAACTCATAAGTCGGATATTTGGTATACTAAGAAAAAATAATGCCGGTGAGTTGTTGTGGCTACAGTAAGAGTCAAAATTTGTGGGATAACGAATCATGTTGATGCAAGTGATGCAATAGCCTTAGGTGCTGATGCTATAGGTTTTATTTTTCATCCGCCAAGCCCCCGATATGTGTCACCAGAAAAAGTTGCAGAAATAATTGCAGGGTTGCCACCATTTGTAAGTACGGTAGGTTTGTTTGTGGATCTGAAATTTGAAGACGTTAGGAAAGTGATTGATGTTTCAGGGGTAGGTTGCCTCCAGTTTCATGGTGAAGAGGAAGAGTCGCTTTGTGACTCTTTTGGTTTGCCCTGGTTTAAAACGATTAAAATGATGCAAGGTGCTGACGTTGTGGAAAAAGTTAGTAGATACAATAGGTCATCGGCTGTTTTATTTGATACAGGTGATTCTAATTTAGCAGGTGGTACAGGAAAAACATTTGATTGGAAGCTAATACCCAAATCAATGAATAAACCCTATATCGTAGCTGGAGGACTCAATGCTCAAAATGTGCGTGAAGTTATAAAGATGACCAAGCCCTTCGCGGTAGACGTATGTAGCGGTGTCGAAAGCGATAAAGGAAAAAAAGATAAGTCGAAACTTAAGGATTTCATCACATTAGCCAAGCAGAGGGAATTTAATGGCCAAACTTAAAGCTGATATAAAATCAACGAAAAGTCTTCCAGACGCAAATGGTCATTTCGGTCAATATGGGGGCAAATTTGTTGCGGAGACATTGATGGGGCCTCTCACTGATCTGGAAGATTCCTACAACCGTTTTAAAGCCGATCCAGACTTTTTAAGTAGCTTGAGGCGGGATTTGAAGGAATACGTAGGCAGGCCAACTCCATTGTATTTTGCTGAACGCCTTACGAAGGATATAGGTGGCGCAAAAATTTACTTGAAAAGAGAAGATTTGAATCATACTGGAGCCCACAAAGTGAACAATACTATTGGGCAAGGGTTATTAGCAAAAAGGATGGGTAAGCCAAGAGTAATCGCTGAGACTGGAGCAGGGCAGCATGGAGTGGCAACTGCTACAGTTGCCGCTAGATTAGGAATGAAGTGCTCGATCTACATGGGAAGCGAGGATATTAAGAGGCAATCTCCAAATGTATTTAGGATGAAATTACTAGGGGCTGAGGTTTGTGCAGTCGATTCAGGCTCCCGAACCCTCAAAGATGCGCTGAATGAGGCCTTAAGAGACTGGGTAACTAATGTGGATGATACTTATTACATAATCGGCACTGTAGCTGGCCCGCATCCTTACCCCCAAATAGTTCGTGATTTCCAGTCAGTTATTGGAGAAGAGACAAAGAGCCAATGTTTGGAGTCTGAAGGCAAATTGCCTGACGCCCTCGTCGCCTGTGTTGGAGGGGGATCAAATGCCTTGGGTCTTTTTTATCCTTTTTTGGAGGATGAAGAGGTTAAACTCATTGGTGTGGAAGCTGGAGGTGAAGGCGTTTCTACTGGTAAGCACTCTGCTCCACTGAGCGCCGGAAGCCCCGGCGTTCTACATGGTAACCGAACTTATCTGATGCAAGACGAAGTTGGTCAAATCAGCGCTACCCACTCCGTTTCAGCGGGACTAGATTATCCCGGAGTAGGACCAGAACATTCTTGGCTCAAAGATGTAGGTCGCGCAACCTATGAAACTGTTACAGATGTAGAAGCTTTGGTAGCATTTGAACGATTGTGTCTCTTAGAGGGTATAATACCTGCACTAGAGACTAGCCATGCGTTAGCTCATGCAGAAAAGATCGCGCGCGAAATGAGAAGCGACCAGATAATAATTATCAACTTATCGGGCAGGGGGGATAAAGATTTAATGACGGTGGCCGATGTCAAATCAATAACTATATGACTAAGGAATTTAATTTTCGAGGATGTTATGGGTAGAATTGAAAGCTGTTTTGAAAGTCTGCGATCGAAAGGTGAGAAAGGCTTAATTACCTTTATCACCGCTGGGGACCCCTCCATTGAGAACACTCTAGATTACATGCAATCATTGGTGGACGGGGGGGCGGATGTAATTGAATTAGGTGTGCCTTTTTCAGATCCGATGGCGGATGGCCCTACCATCCAAAGGGCGAGCGAACGATCTCTTGCTTCTGGAACTGATTTATCTAGCATCTTTATGCTGGTGCGGGCATTTAGAGAGAGGAATGCTAGCACCCCAGTAATTCTTATGGGCTATATGAATCCTTTTGAACGGATGGGGTTTGAGAGGTTTGCAAAGGAAGCAAAGGCGTCTGGCGTAGATGGTGTTTTGGTGGTAGATCTTCCTCCAGAAGAATCAGTTCCGCAGAATAAGATTTTGACGCTGAATGGTGTAAGGCAAATTTTTCTAATAGCTCCTAACTCCTCGGAGGAGAGAATAAAAAAGGTTGGGGAACTTGCCGCGGGATTCATTTATTACGTGTCGGTTAAAGGTGTTACTGGAGACAAGAGTATTTCCACTTCCAATATACGGAATTCTTTAGAACTCGTCCGTAAGGGTACTAGGTTGCCTATTGGTCTTGGTTTTGGCATAAAAACGCCTGAGAGTGCTCGGGAGGCTGCTAAATTATCGGATGCTGTCGTAGTGGGTAGCGCACTGGTTGACATTATAGAAAAAGAGATAGAAGTAAATGCAGCTAGAAAATCCTTAGAAAGTTTCGTCAAAGAACTCAAGGGAGCTGTAGATGCTTAACCTTTTAAGTTCGGGATTATTTTAAAGTGAACTGGTTTAAAAAATTACTTCCAAAAAGTATAAGAATAGAGGGTGCCTCTAGGCGGTCGGTTCCAGAAGGGTTGTGGGATAAGTGTAGTAATTGTGGGGCAGTCCTTTATAGACCTGAACTCGAGCGGAATCAGAAGGTCTGTATGAAGTGTGGATACCATAATCGTATTGGAGCCAGAAAGAGGTTAGATTATTTTTTTGATAAAGGAAGTAGCTATGAAATTGGGGCAGAAGTCCAGCCGCGGGACTTTTTAAAGTTTAAAGACGTGAAAAAATACAAAGATCGTCTGGTGGCAGCAAGGAAAAAGACGGGAGAAAATGATGCGCTCGTTGTTTTTAGTGGAACTGTTTGCAGAGTGCCCCTAGTGGCAGCGGCCTTTGAATTCGGCTTTCTAGGAGGTTCGATGGGCTCTGTAGTCGGGGAAAAGTTTATCAGAGCGGTTCGTCATTCGATTGAAAATAATGTGGCCTTTGTGTGTTTCTGTGCCAGCGGTGGTGCCCGTATGCAGGAAGGGTTGGTATCGTTGATGCAGATGGCAAAGACTAGTAGTGCCCTGGGTGAATTGAGGGAGAGCGGCTTGCCTTATCTAACTGTACTTTCGGATCCTACAACGGGGGGGGTGTCTGCTAGTTTGGGAACACTTGGAGACATTATAATTGCTGAACCCAAAGCTCTTATTGGCTTTGCTGGCCCGAGGGTGATCGAGCAGACTGTTGGGCAGGTATTGCCCGAAGGTTTTCAAAGAAGTGAATTTCTACTGAAACACGGTGCAATTGATATGATAGTGGAACGAAAGGAGTTAAGGGAGAGGATAGCTAAAATAGTTGCACTTCTTACCGATAAGATGAGTACTTTAGTATTAGATCCTGAGATTAATAATGAACGAAACTCTAGCACAGATCCCAAAGAGGTCGACTCTTAGCTATTTCACTAAATGATGCGTGCTGAAAAGGTTAAGCTTTGGAAAATAAATCTTTGCCAGACTGGGTGACAATCCTTGAGCAGAAGAATTCGAAAAGAATTAGTCTAGGGCTCGATCGGTGTAAAAAAGTAAAAAAGGCTTTGGGCATAGAGCGCATTGGTAAAGAAGTAATAACTGTAGCTGGTACAAATGGGAAGGGCTCCAGTATTGCCCTACTAGAGTCTTTTTTCTTGAATTATGGTTATACCGTTGGTGCCTATAGTTCACCTCACTTATTTCGATATAACGAAAGGGTTAGAATTGATGGTACACCGGTGCTCGATGAGCGATTAACTGACGCTTTTCGTTTAGTGGAGGAAGCGCGTGGCGATACTGACTTAACCTATTTCGAATTTTCGACATTGGCAGCGTTTTTGATTTTCGAAAAATATCAACTTGATATAGCAGTTTTAGAAGTTGGTTTAGGTGGACGGTTGGATGCTGTTAATTCCATTGACCCTGATTTTTGTTTAATTACC
>TARA_B100000674_G_C37979814_1_pt1 | contig 11500 bp, 11 predicted proteins | sample TARA_B100000674 | Tara Oceans TARA_B100000674 (sample SAMEA2622759) | marine metagenome | biome: marine biome (ENVO:00000447); feature: surface water layer (ENVO:00002042); material: "saline water (ENVO:00002010), including plankton (ENVO:xxxxxxxx)" | depth 5 m
AGGAACTTAGAGATTTATCGGCGTCTTTCTCACCTCAAAATATTGAGTTTATCAAAGCAGGTGGGTCTTACGCTGTAGAATTTGGCAAAAAATTACAAACCTTTGCCGCCTCGACACTTGGTATTAGCCCAAAATCAGTCTTTGCACCATCAAAGGAGTTTTCACACGACGGGCAAGGGCTCACTGCGGTTGAAAAAATATTCAACAACAATCTTGTTAGCACAGAAAATGACAGTGTACTGCATGCAGGTTCAGATGTAAGAGTGAAAGTCAATATTGTTGGCTCACAAGACACTACTGGACCAATGACGGTTCAAGAACTCGAAGCAATGGCGGCTACTGTTATATCGCCAGTCCTCGATGGCGCATACCAGTCTGGATGTCATACGGCATCGGTATGGGATGACAAGGCCAAGGCAAATACTCCGAAGCTGATGAAGTTTATGAATGATTTTGGCTTGATTACGGGACGAGATCCAGAAGGAAAATATCCACCATTCACAGATGTCATTCATAAAGTATTGAATGACATAACGGTGGATGATTGGTCGATTATTATAGGTGGAGATTCGCACACCAGGATGTCAAAAGGGGTCGCGTTCGGCGCAGACTCTGGAACGGTTGCCCTTGCATTAGCAACGGGTGAGACTACCATGCCAATTCCTGAATCCGTTAAAGTTACTTTCACAGGCAAGATGAGTGACCACATGGATTTCCGTGATGTTGTGCATTCAACGCAAGCCCAGATGCTGGAGCAATTTGGCGAAAATGTATTCCAAGGCAGAATCATTGAAGTTCATATAGGGACGCTACTTGCAGACCAGGCCTTTACCTTTACAGATTGGACTGCCGAAATGAAGGCAAAAGCTTCTATCTGTATTTCTGATGACGAGACTCTCATCGAATCACTTAAAATCGCTAAGGACCGCATCCAAGGAATGATCAATAATGGAATGGATAACGACGTCCATATGCTCCAGTCTTTAATCGCAAAGGCAGAAAACCGCATCGCAGATATAAAATCCGGTAAAAAACCAGCCCTCGCTCCTGATAATAATGCCAAATATTTTGCCGAGGTTGTAGTCGACCTGAGCTTGATCGATGAGCCAATGATTGCTGATCCTGATGTTGAAAATATAGATGTTTCAAAACGCTACACTCATGACACGATCCGTCCGATCTCCTATTACAATGCTGAAAAGAAAGTGGACCTTGGTTTTGTTGGGTCCTGTATGATCCACAAAGGTGATCTAAACATTGTAGCTCAAATGTTTAGGAATCTAGAAAAAACACACGGCAAAGTAGAATTTAACGCCCCACTTGTTGTTGCAGCTCCCACTTACAACATTGTGGATGAGTTGAAGGAAGAAGGAGATTGGAGTATTCTTCAAAAATATGCAGGCTTTATATTTGACGACGATGCGCCGAAAGAAGCCAATCGTGTTAAATATGACAACATACTGTATTTGGAGCGACCCGGCTGCAACCTGTGTATGGGTAATCAAGAAAAAGCGGAGAAGGGTGATACAGTTATGGCAACATCGACTCGCCTATTCGAAGGCAGAGTAGTCGAAGATGCCGATGACAAAAAAGGCGAGTCTCTTCTGGCATCAACACCTGTGGTCGTGCTTTCTACGATTTTGGGCCGGACGCCAAGTATTGAGGAATACAAGTCGGCTGTAGACGGGATTGATTTGACTAGTTTTGCTCCGCCAACGTAAATCGAGAAATAAAATACCGACAGTTTATAACCCAAATGCACCTGTGGTTTGTCGTCTAGGTCCTTTCCGTCCACAATCCTCAAAGACGTGACCGAAGCCACGAATAAATAAAAAACAAAGCGGAAGTTATCATTATTGCAAGGCCAAAAAGAGTTGGACGATAGGGTTCCCCGCGAAATGTGCTAACTGCAAGATCAATAAAGAAAGCTCCACAAAAAAATACGACGTAAATCCTGCGTTTCTCACCGTCAGTAGGCCGATCGTCATTTTGATGCATTCATATTCCCCAAAACTAGGCTATTTGTAATAACAAGTGTAAACTATCGTCACAAAAATTTTTAAATAGTATTTACGCAATATGTCTAAACACTCAACTTCTAATCTCGAAAACGATCCCGCTGCTTGGCGCGGACAAGATATGATGGCGCGCAATGATTGGCGCGTACCAATCAATACAATGCAGCGTAAGGAATTGGATTCTGCTATCGAACATGCAAAAGGGCTTGATAAAAATATCTTAGCTCTTTCAAAAAATGATTTTCCGTTACCTACCCTTGGCCCCTTCCTTTCTGCACTCAACAATGAACTTGAGGGTGGCCGCGGTTTTGTAGTCATAGAGGGAGTGCCAGCACTGGAACTAGACGAAGAAACCGGGAAAATCGCACTTTGGGGCATAGGGCAATATTTAGGTTTACCCGCCAAACAAGATGGTGCGGGTAGCTTGATACATTCAGTTCGGGATATTGGGGCATCAGTTGAAAGTACTCATAATATTCGTTCGTACCAAACAGCTGACCCTATTTCATGGCATAATGATGGAGCAGACATATTTATGCTCTATTGCTTGCGTACTGGGAAATCGGGAGGCGAAAGTAAGCTTGTGAGTGCTGTTGAAATCTTTAACGAAATAGTTCGTCGGCGTCCCGATCTTGCCGAAACACTTGAGAGAGATTTCTGGTTCGACACACGAGGGCAACGCCAGGACGGCGCGCGTATCGAAGTCATGCCTGTGTATAACCGCCATGACGGGCTGCTTACTGCGAATATGAAATACCGTTATATCCATACTGCCCAGCGATTTGCGGATGTGCCGAGACTTACTGAACGTCAGCGCCAATCTCTCCAATGGGCCCAAGACATTGCAAACGAGCCGGGCATGGCGATGGAATTCCCACTAGCACCCGGAGATATTTTGGTTGCCAACAACTATGTCACTTTCCATGGCCGCAAGGCTTTTGAGGATTGGGAGAAACTGGAAGACAAACGTCATATGCTTAGGCTTTGGCTTACCATTCCGAATGGACGGCCGTTACCCAGTTGTTTCAAGGACTCCAGGATTTACGGCGAAGCCTACGAAAGACGTATGAGAGATTGATGTTCAAAGGAGCAGATTAACAAGTCCACAAGCAGTGCCGTAATATTGCCTCAATTCAAGCAAATCATTGCCATAGTTAAGTAAGATACTAAAAATACTGAGATATCCCCTCTCAGTCGGGGCTGTGTACGTTTGGCCTCAAAGAACGACATGGGTCGTTCCAAAAACTAGGCGGCTGCCGGCCACCCTCGGCAGTCGTCTTTTTGTATAAATAATCATACAAATAAACAAAACGAATTACGTCTATGCTATACATTTGAGATTGTTTGAACCCTGAAGTTTTTCTTATGACCGACCATTTTCAAGCAAAAAATATCTCCTGTGATCGAGGGGGAAAATGTGTTTTCAAAGGACTTTCATTCTCTCTTCAAAACGGGGGTGCATTGATACTGCGTGGTCCAAATGGAAGCGGCAAGTCGAGTTTATTACGAATGATGGCTGGCCTGAGTACTCCGATGGAGGGAGAATTAGTTTGGAATAAACAAAATATCGCGCACGACCCTATTTTTCATAGAGATCGCATTCATTATTTAGGACATTTTGATGCGGTAAAACCTGCACTCACCGTTAGAGAAAATCTTACGGTTTGGCAAAAGTTAAGAAGTGATGGTTTATCAGTCAGACAGGAAGAAAAAAAAGCCCTAGAGCGCGCCTTGATAGCATTCGACATGGTCCACCTAGCGGACCTTCCAGCCCGGCTTTTATCTTCCGGCGAATCTCGAAGATTAGCCCTCGCACGTCTGTTAGCAAACAGTGCATCTTTGTGGTTATTGGATGAACCAGCTAATGGACTTGATGACAGCTCTCGGCGTGCTCTAGAGGACATCGTGTCGGAGCATCAAATGGCTGGTGGCATGGTGGTAATGTCAATACACGGGCCATCAAATCTGACAAATACACACACCTTAAACCTCTCTTCAAATGCTGATCTCAAATGAGTGTGTTCTTGGCGTTATTGGTCAGAGACCTTCGTTTAGCCGTGCGACAAAGCAGCGATGGAGTTACGGTGTTATCTTTTTACATTATCGCAATAGTCCTTTTCCCGTTAGGCCTTGGTCCAGACCCCCAAACACTTGCATCACTTGCGCCGGGACTTTTGTGTGTCGCTGCATTACTAGCTGCAATATTGTCTCTTGAAGGGCTTTTCCGTTCAGATTACGAAGATGGTTCGCTAGAACTTATGGCCGTCAGTCCAAACGATCTTGCCATTCAAGTGTTCGCAAAAATTGCGGCACATTGGATAACCACGGGACTTCCGTTGATTTTAGTTACGCCATTTTTAGCATTGTTACTGAATTTACCAGTACAAGCTTTTCTCGCCCTGATGCTTGCTATGGTGTTAGCCACACCAAGCCTCAGTCTAATAGGTGCAGTGGGAGCGAGTCTCACTGTCGGTGCCCGGCGAAGTGGAGTTTTAATATCAGTTCTTGTTCTTCCACTTTATATTCCCGTACTAATATTCGCCGTTTCAGCTATCGATGCGGTACTATTAACACACTCTCCAAAACCCCACCTTATGCTGTTGGGGGCTATTTTCGCAGCAGCTCTGCCGTTATGTACAATAGCTTCAACGATAGCGTTGCGGCAGGCACTTGAATGAATAGGACTAATAGTCACAGTTTTTTTGATTGGGTAAGCCAAAACACGCCCTATATATGTATACGAGCAAGGATAATATTTTGATGCACCGTTATGCAAACCCTAGTCGATTTATTAGGATTGCCGACACCATTTTTCCGTGGGCGGGCGGAATAATGGTCGCGGCATTTGTAATCGGGCTATACCTGGCTCTTCTCAAGTCCCCCGCAGATTACCAACAGAGCGAAATGGTTCGGATAATGTATATACATGTACCAGCCGCGTGGATGGCACTTTTTACATACGCATTCATGGCGCTTTCGTCTGCTGCTGTATTGATCTGGAAGCATCCACTAGCACTTTTGAGTGCAAAGGCTGCAGCTCCCATAGGGGCCTCCTTTACGGTGATATGCCTAGCGACTGGTTCATTGTGGGGAAAACCTATGTGGGGAACATGGTGGGTATGGGATGCGCGGTTGACCTCGGTCCTTATATTGCTCTTTTTGTATCTTGGTTATATTGCACTTATGAATGCCTTCGACGATACAGAGAGGGGAGGTAAAGCAGCATCTTTGCTTGCGTTAGTCGGCGCAGTCAATCTACCCATAATTAAGTATTCGGTAGATTGGTGGAACACACTTCACCAACCCGCCAGCGTATTTCGTCTAGACGGCCCCGCCATACATCCCGATATGCTTTGGCCACTTATCATTATGGCTATAGCTTTTAAAATGTTCCTCCTCACCACCCTTCTCACTCGAATAAAAAGCGAGTTACTTGCTACCCGAGTACGAAATATTCAACGCAGTCTGCATGGAAATATAGCTGATGGCAGAGGTTGAAGCCTATTTGGGAATGGGGGGGTATGGCTCCTTCATTTGGGCTGCATATTTGCTGGCCACATTGATCTTAGTTGGGTTATTAGCACAATCACGCCGTGTGCTAAAAAAACGAGAGGCTTTGCTTCTTCGTCTTAAGTCAATGCGGCGAGGCAACGGTGATGACTAATTCGCTTGGCCTCAAACGCACTCGTCGACAAAAGAGCCAAAGATTTTACACACTGCTTCTTGGACTAACGATGCTTGGGCTAGCCACAGCTCTTGTATTGAACGCACTTGAAGATAGCATCATTTTCTTTTATAGCCCAAGCGATCTGAGGGAACGGACTATTTCGCCGGAACAGCGTATCCGGGTCGGTGGGCTCGTTGAATTGGGTAGCTGGAAGACAGCCAAGAGCGAAAAAGCCCACGAATTTATTGTTACTGATGGGAAAAATAAGATTACAGCTATATTTAATGGAATTCTTCCAGATCTTTTTCGTGAAGGACAAGGGGTAATAGCCGAGGGCCGGCTAAAAAATGAGAGGTTATTCATAGCTGAGGAAGTGTTAGCCAAACACGATGAAAAATATATGCCTCGTGAGGTCGCTGACGCTCTTAAAAAATCAGGACACTGGAGTCAAAATGCTGGATCAAGCAGGAGCCCAGGGGAACCTAAATGATAGTAGAATTAGGACATTTTACGCTAATTCTTGCGTTTGTTTTTTCAATAACACAGGCTGCTTTCGGCTTCGCTGGTGCGACAGCCCAACGGATTGATTGGATTAACGCCGCTAAAATCGCGGCACAAGTGCAATTTTTATTTACTACCCTAGCTTTTGCAGCATTAACCTACGCATACGTGATCAGTGATTTCTCAGTTCGAAATGTCTTTGAAAATTCACACACATTAAAACCGTTGATCTACAAAATTTCCGGGGTGTGGGGTAATCACGAGGGGTCTATGCTACTCTGGGTTCTGGTTTTAGCACTGTTTGGCGCTGCGGTTGCTAGATTTGGCGATAACCTGCCTTCGACCTTACGTGCTCGAGTTCTTGGCGTTCAAGCACTTATTGGTATCGCATTTCTTGCCTTTATTTTAGCAACCTCAAATCCTTTTGAGCGTATTATTCCTGCACCAGTGGATGGTCAGGGCCTTAACCCACTTCTTCAAGACCCTGGCCTTGCGCTACATCCCCCCATTTTGTATGTGGGCTATGTAGGATTTTCGGTTGCATTCTCTTTCGCTATCGCAGCTCTGATTGAGGGTAATATAGATGCATCCTGGGCAAGGTGGGTGCGTCCTTGGACACTTTTAGCTTGGTCATTCCTCACCGGCGGCATTGCGCTTGGAAGCTGGTGGGCTTATTACGAACTTGGATGGGGCGGGTGGTGGTACTGGGACCCGGTAGAGAATGCTTCCTTGATGCCTTGGCTAATCGGCACTGCGCTTTTGCACAGTTCAATAGTGGTTGAGAAACGCGACAGCCTCAAAAGTTGGACAATTTTGTTATCTATACTTACTTTTGCCCTAAGCTTGATAGGTACCTTCCTGGTGCGCTCCGGTGTTCTGACGTCTGTCCACACTTTTGCCACAGACCCTGATCGTGGTGTATTTATTCTCGGTATTTTGTGCCTCGCGATTGGTGGCGGTCTTGCTCTTTACGCTTGGAGAGCTCCATACCTTAAAGGTGGTAAATTATTTCAACCAATAAGCCGCGAGGGAGGGGTATTGCTCAACAATTTGTTGCTTACGACAGCAGCTGCAACGGTATTTCTGGGCACGATTTATCCACTTGTGCTTGAGGTTTTTAATGGCTCAAAAATCTCTGTTGGCCCTCCTTATTTTAATGCGACATTTGTTCCTCTTATGGCACCATTAGTGGCTGCACTAGCAGTAGGGCCTTTACTTGGATGGAAACGAGGAGATATTGCTGGAGCCTTGTCCCGATTAAAGGCTACAGCTTTAACAGCAATAACCGTATTTATTTTTGTGGCATGGACAGCAGGGCAGAACAGTGTTTGGGCAGCACTCGGAATATTCCTAGCGGTTTGGCTTGCTGGCGGCGTGATTACAGAATTAGCCAAAAAAATTGGCTTGGGCCAGAGGTCATCCACAGAAAGTTGGCGGCGCTTGATGAGAGTTCCGCGAAGTTCGTGGGGCATGTCTCTAGCGCATTTCGGCCTCGCGGTATTTATAATAGGCGCGACTGGTTTATCCTTTTGGAAAGAAGAGAAGATCATTTTGATGCAGACATCTGAAACAACTGAAATAGCAAATTATAAGATCACATTCAATGGAGTGCGAGATCAAAAAGGGCCTAATTATATTGCACGACAAGCCATTTTTACCGTGCAACATAAAGATAAAGAAAAATTCAACATGACAGCAGAAAAACGCCGATATCCAGTTTCCCAACAAGAAACAACCGAGGCCGGAATAAAAAATGGCTGGCTTGAAGATTTGTATATCGTGATCGGCACTAATGACGGAAAAAACGGCCAAACCGTTCGCATCTACCTTATGCCTTTAGTGAGCTGGATCTGGATGGGCGTCCTTATAATGGTATTGGGAGGGCTCTTTTCACTTACAGATCGGCGCTTTCGGATCGGAATCCCAGAGCGTCGAAAGATTGCTGGACCATCACCAGTAGAGTAGGTAGCCATATGCGCCAGTTATTATTTCTATTGCCATTGTCCACTTTTATTTTGCTCGCAGCATACTTCGGACTAGGACTTACAAAAGATCCAGGATTAATACCGTCTGCACTAATTGGAAAGCCAGCTCCAACGTTTGATTTGCCGTCATTAATGCCTGGAGAAGAAGGTATCACTGAGCGTGATTTCAAAGGGAAAATATCAATTGTAAATGTTTTTGCGTCATGGTGCGTACCTTGTCTTGCTGAGCATCCTATTTGGATGCAAATTCATAATAAGACTTCGATACCGATCTACGGGGTTGCGTGGAAAGACAAACGAGAAAGTGCAATCCATTGGCTGGAGAAACACGGGAATCCTTACATCAGGATCGGTTACGACCCTCTGAATGTCTTTGGCATAGAATGGGGAGTTTACGGCGCACCTGAAACCTACATAGTCGACAAAAAGGGTCGGATTAGGTTTAAGCATGTTGGCCCTATTTTCCCAAGATTATGGCAATCGCAAATATTTCCTTTAGTGGAAAAAATACAGGCAGAAAAATAATGAAACCCTTTCTGCTTCCCTTAGTGCTAATGATGCTGTTTACCACATCCGCTCAGACGGTTGAGCCTAATGAGTTATTAGAGGATCCACGTCTTGAAACTCGTGCTAGGGCCTTATCTGTAGATATTCGATGTCTTGTTTGTCAGAATCAATCAATCGATGACTCCGATGCCGACCTGGCCAAAGATCTTCGTAAGCTAGTGCGCAAAAAATTAAAAGAAGGCGCCTCTGATGAGGATATAAGGAATTACCTTGTAACCAGGTATGGCGAATTCGTATTACTACGCCCTCGCATCGCCAGCGACACCTACATCCTGTGGTTTGGACCAATCATAATCTTATTGGCGGGCATTATTGGTATATTTATATTTTTCCTGCGCCATTCTCACAGAGACTCCATACAACGTTCACTTGTTTTGAGTGAAGATGAAGAGAAACGGATTTCAGAACTTATTAATAACAGAGGCTGACAAAGATTTTCTGGTTATTTGCATCGATACTCCTAGGGATTGGCCTTGGCGCTTTACTGTGGCCACTCTTGAGGGTTAATTCAGGAAGAAGCGATTTTCCCCGAGATGATAAGGAAGTTTATACGGCACAGCTCAACAAGCTTGAGCATGATCATAAGGAAGGTAAGTTAAGCGACACTGAAGCAAAAGTTGGCCGAACTCATATCGCGCGCCGACTTCTAGCTTCTGCCAGGGTCGTCGAAAATGACATAGCAGCTCGCTTTTCAAAAAAACTGAGAGATATAATCCTCGTTACTACTGTAATCCTCGTTCCTGTAGTTTCATTCGGACTTTATATTGCCGTTGGTCAGCCTAACCTAGTTGATCAGAGATTTATCATGCACCCAAAGGATGAGACCCAGGCAGGGTCCGCTAATTCGAATAATTTCGAGGTTATGGCCCAAAGCTTACTGCAGCAGTTACAAGTTGAATCAAAAAATGCTCGCGGCTGGGCAATGCTGGCACGCTATTACATAAATCTTGGGAAGTACGAAAAAGCTGTGCTTTCCGCAGAGAGGGCTGTTAACATTGATAGTCGAGATATAGAAGCTCATTCTATTTATGGGGAAACTTTTTATTTCGCTGCTGGCAAAAGATTTACACCAAATGTTCGATCCACATTTTTGTCCGTTTTAGAAAAAGAGCCCGCCGAACCAAGAGCGCGCTACTACCTAGCCTTAGCCGATGCAGCCGACGGGAATGAGCCCAAGGCTTATACAGCAATACAAACCTTGATCGACGAGAGCCCTATTGATGCACCATATCTACCGATACTATTATACTCTGCAGATACTATTGCGGAAAAGATTGGGCTGAAACCAATACTATCCGCTCAAGCAGGGCACTTAATTGGAGAATTATTAAAGAGTTCACCTGCATGGTGGATAACGAAGCAAGATTTTGGCGCCGCCACTCTAGTATCCAAGGCGGACCAGAACCAGTTGGTTAGGTATATGGTGGGACGGCTAGAACAAAAGCTTCGTAAAAATCAAGATGATTTGGATAGCTGGGTAAAAGCTGCAAACGCATATCGAATGTTAGGAGAAGTTTCCAAAGAGGAGGCTTCTTTACGGAGGGCAGCTCAACTTGCGCCAAAGAACGTAGAAATCCTCCTGCATTATGGACGCACGTTACGGAGGGTTTCGGAAAACAAACAGACCAAAGAATCTGTCGCAGTGATGCGTCAAGTTCTGGCAGTTGACCCAGACAATCTTGAAGCACTATTTCTTTTGGGCCGCGCAGAAGCCTCAGCGGGTCGCATTGGCATCGGGAAAGATCTCATGATGAAAGCACTCCGTAAGCTCCCAGAAAACTCCAAAGAGTACATTGAGCTGAAAAAACAAATCGAGGCTGTTAGCGAATAAATTCGAGACCGCACGGCTTGCGCCTCTGTAAGAGCTCAGCTAGCTTGCTCAATAGGGAATTAGACAAAGGGGGAACATTCATGTCCGACAACGTTGAATGTATCGGCTGTGAGCTAACCTATCGTGCAAACGCACCGTGTTTTACAAGAAACCCATCGACGCTGACATCCGAGACACCGCGCCCAATTACTGTCAACGGTAAGAAGCAACTTGTCATCGATATGCATGCGCATTGCCAATTTCCCGAAATCATGCCTCTAATCAAAGATAGACCTGAGTTGGGCGGCAAAGATCCGTTTGGCCAAGGAGGATGGGGAAAAGGGCAGGAAGTTGAAAGGCGCCTGAACGCAATGAATGCCATGGGCGTTGATATCCAAGTATTGTCGATTAGCGTTTTTCATCATCATCATTGGGCGGAGTACAACCTAGCCCAGGATTTGTGCCAAATTCAAAACGAAAAAATTACAGAGATTTGCGTAATGCATCCCGACCGCTTTGTGCCTCTCTCGATAGTCGCACTGCAACACCCCGAACTCGCAGCGACCCAACTAGAATATAATGTAAAGGAAATGGGACACCGTGGGGCAATGATTACAGCTGCGCTTGATGGCGAAGAGTTGTCGGATGAACGTTTTCACCCCTTCTGGGCCAAAGCAGAAGAGTTGGATGCTCCTATCTTCATCCATCCTCGTCATTTCCGGGAAGGTGCCCCGCGTTTCAAGGGCAAAGGTTTTCTATCGAATATCATCGGAAACCCGCTCGACACGACAGTCGCGTTAGCACATCTAATATATGAGGGCACTTTAGATAAGTTCCCAGGACTGAAAATCGTCGCCGCCCATGGCGGCGGATTTTTAGCCTCCAATATAGGTCGCTTTAACCACGGCCATAACAGTGGCGATCGTGGAGGGCGAGGTGCTGAAAAAAAAGC
>TARA_B100000674_G_scaffold201911_1_pt1 | contig 11497 bp, 6 predicted proteins | sample TARA_B100000674 | Tara Oceans TARA_B100000674 (sample SAMEA2622759) | marine metagenome | biome: marine biome (ENVO:00000447); feature: surface water layer (ENVO:00002042); material: "saline water (ENVO:00002010), including plankton (ENVO:xxxxxxxx)" | depth 5 m
ACGCTGCAAGGGGGGGGGTATTTAAGCAGGGTCGGACCCCGGGTTCCCTAGGAGCCCTACTAGTAGGCACATGACCCACTGGCACCGGAGTCCTAAGTGTCGCCGCCTCGGAGTCAGGCTGGGCTGGTTCATTCTAGTTAGAGCGAAGGAAAGATAAGGCAGGATGCTACTCCAAAGAATCAACCGGTCTCCGACAGGGGGGAACTCCGATTGCCAGTGGGCTAACCATCGGCCCGGCCTTTTTCAAGATCAAATAGGGGGGGATCATAAAGAGGATTTGAAGGAAGACCACGGAAGCCTTTTAAAAAAAATGAGCCACGGTAAGCAAACAAACATCGCCGCATCCTCCGCGTCGCTGTCCTCGTTTGTTTGCTTATTTAAATTTAAATAGTCCTGAGCCAAGTTATAAGTATTAGTTCAGCCGTCGTTGTTTGTGCCTGTTCGCTCTCTTGCACGCGACTCGTATATATAAATATCTAACGTCGCTTCGCCTTTCCAGAGAATAAGCTACGCGCACTAGCCAAATCGTGTAGGCGTCTGGTTTTCTCCTCCGCCTCAGTGAGGCTATCATTGATGTCCATTAGGTCAGGAGGGGAGTCGTTTACGCCGGTATCCTCACTTGCGGTGTCCTCAGGTTCTAAGTCATCTTGATGGCTATGTAAGAATGATACACTAGATTCGGCACGAGCAAGAATGGCAGCTTCCCGCTCTCTTTTCATCGTTTCCCTCTTTTCTTTCCGCGTCTTCTCACCGATTTTCATACCGGCTCGGCACACGCAGAGCAAGAGAGAGCAAATGCATTTAAAGATAATAAGTTCGCATTTATAAATTATCCGGCCCAGTCTAGCAAGACATATTCCCATTCTGGGGAACATGGATTCGAAATGTTCCCAGAGGAGGCTAAATTTATTTTTGTAAATACGAAATTTGCCGTTAAGGGCTCTTTGGGCGTAGGTGATCCATGATGTGTGGCCAGCAATACTAACTAGATCGACGATAATATCAAGTTCTGAACCTGGCGGAATCTTTGGTCCAGGTCTTACTGTGTCAAAGCCATAATCAGGTCGCACGGTGAGCCTGGCTCGCTCTCCGAGAGACATCTGTTGAACTCCAACATCAACTCCTCGGATTACTTTACCACGTGTATGGTAGATAAGCCGGACGCCCAGACTACCTCGAACCCGTTTACTTCCGTTATGCGCATTGCCCAGGCCAAGAGGTACTTCGAGTGCCGGGGCAAAACCAACCTCCCGCAAGTGTCTCACAGAGACAGACTTAGATGTGGCCAATTTGGGATCCTGTTGAGATGAAATCGATTTTGGCCTCCCGATAGCCATTCGGTGATAGCCACAAAGAAGTGTCTCAAACGAGCAGCCTGCAGTGAAGATACTAAGTGATTTCTTGGTACGCGGAACAACGTTTGACGTGAGAGTCCTGTGCAAATTCTTCCGGGGCGGGCCCCTATTTGTCGCTTGACTGCTCCGTTTCACTAGTTGATTAATGGCGGTACCATCGAACTCAACTTCGCCTAGTACGCTGTGTTCGCCAACTCGATCATACTCCCGGACTTGAATCAAGAGAGTCTTATTCCTAAGCTTTCTTGCTATATTGTTAGTGGATCCGCGGTCCTTGGTAACATCAGGAAGTGGGAAGTGGAAAATGCAATTCTCCCACTGCGGATTCGAGCTATTACGCGCAACAGGAGACTCGCCAAGAGGCCGATTGTCCCAGAATGCGCTAAGGTATGAATCATTTTGCGACACGTCTGTGCTTCTGCTCAGCTCTTTGCAGGCTTCCACTTTGATAATGACATGAGACATGCCTGTCTTAATGTGATTAGTCTGTGCCGCAGTGACACGCATGGTCCCATTTGGCATCCTTGGCCGCAATGGGTAAATCCTTGACTCAGAGTCGCAGTCTGCTAGCACCTTGACAATCTGCTGTGCTGAGAGTGACACCTGCCCCACGAAAACATCCTTGAAAAATGTATTATGGTCAAAGACTTCAAAACGAAGAAGAGGTTCCATGTACTTTGAACTCGAGTGAGATCGCTTGCTTCCCCTGAGAGCTGCGCGTTCGACCCAATGAGTGACTGGGTTCACAACAGGCACGACAAATGTTTCCCCCGTCCACACAGGCTCTACGGTGCCATCAACAACCTGCGTCGCACCGGCGAAATTGTCCTCCCAATAAACGGCGCAATATGGATCCGGGACCTATGGTGTGTCAAAGATTATTGGAGACAAACGGGTGCTGTGGGTTACATCCAAAGCAGAGGCTTGATACACGCGATTTGCACCAAGGACCTGAACATGGATGCACGGCCCAGAGCAACCCGATTCAAACCATATAGGCCGGCCACCTCGCATTGCGGTAGAATCTACGACCGCAACCTTCCCCAAGATACGCATCTCGTACAAAACGCCAATTTTGTCAAATCTTTCTGGATAATGAATCTCATCGCCAGACTCCAGTACTTCCTTCCGCACTCCAAATCCTGCCGCTAGTATGCGTTCCCTCTTGTCGTTGAGCTTGTTCTTGTCCTTATATTTTCCGTAGCACTCCTCACAAAGTCTAAGGAAGCTGTTTTTTGCATAGTCTAGTTACTAACACACTGGCATTCCACGGCTTGTGTCCCCAGGCCACCACAACTGCTTGCGTTACCTTACGCTTGCCACCTGGCACTCTGTCAGAGTTGATGCGACATTGATAGCAATCGGGCGGTGTACGGAATTCATGATATTTGGGACGCAATAAGGGGTGCCCATACCTGTTGCTTACATTCTAAGACTACACATAATTTCGCCTTACCGATTCGGTTCGATCATCCTCGAGTTACATAGCCTTTAGCTTGTAACTCATGCCGTATGTGAACTGGAGGATACCTACGGCACTTACAGAACCGTACTCATGCTGTTTGATGGTATTTATTCAGCCAGTTTCTTAGTCGCTACCAGAAAGAAAGCGACGCCAACAATTACTATCTTTATGTTGCTACCCCTTCAGGTTCATATTGTTACCCACCTGAAGTGCTCGGCTGCCGCCGCCCGAGGCCCATGCCCCGGGCCGGGCACGACCGCAACAACCTCCGTAACACCCCATGCACTCGCCCCAATTGCTCAACTTAGGCGTCGGCCCCGGCTTCGGGTGGGAACTGTGACGTCCGAGTCCGAGCCCCAGTCTCTGGAAATTCAAACAGCCTGAGCACCACCCCGGGGTCGTATCAATATGGCCCGTGTGTGAATTAACACCAAACTTTGAGCAATGTATCCCAGGATCCGGTACAAAGAGCCTCGCCTGTTGGGCTCACGCCTAAACAGGAAATACGATTGCTATGGCCAGTCAAAGTCCAGTGCTGCTGGAGTTGCCTGTAACACAGGGATAATAGCGTTGTAGTGTAGATGTCACACTTACCCGATACTCGTTACATCCCAGCAGTGTGTCTGGAAGTCACCGCACCCAGCAAAAAGGATACGGCCAGATCGCGAGAAGTCAACTGAAGTGATTCCGCAGACTATTTTTTCCGATCTAAATATGTTTATGCTCATCGAGCAGCGCAGGTCAAATATTCGACAAGTAGAATCATCAGATCCTGTCCCAACAGTCTTACCATCAGGAAAAAAGGCAACAGAATTTATGTCGGAATCGTGGCCCGTGAAAGTCATAAGTGGAAGACCAGGGACCCTGGAGTCCCATAGCTTGGCTGTAGAATCACAGGAACCAGTCACAAACAGTCTCGGCGAATTTGGATCTAGTGCGACACTCATGACATCACCCGTGTGATCCACAAATCGCATTATGCTCTCATCTTGCTCTATGTCCCATAAGATCGAAACGGAATCTCCTGAAGTTGTCAAGATTGAGCATTCATCTACGAATCGACAACAGGAAAGGTAGGCATCGTGACCTGCGAGCTCGGACATGGCACGCATTACTTGTCCATGATCTGTTCTGTATATGTAACATAAGTTATTCAGTCCGCCACACGCTACCATCTCGTTTCTCTGTTGTTCAAAAGCACACGTCATCACCCAAGAAGAGTGGGCAGGCCCCGAATATAATTTCGTGGTTTGACTGTTCCAAATGATAATTTTTCCATCCTGAGAAGCACTAACGATGTTGTGCCTACCACGCACTAATAAATATTTCTGGCCCCCTCATATCTACGTCACCGATGCTAACCCGTTGCCCGACCAGTGCAAGGCGTAAATTTTCCCCAAATGGCCCTCTAGCAGCCGTTGCTCTTGCGGGATCGTTGATCCTGGCTCTTTGAAAGCATGCCGTAGTGTAGTGCCACTCGCAGTCTTCACACGCTGCCGCTCGCTCTCTATGGCAAGTTTCAGTGCTTCAACCTGAGCTCTTGACTTAGCTGTCATTAGCTGTCATCACCAACAGACATTCCTTCACATCGTCCAATCTCATTAATAATGACTCTTGGTGGGTGTTGTCGTCTCTTAACAAGGACTCGCGCTAGTGTTACCGGTCTCCCAGGCCGCCGGCGCCACAGAGGGGGGGGGAGTCGCAGTCACGGTTATTTAAGCAGGGCCAGACCACGGATATGGTTCCCCAGATAGAATTAATTGCGCCGGCGGCCCGGGAGACTCCGAGTCCGAGTCACGGTCGGAATTAGAGGCCGGCTGGTTTCATCTCGGACCATCGTGCGGCGTCGCCGCTGATTTCTCAGCGCGAGCCTGAGACGGCTGCCCGCACTGCAAAACTTGAACTTCGCTCACCCCATTATTTTATAAAGTGGAACCTGCCGCGGTGCCAGTGCGCGCCGACCCTCGCAAACTAAAAAACTTCCCGCCATTTGGCTGGCACGTGGCTGTACGCTCAATTGCGCCAAATAGAATCAACTTCAAGTTGAACCTAAATGATGGAGGAAGACCAAATATAACTTGAAGGAGCAAACTCCTACTAGCCTCAGGACTCGGCGCCGTTTCTCTGCTCAGGCCCGGGCTCGGTCAGAATGCGGCCTAACCGGAGCTTCGAAATAGCAATAATTTAACGATATGAAGACTTCTTAATCTCCCGGGGTACTAATTTGCCCCACGATTTGGACCAAACGACAACCACTGGCATGACGGCGGCGATATTCATCGGTCAATTGCCTTCCGAGAGGACGAACCGAGTACGATCTCGAGGGAATTTTGCCGCATTCTTTCACGAAAGCCTTGCATTCAAACAACGTGTGTTGGATCGTCTCCGGATCACTGGCACAACTTGAACTTGAAGGACATGATCGCACATTCGACATTTCGAGCTCCGCCGGCGAAGATCATAAAATCCCAATCGAAACATCAAAAAGCCAAAACGTTCAGGCTTGACCGTCACTCGGACCATCTACTCGGACCGTGATCCCCCTACTACTAGTCAATTTCAAGTTCGAGGTCTTCTTCAAGTTCACGGAGTCTTAAGCGTCGCAAACTGATTCACCCTAATAACCTGAGGCTAATTGTAGCTAAGGAAGGGAAGGTAGGGCAGAATGTTACTCCAAAAAATTACCCGGTCCGGCCAGGGGGAGGGGTTATTGTAACTATGTTGACTACCAGAGGAATGCAAAACAGCAAAGCCACGGGTTCCTGTGTATACACCAAAGCCAAAGCGGTTGAGACCAACTCATTGTTGGGAGCTGCGAATCTCTCCCTTAGTGCAGACGGTGTTCGATTACAATCAATTTGTCGATCTGTCATTCTTAATGAGTCAAAATCAATTGGCATCTGATTGAGGATCATGGTACACCCGTCACATTATGTGATGCAGAATAAGCATACACGTGTCCCCCCTTTCTGCGCAACAAATTTATTTCCACTTTGAGGGCATCAATTTCTTTTGCTTGGATTTTGACTAGTGCTACGAGCCGGTTGCGCTCTTCTGCCTCAGAGCACGATAAAGGTCCAGAGATATTATTTTTCATTCCATCATTTGACGAGGATTTGGAGAAATCGAGGTCTTTTTCGAGTTGGAACTGGCGGGCTGATGATGTTGCTACTCGAGTTAAGTAAATTGTATTCTGACGAGTTACGCTCCGGAGCTTGTCGCGGAGGACCGACTGGAGCCTTTTTAGCTTATTCAGCTCGCCAGTATTGACCATATCCATCTTATGTATCTTCTCATTTGTGGCTTGTTGGTCTAAAAAAGACAATCACATAGGATAGTTGAGTTGTAAAGACAACCTTTGTTTCTTGAGTCACGCTCCAAAATATCAAGATTGATTAATTGCCCGAACCTGCAAGAACATGAATAAGATATTTTTGACTCTCGTTTTGTATTACTTTAGCATTTGAAGATCAGTGCATTTACTGCGCAATTTAGTAGTCTGAACTTCCAAGGTAACCTTGACACGTTCAAGTCGTCGTTTTATTCGGTGTAGTTCAGAAAAATGAGTCTTTTCTTTGTTGTTGATGGATTTTAGAACAAAAATGCGAGTGTGTAGCTTCTCCAGGCAAGCCCTGGAGAAGAGTACAGCGTCCCCCATTTCGGCAAGGGGCGCTATCGCCAGTTCAGTTGGGACATTCATCTCTGCTCGTGGGTAATGGGTGACAATGATTTTATCGTTGTCTACACTTCGGGGGGAGAAGACGTAGAGCTGATTCATATGCAATGCTATTGGTGAATAAAGCCTGTGCGTTGGTGAATAAAGCCAATTCATGACACACAAATTAGCTCACTTGTTCAGTGTTTGCTGTTTTTTTGTCTGAAAGGAATGAATATCTTCGACATAAGAACAAACATCGCGTTGTATCTGTTTTTCCTGTTGTACGTGCCGATCATAGGCTTTCTGAGCTTCATTAATGGCGCACTTAATGTCAGCAAAGATGTCCTCCTGATCCAGGCGTCTCTCTCGGAGCTCAATTACTTGCTCATAAAGACTAATGTTGCAACCAGTCGGACAAGTCTCGTCTTCTTCACTGTCTGAATTGTCGTCTTCTCCTTCGAGTTCGCTGTCCTCCTCATCTTCGTTTGTTTCATCTTCGCTAATATTGCCGCTGATATTTTTTTTCGATCTTTTGAGTTTCTTACTAAAAACCTTAAGTAACGGTTTGTGAAACTGATGTTGCTTAGGTACAGCGTTTAGAAATTCAGATAGAATTGCTTTCTCATGAGTTTGGCATACACCCCGGTCGTTTTCTTTTGCTGCAAGGAGTAAAAAGCTATCTGATGATGCTGTTGATGCATCATGCTGTTTTTGACATGCAAGATTAAGATTTTCTTTCATGGCAACATCCCGGGCCTCGTGCGTTTTTAATAATAATAGTTCCTACAAAACCACATTCCAATGAGAAACAAACGCATCAACAAACCTGAAGCATGATCGTCAATTTCACATCAGCTGCTTTCAAATCTGCTTGAAGAGGGATGTATTCTTTGCGTAATTCATTCAATGCGTTTTCAAAAGCAAGGACATGTTTGTCAATTTTATGTATAATGAAGGACCGCTGGTGCCTAAGTTGATTACATAAAATCAGATCTTCCTCTTTTTGGAGGCAAGAATCTGTTGATCTAATTGCCTCATTGTCCAGGAGACGAAAAACAGGCAGATTGACGGCCGATGTGACGCTTCTAGCCGCGATGACGTTGCCTAGTGGGTTCCCGTTGGATTTTGAACATGGCCTGCTGGACATCTCGGTGATATGACCAGATAGAAATGAGTCAAGTTCGGTCTTTGATAAATCTCTCGCCACGTCCGGCCACTCATCCAAAGATAGGGCGGGCTCAAACCCATCTGCTACCAAAGAATTTGCTTCTACGCCAAGTGCACGGCTAACCTTTCTCACGTGATCAACCCCGTTACGTAGTGAGTGAGTCATTAGCCTCTTTACTGCTCGTAAACCCAAAAATCGTTTATTATATCTTAGTTTGATCGAGTCGATATTTTCCTGTAGCAATAGCATCTGCCGCCGTTTATTTGCTGTGTTTATTTGCTTTGTTTGCGCGATTTCATATGAAGGCTCGGATTTCATTTTGTAGTCACCGAGTTGAGCTTTTGCCCGCTTGATGGCTTCCACGTCTCTGGGGTCATCCGTGTCGGCAGAAGGGCGTCTGGCGGCCATAGCTACGAGTTTTGCTTGGCGATTCAAACGCAACAACTTGCGAGACTCCAGAGCGGACGGCCGCTTGGCATTCCTGCCACAGACAACCGAAGTGTTTTCCGGCTCTGCCGTCCTTGCTTCGTCCCTGGGCACCAAACCATTTGTTGTTATGGGCTCAGCCTCGGGCTGCTCCTCATAGCGTAGGTTAGAATGTAATTGCAACAAAAGCAGTCGCATATCCCTATTTACTTGCGCTAGGCGAAATGAACCGACCTTTTGCCTTGATCTCAATGCTGCAATTGTCTGACCTTCCATTAGGCTGGGGCCCATTCTTTGTAATTCTGTTACATAACGACCTCTAAGCTTGCCCAAGAGAAGTTTTGAGTATTGACTATTGTATTGGCATGACTGACGGACTGCTTCCAAAAGTTCGTCCTCTTGCTGCTTCCATGTGTGATTGAATTCGAGATCTATGACCAAATCACTGTCTTGCATGTTATATAAGTGAGGTTCTGTGTTCTTTTGGATTTTAGGGAAGATATTTTCGAAATTGTCCCGTATGTGTGCTATTTCTTTGCGGACCGCTTCCCGTTTTTTCTCCGCGGCTGCCAAGACTTGATCTCTTTCTTGCTTCGCTCGGCTGGCTTCAAAAGAATAGGCACTGTCTGGCAAGTCATCTGCCTGCAGATGAGCGGATTCCTTCGCCCTATCATGTATGTCACTTGAAATCTCAGCTCTTGCTACATGAAATCCATCTTGAGCAGATGGAGGCTCGCCTTCGGATAACACGAACTCGTGAGGCTCAAAACAGTCGTTTGCCTTTCTAGTTTCTTTGTTACAGGCTTGTAATTTCAGCTCCTTCAAATTCAATTGCTGGATGACAAATAAACCATCAGATCCAACTGAAAGCAAAAAATGGCCGTCGTAGGAAACGAGAGCACCGTTTACGCGTGCATCAGCATCGTGCGGCTGTGACACAACACAGAAACGTTCGGAGTGTAGTTTTGGGTCAGCTTGACGCACAGAAACTGTTCCATCATCACTGGCCGTCACAACCACAGATAAATGAATTTCGTAGTAAACAAGAAGTACGGCCGCGTTGGGCTTAGCGGCGTTTATTCCAACAGGAAGAGACTCAACCAAATTATGCGTGCCTCTGTCAATCACATGAATTAAGCCACTTCTGTTTGTAACGGCAGTTAGGATCGTATTATTATCGAAATATGCCGCACATGAGACTGCAGCTTCAAGTATAGGAGTGGCGGAATGTGAGTTTTGCGAGTCATCTATGTCAGAAGTCGCTGTATCTTCACGACGCCACGATATGTGACGCTCATTGACAGGACAGCACAGCTCATAAGTTCCGGATCCCTTTACGTCTAGCTGGCCGCTGCAATCAATATTCATAAGACGACCATTCGCAGTTATCAGCAACTTCAGACTATCCTTCTGCCAGCACAACGAGGACACAGGACCACCAACATTCACAAACCCGATAGGTTCATATGGCAATTGTGATGTACCAAGGTCGAGTTTCTGAGTTTGCAGCAGAAAAATAACACCGTGAGCGCAGCCAGTTGCTAGGTATTTCCCATCTGGTGACGTAGCAACTTTTGTGACGGAAGTATCATGAGGCTTAAAGCACTGGATACAGAGCCACTGTGTTCCTGCGCGGTATAGCACGCGGACGACACCGTTCTCAAAGCCAACCATTAGCGTGCGACATTGGGAGTCCAAGAAACCAGGTGCCCAACACAATGCTGTGACCGCGTGATTATGAGCTAGCAAGTACAACTGCTGGCGGGCTATATAGTCCCAGCAACGTACTGTTCCGTCACATCCAGCGGTAGCAGCAAAATGATCTATGGAAGACACCGCAAGGGACTCAATTGACCCAGCATGGAACCTGCATGCATAATTACTCTGTTGTAAGACGAGCGGTGGCAATGTGACTCACGCTGACAGGCAGGCTGCTGGCAGTTGGTTCACGTCCGCACCCGGAACTAATAACTTCCAAAGCTTACCAAAAGAATCGCGTATAAAGTAATGGGACTCATTCGCGGCTCCATACAACATCCAACGAATAGAACATCCAACTTCAGGATTGGTGATGCCGAATTCAAATTTGGGCTCCAGTACATAATCAATGGATACATCAGTGTCTATTTCTGCGTTAACTATAGATTTAGTATCCCAATACCTGACCCAGCCATCAGCACCAGCTGAGACAACAGAGTTTGTGTCGTCTGACAGCGCCAAAAACGTCACCTAACATTCAGCAGGTGGATATTTTGTGTTTGATGATACATTCTTCTTACTTCACCATCGTGACAAGGTCTCACAGAGTTGCGCATGATACGGCATTTAATGAAGTGTCCTTCCCATAACAAAAGAGATCCGGACTCTGTGGAGGAAAGTATTTGATTGTTGGGCAATTCAACAAAAGAATGAATGTCAGTCAGTTCTACCTGCAATCATGGGTTGAGTAGGCATATTTCAATCATGTTCGGGCTGGAGCGGGCTACCTTTCCAAATTTCCCTATGTCCCCTTGCAGCTTCAGCCCAGTGAATGTTGATGCCATTTTCCAGAAGCGAATGTGGCCTGTCCCTGCTGTTGTCAACCGGCCATCGTTTACCGGAGAAAACTTGACACTATATACTTCTTGACCAAACGCCTAAGCTCACAGGCACTAATTTGAACCCTCAATGCATCAAATCTACGCACCTTGCTTTGAAGAAGCATTTGTTCCTTGTTCCAATCCCAAATGCTGAGCATAAAATCAGGTGACCCGGATACTGTCGCGAGTTTTCCGCCACCGCTAGAATACGACATGCAAGCGAAGCTTCGCACGGCTCCATTCCGTAAAATCTTAATGAGGTCAAGACTTGGATACTCATAAACACACAATTTTGGATCTCTTCCCTTTTCGCCCACCGTGAAGGATTTGCGTGTAGGATGTACGGCAAACGAGCCGACGCCTGTCCTGTCGATCCCGAATACATACTTTCTCTTCATAGAGGGCACGAATAAAATAACCAAAGCATTTCCTGCGGCATAGGCAATGACAGCTTCGGGACTATCTTCTAAATATTCAAGATTAGCCTTGCGCGATGTATCCATACCGAAAGAGTGATACAATCGAAGTAGCCCCGAGCTTAGTTCGAAGCCGCGACGGCCAGTGCATGTAGCTCCGCGATCGTAAGGCCCCATCGTGGCGTTATACAATATTGCCAGGATACCGTAGGTATATAAGGGCCTATAATTATAGGCTATATACTACGCCGGTATTTGATCGTCGAAATCGCCCCGGACTCCGAGTGCTAAGGCTAGTCACGGTCATGGTCGCTTTCAGAAATGGTCTTCCAGGTGGCTCGAGCGCGACCGCCGCCCCTAGCAGGCGTCGACTCGGAGCCTCAGGCTGAGGTCATGGCACCGTCACCGTGACGGTGACGGTGCGCCCGGC
>TARA_B100000674_G_scaffold98192_1_pt1 | contig 11489 bp, 6 predicted proteins | sample TARA_B100000674 | Tara Oceans TARA_B100000674 (sample SAMEA2622759) | marine metagenome | biome: marine biome (ENVO:00000447); feature: surface water layer (ENVO:00002042); material: "saline water (ENVO:00002010), including plankton (ENVO:xxxxxxxx)" | depth 5 m
ATAAGGTGACAATCGGCTACATGAGACTCTACTCTCTGTGGGTTTAGATATGTGAGTATGATAATTTTCCCCTCTTTGATTAACAAAGGATTTTAAATACCTCCAAGCATTAAACTCTCCTGCAGGCTGATATTCCATAGGGTAGTCCTCTAATTTTGTTTTCAATTCTGCAGGCAATTTAAAAGGGTGGTTCAGCTCAACCTGTTTTGACACTGAATAATCATTGAAAACTATTGGTGAACGCATTATTTGATGCCATTTCTTGCGCCATTGGTCTCTATTTTTTATTCCTCTTATAATTCCATCTCTTTGGAATTCTTTCCAAGAAACTCCTTTTCTCTGAAACATCTTTGAAATTAAGCGGTCTCTTTCCCAACTGATTTGAATGCCTGACTCTTGGTAACTAAAAACGTTTTTTACTTCAAATTCATTCATTAAAAATTGAAAGACATTTTTTGCCTCCCCGTAAAAAACGTCAACAAACCTTTCTTTTTTGTTCAAGATTTTGTTGAGTTCAATTATGGAGTTATAGATGAATTGTAGATGTCTCAAACTTGTATCATGGTGCTGAATAAGTTTGGGTTCGAAAATGTAAACAATTAAGTAGGGAATATCAGATTTCTCTGCACAATTGAGCGGTTCATGATTTTGCGAACGAAGATCACGTTTCAACCAAACAATATTGATGGATTTTTTTTTAATAATTCAGTTCTTTTTTACATTTTTTCCAGAAAGCAAAAAAAGATGGAAAATAACCCGACACCTCAAACATCCAATCCCTCGGCTCTTCGATTCCTTTATAATTCTTATTAAGAGGATGCTCTTTAAAATAAACAGGAGTTGTATCAGATGTATTTATTAACTCATCAAATTCCCCAACATATATTTGAATAGTAGGTATGTTTTCTTCAGCAACTTTAAGTATGAAATCAATAGTTTTTTTTGACATTGGATATTCCTTGAAATGAGAAGGCTCTAAAAGTAAAATTCTATTTGCTGGTGCTCCTTTTTTCCATTCAGGATCAATATTGTAAGCATTGTAAATGAGTATTGGTTTTGTTTTATCTATGTTTACTTTTTTCCTCTCTGGCAAGTTTATCTCAAACGTTAAAGAAACAGTTTCCTCAAGAATTTGGGGTGTTTCTAGTATGTTAAGCTCTTCATATTCAACATCTAAAAACGTGTTTTTTTGACGTGTAAAACAATACCGGTTTATGTTTTCCTGATTGGCAATATATTTTTTATTAGCATTTGCTCCCGATACCCACTGCCAACTCAAAGCATTACTTGCCCAGTCTGCATCTAAAAGGTGATAGTACATCCACTGAGCGGGCTTTTTCCAGTGGCTATGGGCTAAATTACAAGCCAAAAAAGCGATATACATTCTTATGTGGTTATGAATATAACCCGTTTGATAGAACTCCAGGATTGCACTGTCGATAGCTTCTATTCCTGTTTTTCCATCTACAATTGACTTTGACAGAGAAGTATTTGAAATAGGTTGCTGAGGATGTTTAAGATCTTCGTTGATTAAATCTCCTTTAAATATCCAAACTTGCTGCCAGTAGTCTCTCCAAGCCAGCTCCTGTATGAATTTACCTATTTTTTGTTGTTGAAACCCTCTTTTCAGGACTTTATCAAAGACGAATTTAGTTGAAATGACACCCCTTGATATGTATGGAGACAAATAAGTTACCGCCCCGTTGATATAATTTCTCGAAGAACAATATTTGATGGGGTTTATTTTATCCACTCGATCAATAATCTCACTGTAGTTAGTGGGAAACATTGAAATAGAATGACCGAATAAATCCATTATCGTTTACTTATTTTATTTCCAGTAATAGCTCTTTGCCGTGAACACTTGAAACGGTTGATTTTAGAATTTCTTTTTTTTTGATGTTTTTGACTTACACCGCTATTCATCCTTTTGCGCCACCTCTTAAAGCTTGATTCTTTGAGGTTTTTTCTCATAATTTTAATGACCTCTTTTTCTAGCAGTTGAAACTGAAAAAATATGGCTTCAAATGGAGTTCGATCTTCCCATGCCATTTCAATTATGCGATTTAGTTCTAATTCAGTAAAGTTTTTTTCTTTACCCCCCATAGTTTGAATTTTTTTGAAGGTACTAAATGTTTAACTTTAATAAAAAAAGATTAAACAGAATGTGTTTATTACGTTAATAAGAATAATTTATCTCATGAGTAAAACCGTACCAACCAACGACTCATTTTTAGCACCTCCGGTTTCAGAAAGATATTGGTACCTTATTTTGTATACATAAGCATCAATCTCAGCTATTTGACTGTTTACTCTACCGTCCCAACCTTGATTCATTTGTGTAGTTTGGAATATTAACTCTCCCCATCTGTTATAAATTCTAAAATCATAGTTCGTGATGTATTCATTGATGACTGGAGTAAAATAATCGTTTAACCCATCGTTATTTGGAGTAAAAGAATTCGGAAGATATAATTTACCTTCACAGTACTCTTTAATTGAATATTCATAAGAAGATTTACAATAATCGTTAGTAACATATACTTGATAAGTCCCTTCTTCAATTATTTCTAAATCCTCATCTCTGCTCAAACCATTCCAATCGTAATCCAGATTTGACTCTGAGCTATAAACCTTTAAAATTGTTGATTCTAAATCAAAACAATACTTATCTTCTCCTCTTAAATCTACAATTTCAGCATCTGGAGTGTCTATTTTCTCAACTTTAACTACAAACGTATCTTTGCAATGAAGTGATTGGATATAACTTATGTATTCTCCGGTTTCAAATGCTTCAATTTTGGATGATTGCATATTATTTTCCCAGAATATTTGATACGATTCATAGCCAGGGTCAGGAGTTAAAAAAATAGAAGTCCCCTCACAAATTTGATATTCTTTTTTAAGAAATGGGTCGGGCAAAATCTCTTTTGTAATATATATTTCACCTGTACCCAAACACCCAATAGAATCTCTTACCTCTACAGCATATAACCCATTATCACTTACCTCTATACTTTGCAATTCTGACCCATCATTCCAAGAAAAATACAACCCCTCATTTTGAGCGTTTAAAATGATCGATTGGTACTCACATATAGTTGTGTCTTCACCTAAATATACCTCAGGTAATTCATTAAAAGCAACCTCTACAGTATCGGATGACGAACAACCATTATCATCCGTTACAAAAACAATATATTCTCCCACTTCAGAAACACTAATTGTTTGTGAAGATTCTCCCGAACTCCACAAATAATTGGCTCCCTGATTTTCAGCATTTAATAAGTAAATTTGACCCGAACATAAGACAGTATCGTTCCCAAGTCTAACGATGGGTAATGGATTAATCTTAACAAGAATAGAATCGCTTCCAATACAACCGTTTGAATTGATTGCCTCAACCCCAAATATTCCAGAAGAAAAAACCTCAATTTCTTGGCTTGTATCCCCCGTATTCCATAAAAAATCTAACTCGGAATTCTGAGCATCTAATGAAACTGAATTTCCTTGACAAATTTGGATGTCGTCACCTAAATCAACAACTGGAACTGAATCAAAAACAATAGATGTTGTATCTTTTGTTATGCATTTTCCCCAATTGACTATCTCAACTGAGTACTCTCCAGAATTTGTCACTTCAATGCTTTGAGTGGTTTGACCCATGTTCCATAAGTAATCGCTCCCATCGTTTTGAGCATCCAATAAAAAATGATCGCCAAGACAAACTGTAGTATCAATTGGTAGGCTTTTAGTAGGATAATCGGAAACATAAAGTTTTCTATAAGAAGTATCAGAGCAACCTATCCCATCAGATACAACCAAACGAATATCGTAAGCACCTGTATCCAAATATTCATAAATAAACTTATTTTGGTTGCTTAATGTTCCGTCTCTTAAATCCCATTCAAATAATGTGCCCTGCGGATAATAATTTTCACTGCCACAACTTGGACCATCATATACCGCTACTTCAACTTCATCTCCCAAACAAAGTGTATCCTTTGAAATATCAATATTTCCAACAAATTGGTATTTAAAGTCCGAATATGTTACATTAGGCTGACTATCATTGAAAAAACCTATCTTACCTGGGTCGAAACACCCGTTTTTCTCCAACACCAAAACACCATTTACGTAAACAGTAATTTTTGTTGAGGTATAACTGATTGAAATCTCATAATCTTGTCCCGTTTGATATCCCAAATTATTTCCAAATTCAGAAGCTAAAAATCCAGATCCTGAAGAGGGGTTTCTAAAAGCATTCTCTAGCTCTGATCTGCTATTAAATGTACCGTTAACCTCATATAAAGAAAAGCCTTCCTCCCAAGAGCCTTGATTTCTTTGTTTCCACGAAAACACATATGTTTTTAGTGTAATTGGATAATTTTCTTTTAACTCTAATGACTGGAAACCAAAAACCATTCCGATCCAATCATCATCTCCATTATCCGTTCTCATTTTCCCCGAAAAATTAACATTTAAGTAGTCCTTTTCACCAATAAAAAATGTTGGAGCACCATTAATAGTTTGATTTACACTTTTACCATCTGAGGCGACAACCCAATTCCCCTCTGATTTAAGACCTGATTGATTCCATAAATTAAAATTTATATCTCCACCGCAAAGTGGTTCTTTACAAACTGATGAAGCAACATTAGAATTAGCACTGGACCCCTTGTCTTGACCTCCATTTGCAATAATTGGAACTCCATTTGCATCAACACCTCCAATCAACACTTCTCCGGATAAGTCTGCTTCCTCAAAGCTATCCCCTCCCTCTAAGGCATCAAAACACCCATCGCCATCACTATCTGTATCTAAATAATTTAAAACACCATCTCCATCTGTGTCTTCTGAGCAGGTAATAACACCGAATCCTTCTCCAGAAATATTTGTTGGTCCTGATACCCTTTGAGATAAAACCACAACATTTGCTCCATTAACGTTCCAAGTCAAATTCTGTGGTTGAGGTTGACCTAACCTCAATCTCATGGGTTCCAAAACAGCACCAGTATTTCTTTTTCCTAAGAAAGACACCACTCCATCCTTATCAATATTCAACTGAATTACAGGGGATGCTTTAGTTCCTTGAATCAACCAAATATTGTCGTTTCCTGCTTGTCCATAACCCGAGTTGTCCGAGAGAAACACCAATTGAGATTCTCCTGTAGAACCGGTTCCCTGACATTGTATTTCACCAGGCACCAAGTCAACTCCATTCACATTCAAATTAAATGAATTGTCCAATTGATAAATGTTAAACTGGAACCCTTTATCCGCAGCTGGGGCATTAAAGGTAGTTGTTGCACCATTACTGGTTTCAAATGTGGTGCTTACTTGTGCCGTAGGACATTCAATATCATCTAAAATCCCATCGTTATCATCATCTAAATCAATATCGTCACAAACTCCATCGAGATCAAAATCCTCGCAACCACAATTGTCGACAACAATAAGTATAGTGTCGTTCAATTGTGTATTGCAAAAACCATCATAGGAAATAATATACTCCGTAGTTTGGGCTGGAGTAAAAGTAGGGGTAAGTGAGTTAACATCATCTATTCCAGTTGTTGGATTCCATGAAAAAGAACTGCTTGTTGCAGGAATCTGAAGTTGAACACCCTCTCCTCGACAGGTGGTTTTATCATCAATGTCAAGAAGAGTTGAACGAACATTTCTGACTCTATGCTCATTGTTCGCACCACCTGTTGATGCTGTAAATCCCCAAAAAACCATAGGGTCTCCATTAAATATCTCATTTACGATATCTCCTGTATAATCTATTCTCATATTACAATCGACAAAAAGTTGAAATCTTTTTGTCGCGGCATCCCATATTGCCCTCATGGGATACCATTGCCCGTTTTCAACATTATTTTGACCTGCCTTAATATGGGTCGCTGCAAACAAATTATTATTTCCGTTGTTTTGAACATTCCCGTTTTTTTGTAGTGCAAGATGATCATAAGAAGGGTCTCCTCCGTTTCTATAGGTGTCGAACTCAACAAAAAAAGACGGTTGAACTCCCTGAACGCCCAATCCTCCACCGGAGACTCCAACATTATTACTAAGCGGTTGCAAACAAAAGGTGATTCCATCTGCACCATTATCTTTAGTCCCGAAATACAATTCAAAATTAAGTTCAAAAGATTCTTCTAAAGAAATTTTTTCTTCGTACCATATTGATCCCGCTTTAGCACCTTGAGCGGGTGTTAGCAAATAATCCCCGTTACCACTATGTAAAGCAGAACCGTTTATAATGAACTGACCGAAAAGATTTTCCGAAAGAAAAATGAGAAATATTAAATAGGTTAATCTAAGGGTCATTATCTTTTAACATTTTATCTGCGTTTTTGTTTCAAAATCAGAAGTGTTTAAAAGGCTTCTTGCAATGATTTCGTGAAAAAGACAGCAAAGACTGATTGCAAATAACACGGATAAAAAGTGAAGTTTAAACTAAAAAAGAAAAAAGAAAACAGGTTTTAAAAAAACAAAAAAAACCACCAACAAACTAACAAACAGGTGTTTACGTTTATTTTTTATGTTTTTTATAATTTACAAAAAACATAAAAACTCATCCTTTTTAGAAAGGAAATCAAAGTCATTAATAGGGAAATGCTCTCTTCTAATGGCTGAGAAAGAATTTGGATTCACCAGTTTATGTATAAAAAGTTTATACGTTTGCTTATTGCTAATTTTATCTAAATAATATAAAGTATCTCGAACCGAATCTTTATACATATCATTCAAAAGTTCGTGAAGTACTTTTTGATCAGCATCCAATTCAATATCATTTCTCCTTACTTTTCTACTAAAGGATTGAAGAGCATTATCGAAAGTGTCGATTTTATCCTGTAGATAACTGTTAATTAAAAACAATAAATCTCCTTCCATATAATGCTTTGAGTATTTTTCTTTTTTTGTCAAATCAAAAAACACAGTAAGCAAGGGCCCTGCGTTTTTATAGTTTTCTGTTGTGATTTGAAGCTCTACAAGGCTTAAGTAAATCCTTCCGATAATTAGTTTATTAGACAAAAAACCTTTGGAAATAATTTTTTCAAAAGAATTCTGAAGTTCGATTAATGTATTTTCATTTGGAAGCCACGTTTGAATAAAACAATGATTTCTAAAATAGATATCCCAGTATTTCTCGGTAAACACACTGTCAGAAGCCGTTTCTAAATACGATTGAAAATAGTCTTCCATAAAATTTAAATAAGCCGCTAGTTCATTTACAAAACCATTCGATTTTAAATAACTGAAGGTATTTGCAAGCACCATCAGAATTAAAAGATTTTCACTTTCAAACACAGGGGATTTTAGTAGGTGCTTCAGTTGTTTTTTTCTGAAAGAATGGTGGCTCTCTAGATCATTATTGACAACCGCTTCTATTGAACGAATTTCGTAACAAATGTGTCGAGATTTATCCGATAAAAGGAGTGGTTCATCCAGAACCTTGGTAACCTGCTTAATCAGTTTTTTGTAGTGATTATCTCGTTTTTTAAAGAAATAATTATAATAAAGACTTGTTACTGTTCGATACAATTCTTCCAGTTCAAGAATCTCTTTTTCTTTTTCACATATACTGTTGAGCTGGCTTTGTATCGTTTCGCTTATTTTATCATTTAAGTCCCCATTTAGCAAGTATAAATTCCAATACTCCTTGTAAGCCGACTTTGCAACCTCAAATTCCTCTTTAAATTCTGCTTTCTGAATTAACTTCCTGCATTGATTCTTAGCCTCATTGTAAAAACCCTTGTCTTTTAAGATTTTAACACCCGATAAATCTCCTCGTAAACCATACTCCATATCTCTTAAGCTGTAATGACCTCTTAAATGTTTGAGCACAACTTCATAAAGTAAACTTAGATTGGACTGTGTCAATTTTGTTGTTTGCCCTACAAAGCTTTGCACCTCCTCAAATGAGTATTTTTTTTGTTTACCAATGAAATCGAAATATGTGTTAAGTAAACTTGATGACTTATTACCTTTTAAACGAATTTTTACATACCTCTTTTCTCCTTGAGATAAACTTTGTATCAAACCGTGAAGCTTTTTCATTTTTAATTATTTCACTTGATGATTTTTAATGTCTTATTTTGAAAAGTTTCGGTTCCTGAAACATTTAAAACGTATATCCCTTTTGCTAAATCAGTAACGTTTAAAACTATTCTTTTCTTGGATGCTAAAACATATTTGCAGAAAACTTGCTGACCAGAACAATTCAACAATTCTATTCTTGTACCTTTCAAATCATAACTTGACGTTAAAGTAATTTTATCCTGAAAAGGATTGGGGTAAATTGAAAGGTCCTCTCCAGTCAAAAAAATAAAACCATTTGTTGTTTGAATCACCTCTACATTAACAAAAGCCTCCTTATAAAGTAAGCTGTCTTCTGTGAAAAAACGAAGCACATAACTGCCAGGCTCACTAAATCTCAAATAATTAAAGTTAAACCAACGTTCTCCTGACATACTTAAAATACCATAAATTTCGCCTGGACCACTCGCTTTTTCAATATAAATTGTACCCGAAAATGACGAGTCCAACAGACCAGAAACAGAATCGACTACCCCCACCAAAATCTCAGGAAGAACTTCATCTACAGGAACTACTCCCCCTGAAATTTGTTTTGGAAAAATTTGATTCCCAATAACATTACCGCAATCGCCTCCGGGGGCTTCTGAACAAAAATCAATTTCAGGCGGAACAACAAAAACCATCCTACCAACAAAGGAACCAGGAAAACCACTTACATTGACTGCCACCTCATAAGTCCCTATAGCTGAAAATGAAATGTCGGTTAAATAAGAGTAGTATCCACTTAACGTCCCTGGAATACCTTTTATATCTCCAGGGCCTGAAATCTTACTTAGGGAAAAATTATAATGTCCCGTAGTGTCAATAATTTCTGTAACGGAATCCCCCAAAGCAAACCAAAACGGCATCGATCGTCCCGGAGGAGTATAAAAAATCGTATCACTAGAAAAAGAAGTGTAAAGAGTGTTTATTGGACCCTCACCACAATTAATTTTTGAAAAATTACAAGGATTAGGTGTTGCCTGCCCTAAAACAATGTTGTTTTTAGAAAACAGAAATAATAGAAAGGCAAATAAAATGACATTACTTTTTGATACCATATAAACAAATTGGCTTTCAATAATACAAATAAATTTAACTCTCTTGATAAATAAAAACAACAAAAACAAATTTAAAAAACGATTAAAAGCAAATTAAAAAACACATTACCAATTAATTACACAAACAAAAAACGTTTTTTATTTGTGCTTTATGATAACTAAAAAAGTCCTATAAATTCCTAAATAAACTAAGGCTGACAAAACAACAAAAGTTCAAAGAATTCTTGTTGTTGTCTTTACAAGACTTTTACTAGAAAAAAAATACTATTTTAAAGCCATCAAAACTTAAAGGAAAATGAAAAAGAAACTTTTTTTACTTTCCCTTACGCCCTTCTTATTTGCCTATAAACTTAATGCTCAAATTACCGACACATCCGCTAATGTGTATCTAAACAAGGTTATTGATTATGCCAACGCCATGCTGGAAGACGGTCGAGACGATAGTCAATACGGAGCAGATACCTGTCCAATGTTTGCTGTTTACCTCCGTAGGGAAACTAACAGCCTTCCTGATTTCCCTACTTTTAGAATAACCGGGGAAACTTTCTATGATTTAGATCACCCGGGAGGTTGGGCTTATAGAGCTTTTACCAATATTCCAATGATGAGCAAGAAAAATCCAGACAATGGGAACCATGGACAAGACAAAGCTCATAAACAAACCGTTACTGGTGCAGATCCTTTGGAAAATGGAGGGATGTATATGACTTTTGAAAAGTTAAGTGCGGTTACCGGTGATTCAAAATACAACGATGCCGTAAATACGGCCTTAAACTGGTTCAGTGACAAACAAAGTACAACGGGTTTATATCCCGCAGGAGAACATTCTGGGTGGGACTTTAGATATGACGGGCCAGCGTACTTAAACACACTTAACAGCAGTATTCCATATACCTGGAAATCTCCTGATGATGCGCCATTGTATCATTCTTGGGAACATGAACCTAATGGTGCGTATGAGAAATTCGTGCCTTTTTATTCTTATTTAAAAGAAAATCATCCCGAACGATTCAAATCGTATTGTAGAGGATTATGGGAAAAACATTTTTGGGACAAAGAAAATGGCTATTTCAATCGACATGGAGACATTTATGACAATGATGGTTGGGGCGCTCATGAAGACGACTTTTATGGGTCTTTTCCGCGTATGGCTAGAATTTTTTCTGAAGTTTGGTCAGATGCTTACATAGCATTTCCAAACGATACTAACTTCCAAAACGATATGATTTCATATTTAACAAAACTAATAGACGGCAGAATATTAGACAGAACAAATTACGATGGTGTTGCTATTGCTTTTGATAGGAGAAATAATGGTAATAAACCTCAAATACCAAGACAATACCTTTCCATGATTCACGGCATTGAGGACGCAGCAAACAAAATAGCAGATGACGAACCAGGTTTAGCACTAAAAATGCAAAATTTTGCTACTCAACAATGGAATTGGTTCTTTGAATGGGTGAAACCTGAGAATGGTTATCAAGGGTCTGACTGGGCGAGTAAATATGCTTTAGGTGATATTTTCAGTATTCAATATGCACACACTGAACTACACAAACCAGATGAAGGCTTAACCAATACAGCACTAGACTCTATGTATTGGTACTATGCAGATGGATTAGAAGATGGTTCTATTACTGTATCCGACTATAATGCAAGAACATGGGCAACAATGATTGACTATATGATTTATGCCTATAAAATCTCTGATGAAGACAAGTACTTGAACAAAGCCAGAGAATTTGCCGACTGGACAATCAATAATTACTTTGATGAAACTTCTGCTCTGCCAAAATGTGTTTCTTTTGGACTTGATGGTGTTTCAACACTTTCAACATCCAACGGTGATACTTGGGAACCCCCATACGATGCTCAAATGGGAAGTGCAGATTTGATGTATTCATTACTCGATTTATATGCTACAATTACAGGTAATGATGGAGTAATTACCTCAACTTTAGAAAACAAAAAAGAAGCTATTCAAATTTTCCCAAATCCAACTGAAGGATTTCTAACTATTCAAATAACTCAATTGTCTACTATCCATATTTTTGATAAGAGTGGAAGGTTGGTATTAAAGAGAACTGTTGATTCTTCTAATCCCCAAGTTGATTTATCGAATATTTCCAGTGGAATATACACGTTAGAAATTATAGGAGAAAATTTAAACCACTTTACTCAAATAGTGAAGAAATAAATATTGCCAATTAAACCTATAAACTTTACACCACACAATTAATTTGGTAGAAGTTGGTTAAGCACACACTATTTCTAGTGTGTGCTTTTTTATACTCAAATAGCTTATCGAATCAAGGTAACGGTACCCACGAGTTGTTTTTTGTC
>TARA_B100000674_G_scaffold8192_3_pt1 | contig 11479 bp, 18 predicted proteins | sample TARA_B100000674 | Tara Oceans TARA_B100000674 (sample SAMEA2622759) | marine metagenome | biome: marine biome (ENVO:00000447); feature: surface water layer (ENVO:00002042); material: "saline water (ENVO:00002010), including plankton (ENVO:xxxxxxxx)" | depth 5 m
GTCATTATAAAATTTCTGATACAGTTTGGTGTAGTAAGCATTATCATTCCTAACACCAAAATGCTGATCAGTTATCAGTAGAATTTTCATTCCTCTTACCATTCTCTAATTCACGAAGGCGACGACGCCAGTAACCACGGTCATTACTATCACTGCATGGGTTATCTCTTTCTTGAGAGTCATGCAAGTCTTCCAGTCCGTCTCGGGGCATTACAGTTTAACTCCTTGGGTAGTGGTCATTTAGTTTCGCATATTAGTTTCGATACGACTCTTAATGGAATTCATATCAGCGTGGTTGTCATTCTCATCTGAGTGGAAGACTTGATCGTAACCATTCTTCTCGATGAGTTTGTCACGGATATCCATCTGACGTTTTTCCTTAGCGATTCGTCGCAGAAAGGCATAATACACGATCTGTGTGAAATATGCAAATGGGTTTTTGCTCTTAGCAGGATCGAAGTTGTCAATGTATTGGACGCAATTCTCTACACCATCGGAGATCATATCCTCCTTATACATGTAGTTGATGAAGTTAGGTCTATACGACAGGTGGGTAGCAATCTTCAAGAAACAATCGCCCAGATAGTGAGTAATCCTAGGTTTAGGTTTTTCTTGTAGTTTGGCAGTCTCAACTGCTTCACGATACTTAACGATCTCCACAAGAAACTTTTTGTTATCAACGTAATGTTGTTTTTTCTTAGGAGGCATTACAGTCATATTTGGTTTTTCTCACTGTCACATTATAAAGGAATTTGTTGTAAAGGTCAAGCTTGACAACTATTCAAATAATAGTTATACTCAACCATGTAAGGGTTGGAAAGGAACTACTTAGAGTCTTTCTTCTTCCATTGATCCTCTAGTCGTTTTCTCATTTCTGATACTTTACCGACTAGACCCATGTTTTCATTCATGGGGACGCCAGGATCGGGGTCGCCCCCACCCTGTTTCCTTAACCACATCTTATACATCATGATTGCCTCTGTAGACATTGGTGCAATCGTTACGATATCAGGCTCTTGTATAATATAAAACTCTTCATCTGACCACATCATCCATTTAGTAAATCCTGCTGCCATGCCCATCTCTCCATCAGGTTTCTCAACAGGGGTAAGGGTAGGCGTTATAGGGTCAGACACATAAACCATAGTACAGTTATCTTCATTAGTCGCAATCATATTTCCCATAACCTCTTCACCAGACACAAGTTTGACTATGCCGTAGAATTCATTGTCGTGGCGGATGTAGTTAATCATGATCGTAAATTTACCTTAGTGATTTCATAATCAAATTTCTCTTCATCATAGATTTTCAATCTTTCTATGAGATGTCGGAGAGTATAATTGTGCCTACTACCTCGGGAGCAATCATCGGCAATGTCATACAACACTGCTTGTGCTTTGTTATCTCCCTTACGCAAGACACGTCCAATAGACTGGAGGTTTCTTACTCTTGATTTGGATGGACTCGCAAAGATTACATTATGTAGGTTACGAATGTTGATGCCTGTAGAGAATGTGCCGTAGGATGCAAGGATGATTGCATTCTCCTCTTGCTCACAGATTTTGCGAGCCTCTTCTCTTTCGACAGCATCGACACCACCATGGATAAAAAAGATCTTACGATCTTTACTCACCTTATTATTTAGCATCTCCCACAGAGGGTCGCCGTGCTTCTCTATGTAGTTGAATAGGATGAGTGTATTACCGTCAAGATCGTTTGCTAGATTACAAATTAAATTATTTCTCTTAGGATGTGATACTATATAATCCATCTCTTGCTGATAGGAATCGAATGGCACATGACCATGCTGTAGCAACAGACATTTTACTTTTAATGGTGTTAACTGTCCTTTCTTCATTAGATCGACAGTGGTTGTCACCTTATCGCAGCGTCCGAATAGACCTTCCAACACTAACTGGTGACTATACATACCATCTAAGGTCCCTGTCAGACCCACACGATAGCGGGCATCATGACATTTATTTAGAATACCTGTTAGACTCTTCGCCTTATACAGGTGTGCTTCATCGCCAATGATTACATCAAACCTTTCAAAGAATTTCTTAGGCTCCTTGTAGATGCTCTGCCATGTAGAGATAACAACAGGCGCTTCTACATACCTTTCTTGTCCACCCATAATCTGATGGACATATGAATCTGCTTTCCACCCGTAGTCTTTGAAGTCTTGCGTCAACTGCGAGACTAGAGAGACTGTAGGCACAATGATTAGGATCTCTCGCTCCGCTTTAATATGCCAACGGACCAGACCATAGATGATCAGCGATTTTCCAGATCCTGTAGGCGAGAGTAATAACTTGCGACGCTGCTTAATTGCCGTGAAAAGTGCTTTGAGTTGGTAGTCGCGAATCTTAAATGGCAGTCCCAGAGATCTAACAAAATTCGCAACGGATTCTGGTGATACATATTCTTCCTCATCATTTGGTAGACCAAAGTATTTACTATCTTTGATCGTGTATTCGTATCCTTTCCCGTCAAGATACTCTGTTAGGTAATCATATAGTCCGACATAGATCTCTCCCGTGCCAGGAGAATACAATCTGATCTTGCCGTCCCAAACTCGTCGTCTATATTGCGGCATGAATTTAGCGCCAGGCACTTCAAACTGGAAGTGCTCGCTTAATTCTTTATGGATATGTTGCTCACCTTCAACCTTCAGAAAAACTTCGTTTTTCTTTTCGATAGTTATCATCTGATACCATAATACTTCACAATATCGATAGTATTTTTAATAGCAAATCCACGACTGTCAATTTGTTTAAGAATCCTATCAATAGAATTTATACAAGTTTCTAGGTAGTCTATTTTTTGCTGTGCTCTGGTCAACTCTGGATCACTATCAATGTACATAGGAAGATCACCCTTGAGCACTTTGAGTGCAAAGGGTTTTTCTTTGTATACTGAGGCAGATGCTTTACCAGAATAGTATTCAAACTTCTCACGAAGCAATATCTTGCGCTTCGTTTCTGCTTCTGATAGCATCAGTTTGAATTGATTATAAAATTGCAGATACTTTGCATGGAGTCTGGGTGTTTCCATACTATCGTTTGCCAATAGCTCAGGCAACTCCCTATGGTCAAAGAATCTTTCAGAATCCTTTGCCCACATCTCCTCAATTTTTTGTAGATTCATTAAGTAAGTCGCTTATCACGGGTGAAGTTGACGGTATCCTGTATCTCATAACGCATGTAGTTGAATGTTACTTGCGCCATAGCATACTCTGTGCCATCTATTGTAGCATTAAATTCTAGTGCATTCAACCCAGTAGGTAATAGACCCTCAAACTGGACATTGAAATTCATTTGGAAGTTGCTATTGAGCACGGTCAGTGTGCCGTCTGCATATAGGTCGTCGTTACCAAAGAGTGCGACCATCTTGTTTCTAAAGTCACGTCTTTCTTTTGTATCGTCTGGAGTACCTAGTGCCCTGATCCAGTTGTGCATGATCATGTAGTTACTCATGTCCTCATCTACGAGGAATGACAATGTAAGAGGATCGTACGTGATGAAACCCTCCAGAGGTAGTGCTCTGAAGGGAGTTGGTTGCTGTTGAATACCCAGATTCATTGTCGGGATATTAGCAGACTGTGCAAAATACGCGACCTTAGGATACTTGGCAAGGGTAAATCTAAACCCAATAGGCGACAGGAAATTCCTGTTTTCAATCTGCTTATTCCACGTTGCCATGTCTCTTAGGATATCTTGTCCTAGTATTTATAGTAGTGTATGCACGTCCAACCAAGGGAAAACTGGATCTATAACTCCGATAAGTCGAAGAAGACCCTCAGCAAAAAGTGCGAGAACAACCCAACCAACACAAAAACTAATAATTGAAGCATTACGATTATGTTGTCGTATTGCATCATCGATCATCTCCTTGCATTGTTCTTTAGTTATTAACTGATCATTTTGATCGTATGGGTAGTTAGTCATCCGTGTCCTCGTTTGTCCAGAAGTCCTCCCAGTCTTTGTTTGAATTGGTTGCATCTGTAATGTTTTTTGATTTGCGCTCTTGGGCAAAGTCATAGAGTTTACTGCGCTCTTTGGCGTCGAGAAAACCGTCGAGCACGTCATCGATGAAGTCCATGTCTTTAGTGCTCATTGTGAATACTCCTGCATCATGTCAAGGATTTTGTTGAGGGCATGGTGGGCACCATCGTGCCAGTCACCATTACGCTCATGGTATTCGCCATTATACAACGAAGTCTTCAATTTGTAAACCCTTGTCTCAAGATCAATCTTTCTCATGATACCGTGCGGCATTTGTCACTCTATTAGTATAATAAGTATTTAACAAAAAAGAGACCCTTACGGATCTCTCGGGAGCATGTTATGTTAGTGGTTTCTCACATAAGAATCCTCGCACACATGCTTTTACATTTGGGTTGATGTTGGATATCGCACTCTATTAAACATTCATAATAATCATTTAGCTGCTGATCTTCTAAAGTTTTCTCAAAGTGACGCCATTCGTCTAATTGATTACGAGAAGTTATGTTATGCATAACCGACCTCCTACATTTTTTGTTGCTTACATATCAAAGAGATTTTGGGATCATGATGCACCTCATCATTCTTCTATTACTTATAATAGTTTTGGTATCGTAATATACTTTTTTTACTTTTTTACTTAAGTTTATATAAAGACAAAAAAATACACCCTAGTTGGGTGTGGTGGGAGGAGAGATTACATTATACTCTCAAGTTATGGGAATCGCTAGTGCGAAAATTAGTGCATAACAACAATGACTCCCTTGGTCGGGGTTCTACTATTCCTAGCAGCGAGCACCACCTCTAGTCATTTACATTACCCCGCCTAATTCCAACAGGGTTATTCAGTCACTCCCGTGTTGAGCGATCAACTCAACAAATATAGTATGGCATAAAAAAAGAGGGTTGTCAACCCCCTCATTCATTTGATCTCCATTGTTTTCTCATGCTGACATAAGTGTCACTCTTTGCCACAACATCCCTCGTTTGCTTGAATATAGTAGCAGAGACAGCAAAATGACAAGTAGCATGGTCTTTCTCTTGGGGTCTTACCTTGCCTTCTTCATCATATTTCTTGCCTGTGCGATGATTAGCATAGCGCCTTGATCTGGTAAAACCCATCTCCAAAAACTTACGACACATATCCATACCGATAAAATCTTCTTGGTCACGGTATGACAGATACATTTCGTATATTTTTTTAGCACTCTTCTTTGCTATTGCTGGAGTCTTAAATCTCCAATGAGCACATATATCGTTAGTGTAAGGGCGTACCAGTAGCACTCCTTGCTCTCCCCTTCCAATACGATAAAGTTTGCGAGTTTCTTCAATTGAAAGTCAAGTCGTTTGTAATCGAGGTCATAATCAAATTCTTTCATAGTGATCTGTCGTGGGTCCATCTCTTGAGCTCTTTAGACTCAAAGCGGCGATGTAGGTATTCTACTGCCTCTTGCGGTCGTGCCCGCTCCCCGCAACAGAAGATGTCACACTTTGCAATGCCCAACTCTGGCCATGTGTGTATGCTGATATGACTCTCCTTAAGTAAGATATATCCAGTTACTCCTTGAGGATCAAACTTGTGTGTCGCCACCTTTAGGTAAGGTGATCTAGCAATTATCGATGCATTCACTAAACTATCCTCTATAAACTCCTCATCATTCAGGAATTGATAGGGACACTCTACCAGATCGAATAAAATATGCTTCATTGAGGTTTGACTTTGACAAAATTATGGCATAAAAAAAGACCCCTGTCAAGGGGTCCTCCTATATTATTCGGGTATACCCAAAGCAGCATTAAGAAGTCCATTAAGTGTGCCCCGATTCTTATAATCCTTTGCAACCTTATCCCAGTCACGACCAACCTTACTTCCAGTTTCATCATTCATATACTTATCAATCCAGTAAAGAATGAATGAGACAGTCCTATCCATATTGTCCCAACGAGTGTCTTTACAGATGGTAGCATCCTTAAACATACCACCAGTCTTCCAAGTTTCAGTGATGTGTGTTACGCCATTCCAATCATCAGAGAAAGTATCTCCAGCACCCTTCTCAATCAACTTCCACATATTACGGAGTTTTTGATTGTTAGGACCATAGTAATGCAATGACATTAAACAAGCAGTAATAAAAGGTTGACACCACTTATCTTTTTTGGTCATCAATTCGTCGAGTGCTTGAAGACATCCTTTGATCATCCAAAAGGAAAGTTGATCTCTAAGTTGCTCCTGATTTTTGATATTATTCTGATTCCACTCTGTTGGTTTCATGAAGTGGCAAGCTTTATTCATGCCAGAAAGAATCTGACCTTTGGAAAGTTTTTCACTCTTAGGAGTGTAATCATAAAATCCTGTCAGAATACCAAACACTTTCTGCTGATTTTTTTCTGTTGCTTCTGCAGAGTCAAATGTATCATATGACTGCTTGATTTGATCCAGATCATCATACTCATATGTAATAGCAATCAGTTTTGCTGGAAGATAATCCGATCCTTCTTTTTCCCAATTAAGTGCTCTGGTATTTCCATCAACTCTAAACACCATACCTTTTGGGTATAGTTTTCCAGCAACAGTGCAGTCTTTGGTCAAACGAACCAGATGCACTACACAGTGTTCTGATCTAACTTGTTTGAGATGTCCTCTTGCCTTTGCAAGTCTTGCTTCTGTATCTCTTTGGCAAGGGACCTCTGGGAGGTTTAGAAATTCTTGCAGCGTATAATCGCAATTCACGGTAATATTACCCGTGAAATCTTTGGTTTCAATCATGTTTTTCTATATTAAAATCAACAAACTATTCACTAACCCTAGAGAAAGTGCCGTACAAGACGGGGCGTTTGTTGCTTTACTTAAAAAATATAGCATAAAAAAGAGGGGCGTGGTGCCCCTCTGTAAAGATATGTGAAATGAATCACATAAGGTTAGTAACCTTAACACGTCTGTAGTAACGGTTGGCGTTAGCGGTGAGCGCACCTTGACCTTGAGTAAGACCCTCAGCGAATGGGTTAGCGACCATTCCGTAACGAGTCTTAAAGCCGATCTTAGGCTGGAAGGTGTCAGGACCCACAGCACGGACCATCTGGAGGGGCACATAAGGGCAGTAGAAGAGACCTGCGTCATAAGCACTGCTACCTTTGTAACCAGCCACATAGAAGTGAGCGTCAGAAACGTTGGCAGAGTAAGGATCGACGTAGACCTTAATACGACCGTTAAGTGTACCAGCAAGAGTGCTGCTGTTGTCGTCGGGCAGCAACTGAGCGTTACCAGACAGAGCAGGAGTGTAATCAAGCACACCAGCCATAGAGAGAGCAGATGCCACATCAGCAGAGCAGATGAGGATGTTGCCCTTCCCGCGACGAGTTTCATGCCCGATAGCATTCATGTCTCTCTCAATTTGGAAGAGAAGACCTTTGAATTTCTCAACTGACCATCTACCGTTGGAGTCAACGTCGAGGTCAAACACGCCTGCAGTTGCAGTGTTGTTTTGAGCGCCAGGACGAGCGATCTTGTAAACAGTACGGACAACCTCACGGTTGATTTCCGCCAGCACTTCAGTGCTGAGGATGTTTGCAAGCTCAGACTCGGCATCCAAACCATGCACTGCCTTCAGATCCTGAGCAAGCTCAAGACTGTATTCTGCTTTCAATGCTCTTGACTTCGCAGTCACGGTAACCTTCTCGATTGAGAAGCCCATTTCGTTGAAGTGGTTGGAAGCGCCATCACCCAATGCTTCAGCTTGGGCAGTAGTCATACCTTGACCACCGATGGTGTATTGTCCAGCACCATCAGCAAGGAGACCTGGGTTAGATCCAGTCTGAGTGTTAGATGCAAGGTTATTTGCACTATTCTCAGATGAATGCTCAGAGTCAACCTCGTTGAAGAAGGTCTCAACTGCGCTGTTGTTGATGTCTCTGTTAGTGCCCTTAGTGGAGCGCATTGCAAAGATCAGTCCAGTAGGACCAGTCATAGGTTGCACGCCGCAGATGTCATAAGCAATAAGCTTAGGCATAGAGCGTCTGATCAGAGAGATCAGCACAGGGTCGAAACCTGCAACAGGACCAGTAGCAGTACTGCCACCTGAGAATCCTGTACCTCCAAGGGAGTTAGTAGGAGCTGCTTCTGTTACCAGACCGCGCTCTTCCTTGAGGAATTTTTCTTGGTTTTCCAGGAGGACTGAGGTGACCGCCTTTCTGTAGGTATCCTTAATAGGATCGAGCTCATTGTGCTCAAGAATGGGGTTCCACTTTTCCTGGAGTGCTTCTGCGTTAAACATTTGAATTACTCTTGGGTTAAATGAAAGGTTAAATTATTTGCTCCAACGGGAGATCGCTTGGGCATATGCTGCCATTGCGTCGCCAGTAGGTGCGTTCTCGACTTCAACGTCCTCAGTGACCGTAGTCGCTTCAGGTTTTGTAGAGAAATACGATTCACGGAGGGTAGAGACCTTCGCACGGAAAGACTCCTCATTTTCAAACTCAACAGCTTCCGCTAGAGAGACAAGTTTCTCGCGTTGCGCGAGAGAAAGTCCTTCAGCGATCTCTGTCACAATCCCATTCTTGATATAGGTGCCAACACTCTTAGAGAGCTCGACATTTTCTTCAATAGACTCGTTGAGTTTTGCTTCCATGGTATCAAGTTGTGCCTGAATTTCTTCAACAACATCAACTTTTTCTTCGGGGAGATCAATATAATTCTCCACGAAAACTTGCTTGAGACCAGTCAACATGGACTCTGCCATTTCGGTTTTGATACCGTGCTCAATGGCGAGCTCATTCTTGGACATCCATTGTCCGACTGCATAAGTCAGATACTCATCGACTTTTTCTGCAAGGTCAGACTTGACAGTCTCAATTTCTTCTTCAAGGACTTTTGCATAGTCCTCGTGCATACGCTCCAACTCTTCGTTGATGCGTGACACAACCGCTGCTTCAAAGATTGTCTTTGCCTTATCTTTGAATTCCTCAGATAGCTCTTCACCTTCAGTGAGAGCAGCAACATCAGCAGAGAGATCGACTTCGATCACAGTCTCCTGAGGCTCATCAGCGGGCTCTTCAGCAATCACATCACCTTCGGGTTCGTGACCTGCTTTCACATCACCCTTAGCAGCGAATTCTGCTTTCTGACCAGATGCGTCAGAGGGTTTTGTTGTGGGAGCGGGAGCATTCCCACCAGCAATAGTCTTATACTTATTGCTATCATCCGTGGGTTTGCTATTTTGGGGTGTTGGACCACCGAGGTCTTGCACACCAGCGAGACTACTACCGTCAGCTTCCAGTTTGGGCATTGGGTCAGCAGGTTTTGCGCCAGCGGTTACACTCGATTCATCCAGAGTTGTTTCAATCTCTTGTGACATTTTGTCTCCTGGGTACAAACGTGCGATATTTGCTATAGTTATTTATAGATTAAAGATTTTTGATGAAGGAGTGAAACGCGGAAAGTTTCATCTCATCCAACTGAGAGCGGTGTGCATTATCAATTCTTTGCTTGATTTGCTCGATTCTTTGCTCTTGGATTGCGCCTCCAGCATAGACCCACTCTTTTCCTTCCATGATACCATTGACAAAAGCGTCAGGGGCAGAAGGATCTGCTACGATATCCGCAGCAGTGGCAAGCATAAAGTCATCAGCGACGACCTTAATACCACCCTCTTCCTTGATAGATCCGAGACCTCTGGAAGATACACCGAGTTTCACACCCTCGTCGAGAAGAGACTTAGCGATGTTACCCATGGGGGTATCAAGAAGTCTTGCCTTACCTACGAAGTTGTTACCCTCTCTTTGCAGAGAAGTAATCAGGTGGGACACGCGGTCAAGGTTAATAGTAGGACCATCGGGATGACCCAACTCACCTAGTGCGCGACCTTTGGAAATGTATTGCTCGTTGTATTTAGCAACTTCTCTTTGTAGAGTTTCTGCGCGATACATACGACCGTTTCTGTTTTTGATTTCACCCTGCAGGAAAACACCTTCGATGAAGTGACGCTTCGCGCCATTCTTACCTTCGACGATGGTTACCTTAGCGGATTCAATCTCCTCCCTGATCAGTTTCATCTGTAGTTTCCTCTGGTGGTGTATCAGTTACTTCAGTCTCTGCAGATGCTTCGACTTCAGGTGTTTCTTCCTCGGGCTCCTTAAACATGTTGGACCCGATCTCTTGCTTTTTGAGGTCAATCTGATCTACTGCTACAGTTTTCATAGCAGCATCCACATAGTCTGAAAGGTCTTTTTGACCAGCAAACAATGCGTTGACAATATCAAGCGCGGACTGTGTTGGCATGATTTATTTAGAATTCAATAATACTATTTAGAAATCTCCTTTTTTACGATCCGCAGGATCGATGCCCTGCTCCGCGTATTGATCCATAGCTTGCTGCTGAGGATCAACTGGCTCAGGTTGGAGTTGCATTGCCATTTGCTCGTGCTCCATGGCTGGCATTGCCATTGGATCGATGACCTTACCGTCCGCGATCTCCTTATCCATCTGCTTATCAATCTCCTTAAATAGAGCGTCAGGTTGCTTCAGGATTTGGCGGCGCATGTATTCCATTGAGAAATAACGACCCACGAAAGGATCCATTTGCTGCAAGAGCGCCATACGAGCATTCATAATCTCCTGCTCTTTCAGCTCGGAGAAGTAGTTGTCAGCAATGAAGTCATACTGAATATGCTCCTTCATGTCATCCCACTCTTCAGGTGTGAAGACACCTTTCAGAATAAGTTGAGTCTTAAGAAGGTCATTAAACAGATCAGAAAACTTCTTGCGGAGTCTAACGACAAATTTTTGGAATTTAACTTCGTCGCGTGTGATCTCCTCAGACCTACCAAGTTGGAAAGAAGCATCAGATTCCAAACGTGACTCAGGCACATTCAATGCTCTGTAGAGTTTCTTCTGGAAATACTTAACATCCTCCAACTCACCTAGGTTTTGTCCACCTGGCAGTGTAGTGATCTCAGTGCCGCGTCCGCCTTCACGTCTTGGTAACCAGAAGTCCTCCAGCATAGACATGAATTTTTTGTCATCACGAATCTCACCAGTATCAGCGTTATATACCAACTTATTTCTATAGCGAGACATCACCTCTCTAAGGTATTGCTCTGCCTTTTGCTTAGGCAAATTACCCACGTCAATGTAGAAAATACGACGCTCGGGTGCGCGGGAGAGACGATAGATAACCAGCGAATCCTCAATCATTCTCAGTTGATTGAGTGCTTTAATTGCTTTATGAAGGTGTGACAGCACATAGTTGCGCTGCATATCAAGTTGACCAGAGTGGCAGAAACAAATAGCGTCGGGTGCAATCTTGATACCATTATTTTCATAACCGCGCAGACCCTTAGGGGAGTAAATATAATACTCAATCGCCTTAGGAATCAACACATTAACCTGTGGATCTGCAGGTGATACACGATCCTTTGGTTTATCGTATTCAATAACTTTTTTGATTTTGCGAGGATCAATATACCTCAACTCTGTA
>TARA_B100000674_G_scaffold143708_1_pt1 | contig 11461 bp, 11 predicted proteins | sample TARA_B100000674 | Tara Oceans TARA_B100000674 (sample SAMEA2622759) | marine metagenome | biome: marine biome (ENVO:00000447); feature: surface water layer (ENVO:00002042); material: "saline water (ENVO:00002010), including plankton (ENVO:xxxxxxxx)" | depth 5 m
AAATTACGCCTTTAGAAATGAATCAAATTTTAAGTTTAAAGATGTCTCTAACGATTGGGGTTTGAATTATTTAGGTTTTTCAAATGGTGCAACTTACGACGACTTTGATAACGATGGAGATCAAGACTTGATAGTCAATAATATTAATGATAAGGCTATCCTATATAATAACAATTCAAAAATAATTTCAGAAAATAATCATCTTAAAATAAAATTTGAAGGTGATCATTTTAATACCCAAGGTGTCGGTGCCAAAGTCACTTTGTGGGTTAACGGTAAAATTTTTTACAAAGAAAATTTTTTAAACAAGGGTTTTATGTCCTCAAAATCATCTGGATTAAATTTTGGTTTGGGTGAAATTAAAAAAGTTGATTCATTATCTGTCTTGTGGCCATCAAAAAAAACTCAAAAATTATTTTCAATAAATGCAAATCAGATTATAACTCTCCAAGAAAAAAATGCAACTATCAAACAGAATTTTAAAAAAAACACAAATGAAATTTTTTCTGATTTATCTGATAAAAATCTTATAAATTATTCTCACAATGAAAATTTATTTAACGACTTTAACAGAGAGAGGCTAATTCCATTTATGATCTCAAGAGAGGGACCAGCACTAGCCGTTGCTGATATAGATGGAGATGAAATAAATGATATCTTCATTGGCTCTCCATCTTTCCAAAAATCTGAACTTCTACTTGGACAGCAAAATGGAAAGTTTGTAGTTTCGGATCAAAAACATTTATCAGAAGATTATTTATCAGAGGATGTTGATGCAATTTTTTTTGATGTTGACAACGACAGTGATCTAGATCTTTATGTTGTTAGTGCCGGATATGAATTTTCTGAATTGACAAATAGTTTAAAGGATAGGCTTTACATAAACGATAATAATAATTTCTATAGGTCTGATAAACTAGACCAAATAATTCAGCACAATTCTGTAGTAAGAAACTATGATTATAACCAGGATGGTTATGATGATTTATTTATAGGGGGAAGAGTAGTTTACGATGGGTATGGTAAGTCGCCAAAAAGCTATCTCTTAGAAAATCAAAGAGATGGTTCCTTTAAAATCGATACAGTATTTGACAATTTAGGTATGATTACTGACGCTCAGTGGCAGGATTTTAATGGTGATGGTTTGAAAGATCTTATAACTTGTGGAGACTGGAATAATGTTAATCTTTTCTATAATGATGGTAAATCACTAATAAAAGATTTAAACTTCATTGGAAATAATATTTATGGTTGGTGGTTCTCAATGGAAATTGCAGATCTGAATAACGATGGGAGATTAGATGTCATACTTGGTAATCAAGGAAATAATAATAAATTGAAACCAACGGATAGTAGTCCAATTAAAATGTATATAAATGATTTTGATGAGAACTCAAGAGACGAGAACATAATTACCTACATGGATAATGGAAAGGAATATCCATTAGCAAATAAAGATGAATTAACGAAAGAGCTAAATTATCTAAAAAGAGATTTTTTTTACTATAAGGATTTTTCAGGATTAGAAATAAATGAAATTTTTACAGATGAAATATTAGAAGGCAGTAAAACCTTATCTGTCAACAATTTCAATTCAATGGTTTTAATTAATGACGGGATAAACTTTATTAAGAAAGACTTACCTATAATATCTCAGGTTTCACCTGTAAGGGACATTCAAATTTTTGACTATAATAAAGATAAAATCATTGATATTTTACTGTTTGGTAATAACTCAAATGTTTCAACTTACTTCGGAACTTTCGAATCTAGCTATGGTATATTATTGGAAGGCAAAGGCGATGGAACTTTTAATTATATAAATCAGAAAAAATCAGGTTTAAAAATTAAAGGTGATGTAACCAAAATCTTGTCTTTAGATAAAAATAAATCTAAATTTGTTATTGGAAAAAATAACGATAAAATTTCCATAATTAGTTTAGTTAATGAGAAGTAAAATAGTAGTTTTTTTTATTTTTTTTCAGTTTTTTATGTCATGCTCGACATATGAAAAATATCAAAATAACCAAGACTTTTACAATGACCCTGATTTATTTCATGATGCAATGCAAAAGCTCACAGATGTTATTGTTTATGACATCTTTTCTCCACCTGTAGCCTCAAGAATATATGCCTATCCAACTATTGCAGCGTACGAGGTATTAATAAATAACCATCTCAATTATCAATCATTTTCTGGTCAGTTGAATGGGCTTGATCCTGTACCTAAACCAGATCCAAATAAAGAATATTCCTTTCCTGTTGCGAGCATATATGCTTTCATGACTGTAGGTAAAGATTTGATTTTTTCTGAAAATAAAATTTCTATGTTCCAAGAGGAATTACTGAAAGATTTTAAAGAACAGGGTATACCTAATGATATCCTGAATAGGTCAATAAATTATGGGAAAATAGTTGCCTCTCATTTTAAGGAGTGGTACGATAAGGATAACTATAAGCAGACTAGGTCATTTCCAAAATATACAATTCAGAGAGGTGACGACTTCTCTTGGAAGCCTACTCCGCCTGATTACATGGAGGGCATTGAACCACACTGGAGTAAGATTAGGACACTAGTTATAGACTCATCAAATCAGTTCGTTACAAAACCACCACCAGAGTTTAGTCTAGATAAAAATTCTAAGTTCTACAAGGACTTATTAGAGGTTTATGAAATAGGAAATAATTTATCTGAAGAGCAAAAAGAAATTGCAAGTTTTTGGGATTGTAACCCGTACGTTTCTCATCATAAGGGACATGCTATGTTTGCTACCAAGAAAATAACCCCAGGTGGTCACTGGATAGGTATAACAAAAATTGCTTCAAGAAAAGCCGGCCTGAATTTAATGGAGACTATTCATGCATACGCACTAGTATCTATAAGTTTATTTGATTCATTTATTATCTGCTGGGATGAGAAATGGAGAAGTATCCTAGTCAGACCAGAGACAGTTATTAACCAACATATTGATAGTGACTGGATTCCATTCCTCCAAACTCCACCATTTCCTGAGTACACTTCGGGACATTCTGTCATTTCGAGGTCTGCCGCAAAAATTTTAACATATGTCATTGGGGATAATTTTAAATTTTTAGATACATCTGAAGAGAAGTATGGTCTACCTGCCAGAAATTATAACTCATTTATCCATGCCTCTGAAGAGGCGGCCATCAGTAGAATTTATGGAGGAATTCACTATATGCCTGCCATTACTTATGGTGTTGAGCAGGGAGATAGAGTTAGTGACTATATTATTAATAATCTTACAACTAGACAAAATTTAATATCAAAAAATAATTAATGAAATACATCGTCTCTTTAGATCAGGGAACTACTAGCTCAAGAGCTATTTTAATAGATGAAAATGGAAAATTAATTGATATTAAGCAAAAAGAATTTAAACAAATTTTTCCTGATCAGGGTTGGGTTGAGCATGACCCAAATGAAATATTGAAAAGTCAAATTGATGTTTTTGAAGAACTAGTAAGTTCTATATCATTGAGTGATATAGTAAGTATAGGTATAACAAATCAAAGAGAGACTACCGTTATCTGGGATAAAGATACGGGTAAGCCTCTTTACAATGCTATAGTCTGGCAGGATAAGAGAACCTCTAGCATATGTGATCAGATGAAGAGGGATGAACTATCTTCATACGTAAAAGAAAGTACTGGACTCGTTATAGACTCCTATTTTTCAGCGACTAAAGTAAAGTGGATCATAGATAATGTCGAGGGAGTAAAATCTAAATTAAAAGAAGATAAAGTTTTATTTGGAACAATTGACTCCTGGTTAATTTATAATTTGACAAACTTTAAAAATCATGTAACTGATTACACAAATGCTTCCAGGACAATGATGTATAATATTAAAACCCTTCAATGGGATAAAAAAATATTAGAATATTTAGATATTCCCAAATCCATATTACCTGAAGTTATGACATCATCTTCATATTTTGGAGAATTTCAATATAAAGGATTTAATATACCTATAAATGGAGTTGCTGGTGATCAGCAAGCTGCCTTATTCGGACAAGCATGTTTTGAAGATGGCATGGTTAAAAATACTTACGGAACTGGATGTTTTCTTCTCATGAACACAGGAAAAAAATTCATGTTATCGGAAAATGGTTTAATTACAACCATGGCATGTTCATTGGATAATAATATAGAGTACGCACTTGAGGGAAGTGTTTTCGTAGCAGGTGCTGCCATCCAGTGGTTAAGAGATTCACTTGGAATTATTGATAGTGCTTCTGACACTGAAAAAATTGCAAATTCTGTCAAAAAATTAGATGATATTTATGTTGTTCCCGCATTTGCAGGATTGGGTGCACCGTATTGGGATATGTACTCAAGAGGTGCAATTTTTGGTTTAACACGCGACACTGATAGAAATCAAATTATTAAGGCAACACTGGAGTCGCTAGCATACCAAACAAAAGATATCATAGACGTAATGGAGAAAGATTCGGGCTTAAATTTAAATTCCTTGAAGGTTGATGGAGGTGCATGTATGAATAATTATTTGATGCAATTTCAATCTGATCTTTTAGGAAATCAGGTAATAAGACCTGAGATAATTGAATCTACGGCGATGGGAGCAGGTTATTTAGCCGGATTAAAAAGTTGTATTTGGGATAAGGACCAGATCATTAAGAATCAAAAGATTGATAGAACATTTCAATCTCAAATTGATTTAGAAGAAAGAAATAAAATGTATCGAGGTTGGAAAAAGGCAGTTAAAAGAACTTTTAATTGGATAGAAAAATAAACTTTTTAGATACCTCTAATAGAACAAGCTATAAGAAACATATTTCAAATAATTTTTTTGATGTTATTGTTGTTGGAGGAGGGATTACAGGTTCTGGGGTATGCCTAGACGCTTCTACAAGAGGTCTGAAAACTTGTCTAATTGAGATGAATGATTTCGCCTCAGGTACAAGTAGTAAATCAACTAAATTAATTCACGGAGGGTTACGATATCTTGAGCAATTAAAGTTTAGGCTTGTTCATGAGACAGGTAGTGAGAGAGCAGTTCTTCATCATATAGCTCCACACATTGTTAAATCTGAAAAAATGTTACTCCCAATTCTTAGAAATGGAAAATTATCCAAGTTGTCTACAAAGATTGCTCTGCAGGTTTATGACTACCTAGCTAATGTTAAAACTAATGATAAAAATAAAATTCTCTCAAAAAATGAAACTATAAAATTAGAGCCTCTATTAAAACAAAATGATTTAATAGGGGGGGCTCTTTATTCTGAGTATAGAACTGACGATAGTAGGTTAACCATAGATATAATTAAGACAGCATATAAGAATGGGGCATATCCTATTAATTATATAAAATTTAAAAATTTTTTATTTGATGAAAAAGGTATAATCAATGGTGTTGAATGTGAAGATCAGTTATCTGAAGAAAATATTAATATTTTTACTAAAAAGGTAGTTAATGCTTCCGGATCGTGGACTGATGATGTCATCAATGACAGTAATAAAAAATTAGTGTTATCAAAAGGTATTCATATTGTCATTCCTCAAAAAATATTTCCAATTAAGCAATCACTATATTTTGATGCTTTAGATTCTAGAATGATTTTTGCGATCCCAAGGGGGAAAGTTGTATATATAGGGACTACAGATTCAAAATTTAATCATGGATCAGACAGCTTAACAGCAAAAAGAGAAGAAGTAGATTATCTAATTAATTCAGTTAACACTAAGTTTTCAATAACTTTAAAGGTTAATGACGTAATATCCTCATGGGTTGGATTGAGGCCATTAATAAAAGATGGAAAGAAAGATGTTACCGAAATTTCTAGAAAAGATGAGATTTTTATCAGCGATAATGGACTGATTACAATAACTGGAGGTAAATTGACAGGCTATAGAAAGATGGCCGAACGAGTTATTGATGTCGTCATAAAAAAATTAAAGAATAAAAAAATAAACTCCATAACAAGATCATTAAAGTTATTTGATAGTGATTATAATTTCTGTAAGATTCAAAGCAGAAAATATAGAATATCGACAGATGTGTTTAGTAGATTATATAATATTTATGGGGATGGATGTTTAGAAATATTTAAGATATTTAATGATGAGGCTAATTGTGAAGAAATAATTATTGCAGAATTCCTTTATTGTAGAAGGAGAGAGATGTGTTTCAGTTTAAAAGATTTTTTTACACAAAGAAATTCAGTAGTATATTTTGAGATTGATCAATTAGAGTATTACTTGAGATTTTTAAAAAAATACTTAATTAGTCATTCTATTATGAATTTAATTGAATGGAAATTAGAGGTAAAAAATTTGAGAGATTATGTAAAAGGTATTACAAAATTCAATTAATTAAACCCTTGACACTTTCAATAGTGTAGTTGATCTCAATTTCGTCTTTAATGCCGTAAGCTTTAGCTACAATTTTACCAATAAATTTTAGACCTATATCCTCGTTACCTAAGATTATAGCTAATCCTTTTTGGTTTAAAATTTTTTCTAAGTTATCTACATTAATTAGTCCTTCAATGTCTATGGTTGATTCAGCACTCTCTTTTAATTCCCTTGGCATATTATCCTTAACACTGACTAAAACTATGTCCTCTGCATAAATATCAACATCAACTTCATTAATAATTATTTTAACTTTATTAGGATTTTCTAAAACAATTTGAGCATTTATGAAGATTCCATCATCTTTTGACCTATTTATTTTCACGTCCTTTACTTCAATAAAATTAACTGGCTCAATAGGTTTACAGCTTAACACAAATAAGAAAATAATACCTAGAAATCTTAGAGTCATGAAGGTTAAATTTTATACATTTACTAGTTTATAAATATATAGTAAATGAATGAACTTTTATCAGAGGCAATTGGAACTTTTGTTTTAATATTATTTGGATGTGGACTTAATGCAGGTCTTTCCTTAAATAAAAGCTACTCAAACAAAGAAAGCAATAGTTGGTCTGTTGGAACATTTGGTTGGGGTCTGGCTGTTACTCTTGGTGTCTATGCAAGCCAATACAGTGGATCACATATAAACCCTGCAGTTACAGTCGGGCTTTTATCCTCAGGTGAAATCGAATTTTTATTGGCTTTTCAATACATTATTGGTCAATGTCTAGGTGCTTTTTTGGCTTGTGTTCTTATATATATTCACTACATGCCCCATTGGTCTGTTACCAAAGATCAAGATGTTAAATTAGGAGTTTTTGCTACCTCACCATCCATTAACTCAAAATGGTCAAATCTGAATAGTGAGTTGATTGGGACATTTACATTATTATTTGGTCTTAAGTTTATTGGTATCAATAATTTTGCTGAAGGTTTAAATCCAATTATTGTTGGTGCCCTAGTATGTGCCATAGGTATTTCTCTTGGAGGTACAACGGGTTATGCTATAAATCCAGTAAGAGATTTCATTCCGAGAATAGCACATTATGTGCTGCCTATAAGTGGAAAGGGGGATTCTAAATTAAACTATTCATGGATTCCAGTTTTAGGTCCATTGGTTGGTGGGGTTTTGGGGGTAAGTGTTTATGAATTTTTATTTAATAATACACACGATATTTATCTTTACCTATCACTAGGTTTTTTTCTTTTGATTTCCTCTTTATCTATAATTGAAAATAAAAAATAACTTTTTAATATTAGTTTTTTTCATTGTCTCTTGTAAAAATGACAGCGACTTTGACATCCAGGGCCATAGAGGGTTTAGAGGACTCTATCCCGAGAATTCAGTGATTGGTTTTAAAAAATCAATAGATATTGGAGTTAATACTATTGAGCTTGATGTTGTCATAAGTAAAGATAATGAGGTTGTTGTATCTCATGAGCCGTGGATTTCCAGTCACATATGTGTTGATAGTAATTTAAATCATATTGAGGAAGATATTTATAAGTATAACACTTACGACCTAAATTATGATCAAATAAAAACTTTTGATTGTGGGATTATTGGAAATAAATCTTTTCCAAATCAAAAGAAAATATCTTCATATAAGCCTACTCTAAATGAAGTTATATATTTAATTGAGGAATATTCTGATAGTATTGATTATAAACCTCACTACAATATAGAAATTAAATCCAGCTCAGATACTGACGGAATTTTTCATCCTGAGGTAAGCCTATTCACAGAATTAGTCCTAGACATAGTGAAAAAATATAGTATACAGAGGAGAGTTACAGTACAAAGTTTTGATTTTAGAGTTCTTCAACATATAAACAATTATTTTCCAGATATAAAACTCTCACTTCTAGTTTCGGAAAATTATAATGTAAAAAATAATCTTACAGAACTTGGGTTTAACCCCTCCATTTTTAGTCCAGAATTTATTTATCTTAATAAGGAGGATGTAAAGTATCTAAAAGAAAAAAAAATAAAAATTATTCCTTGGACAGTTAATTCTTATTCCGATATTGCAAATGTTTTAAAATACGATATTGATGGTATAATATCAGATTATCCAGATAGAGTTATAAAATTAAAAAAATTAAAATGAAAAAGTATGATGTCTTTGGTATGGGGAATGCATTAGTTGATTGTGTATGCCTAGTGACGGACAGCTTTCTAAAGGAAAATAAAATCGAGAAAGGCTTGATGACATTAGTTGAAAAAGACAAACAGAAGACAATTATTGATAAGATTAAGAACTCTAATCCCTTTATTCAATCTGGTGGATCTGTAACTAATTCGGTATACACCTTATCCCAACTTGGGGGTTCTAGTTTTCTATCATTTCTGATTTCTGATGATGAGTACGGAAACTTATTTCTTAATGACATAAGAAAAAGTAAGGTGTTTACCGCTGATGAAAATTATTATTTTGGTTCTGGAATGACTGGCTCCTGTCTTGTACTCACAACACCCGATGCTGAGAGGACAATGAACACATGTCTTGCAGTCTCCTCAAATTATTCAATAGATAACGTTAGTTTTGACGATCTTTCTCTCTCAAAATACTTATATATCGAAGGGTATTTAGTCACATCTGATAAAGCTGTTGATGCAATTGAAAAATCAATCTCTTATTGTAGAGAGAATGATATTAAAATTGCTTTAACTTTTTCGGATCTAAGTATGGTAAAATACTTTAAGGCAAAATTCGATCAAATATTAGATCAAAAAATCGATTTGCTATTTTGTAATAGGGACGAAGCTATTATGTTTTCTGGTAAAAAAAATTTTGATGAATGTTGTAAAAATCTTCTTGAGATCTCAGAAATGGTTGTCATTACCGATGGTAAAAAGGGATCATTGATATTAACTGAAAATAAAAAAATAAAAATAAAACCATATAAGGTAAATGCAATTGATACAGTTGGTGCAGGAGACACCTATGCTGGTGCTTTCCTATATGGTATAAATAATGGAATGTCATTAGAACAAACCGGTAACCTTGCGTCTTTACTTTCATCAAAGGTTGTAACAAAATTGGGACCGAGATTAGAAAAAGGTCTAATTGCAGATATTAAACTTTCAATTGGATAATTTTTTAATATCAAAAGTATTTATCTTTACTAAATAAATTTTTAATAATATGAAAAGAACATTTCAACCATCTAAAAGAAAAAGATCAAATAAGCATGGTTTTAGGAAGAGAATGGAATCTGCCAACGGTAGAGATGTAATTGCTAGAAGGAGAGCAAAAGGAAGAAAAAAATTAACTGTTTCTGACGAAAAAAAACATAAGAAATAACTTATTGTAATATACTAAAATGATTAATGAGTCCAATACAGGACAATTTTCTTTTTCAAAAGGCGAAAGATTAAAAAATAAAAAGATAATTGATCATGTATTCAAAACAGGTAAAAAAATAAGTCTATTTCCTTTCGACTTCAGGTACCTCAAAAAAGAAAACGATAGTATAAATGAAGTATTAATTTCAGTATCAAAATCAAAAATTAATTCATCTGTAAAAAGGAATCTTCTAAAAAGAAGAATTAGAGAGTCTTACAGGTTAAACAAAAGTTTAATTAATGGTCATGGATATTACATGGCGTTCATATATTCTTCTTCAAAAATCTTATCATATAATCAGATTGAAATCTCTACAATAAGTCTTTTTAATACATTAAATAATAATAATGACTAATAAGTTTTTATGTATTGATACTACATCCGAATATTGTTCTGTATCATTATTTGAAGATAATAATTTGATTGAATTCCAAAACTCAATTATTGAGAGGTCTCACTCAAAACTATTAATTTTAATAATTGACGAGATATTAAAAAAAAGTAAAACTAAAATTAGCGAGATTGATGCCTTTTCAATTTCAAAAGGTCCAGGATCTTACACTGGCTTGAGGATTGGATTATCATCAGTGAAGGGTTTTTGTTTTGGATTGAACAAACCATTAATTTCTATAAATACCTTAAAAGTTTTATCTAAATCGGCTTTAAGCCTTATAAACAATAAGAATTCAATTTTATGTCCAATGGTCGATGCAAGAAGAATGGAGGTATTCACGAAACTTTATGATTGTCAGCTCAATTCTTTGTCGGATGATAAATCATTGGTATTAGATGAAAATTCATTCGATTTATATAACGATAAAGAAATTTATTTTTTTGGTAATGGTTCAGATAAGTTTGCAAAAATTGTAAAAAGAAAAAATTTTACATTTATTAAAGATATTATGCCAGATTCAAGATTTATGGGTGATATTACATTTGAAAAATATAATTTAAATGAATTTGAAGATATATCAACTTTTGAGCCAAATTATATTAAAGATTTCTATTTAATTAAAAAGAAGGGAAAATGGATGAGATCGTAAACAAGGTTAAAGGTTTAGATGTTATTACAATTGATGTAAAGGATTTTTATACACAGGGTACTAGAGAAAAATTTAATGTAAGTGATTTCTTAGAAGATGGGGTTCTAATAGAAAAAACTTTTAGAAAGAAATTGATGGATTTTGACTGGCAGGTTTATAGTAAAAAATTTGTATATGTGATTATTGATAAAAATTTAATTATCCCATCTTGGGCGTTTTTATTATTATCCTATTACTTAAATAAATATTCGTCAGATTATGTCATCGGAAATATTAGAAGTCTAGAAGAGAAACTTTATAATATTTCTCTTAATAATTTAGATTTGAATTCATTAAAAGACAAGAAAGTGATTGTCAAGGGATGTTCTGATATACCTTTTATAGGCTATGTCTACAGCGAGTTAACTAGGAGGCTCTCTAAGGTAGTAAAGAGTCTCATGTATGGTGAGCCATGCAGCAGAGTTCCGATTTTTAGAAATAGTAATTAATGACCTTTTTTCTGCTTTTTTCCCCATAAAATCTTTTTGTAAATAAATTTTAATTTCTTGGTCGTTATATAAATTATATCTAGTTTTGCGAGCGCTTTCTTACGGAAGCTTTTTTATTGGGTAATATTACCCACATTTCAGAATCGTCTGAAAACGTTCTTTGAACTATTGTAATGAC
>TARA_B100000674_G_scaffold70462_1_pt1 | contig 11456 bp, 12 predicted proteins | sample TARA_B100000674 | Tara Oceans TARA_B100000674 (sample SAMEA2622759) | marine metagenome | biome: marine biome (ENVO:00000447); feature: surface water layer (ENVO:00002042); material: "saline water (ENVO:00002010), including plankton (ENVO:xxxxxxxx)" | depth 5 m
TTTCGTAAAGCCCATTCAGTCCAAGACCCATCAAAAACATTGAAGTTATCTTTATTACTAAGACTTTTATATGCTGATCCAACAACACAAGCAGCTACTCCGGATCCACAGGAAAAAACGACATCATCGTCTTGGTTAATTTGATTACTTAAAAAAATTTTTTTAAGTTCTTCTTTGTCTTTAAAACATCCTGTCGTTTGATCAATAACCTCAGTAAATGGAATATTTAAACTGTTTTTAATATTTCCGCTTTGAATTTCAACTCTTGGCTCTGGGTCTGTTCCATTAAATCGTCCACTTGGTCTCGCATCGATTAATTTAAATTTTCTATGTTTGATATTTTTTTCAATATCTTCAAATTTTTTTATTTTTGATCGATCTAACTGTGCGTGATAGGAAGCCTCTTCTTTTTTTGTTGGACTAGAAGTATCTAATTTTTTATTCTTTAATTTCCAGTATTTTAATCCACCGTTTAGAATGGAAATTCTTTTATGACCGTACTGTTTAAACATCCAATAGACTCTTGCGGAGCTAAAAATACCCAATGTATCATAAGTGATAATATGATGATCATTTGAAATTCCAAGCTTACCCACTTTTAGTGAAAATTCTTTCTCATTAGGAATCATATGTGGAAATGGACTTTTTGGATCTGAAATATCATCTATATTAAAAAAAATTGCACCAGGAATTCTCTCACTTAAGAATTCTTTTTCACCTGAACGATTTGTATTAGGTAGATGCCAGCTACAATCTAAAACAATTATATTATCGTTGTTAAGATTTTTCTCTAACCAGTCAATATTCACTATATCCATGATTTTTATATATTAACATGATACTAAATTTTTTATGATCAGCAAAAACCAAATAGGCATAATTTACATGATTTTTAGTGTAATTAGTTTTTCCTTAATGGATATTTCAGTAAAATTAATGTCATCAAACTATCCAATCGGTCAGTTAGTATTTTTTCGTGGCTTTTTAGGTTTGATACCACTTTTTTTTATTATTCCGTTAAATAGATATAAAAATCTTTTAGTAACATCGAAATTAAAATTACACATAGGAAGGGCGGTGGCAGGTACTTTTGCTATGGTAAATCTTTATTTAGGATTAAAATTTTTGCCAATCGCTGATGCGATTACAATTAGTTTTGCTGCACCGATCTTTGCTACTATTTTTTCAATTGTATTTTTAAAAGAGATTGTTCGTTTTTATAGATGGTTTGCAATTATTGTTGGCGTTATCGGTTTACTTATCGTTTTAAAACCCGGTACCGGAATGTTTAGTTACTATTCTTTTTTCCCAATATTGTTTTGTATTGGATTTGCAACAATATCTATTCTAATAAAAAAACTATCTAAAACTGAACCTGACTATTTAATATCAATGTACTTTACAATAGTCTTGATTTTAACAGGTAGTGTATCATATTTTTTTGGTTGGAATGAAGTAAGTGGTAAAGATATTATTTATTTATTTGCTATTGGTATTTTTGGATCTACTGGCAACATTTTGTTAACTATGTCGATACGAAAAGCAGATGTATCTTTAGTAACTCCAGTAAAATATTTAAGCTTAATTTTTGCAATAGTGTCAGGAATTTTTATTTTTGGCGAGGTGATATCCTACTCTACATTGTTCGGCGCTTTGTTAATAATCATCAGTACTGCAATTATTTTTAGAAGAGAAGCTGTAAGAAAAGTGAAAACAACAATTGTAAGGCAAGTATAATGACAAAACCAAAATATTGGAAACAAGCAAAAGTATTTCTATCAAAAAAAGATAAGGTTTTAAAAAAATTAATACTTAAATATAAGGGTTCTTTGAAAACAAGAAAAGACCCTTTTTTTTCATTGTGTAAATCCATAGTCGGTCAGCAAATATCAGTTCAAGCCGCTAACTCGGTTTGGAAAAAACTTGAGAATAAAGCAAAAAGAATTGTTCCAAAAAATATAAGCAAGTTAAATAACCGCCAACTTGCTTCTTGCGGTCTTTCAAGACAGAAAATTTTATACCTCAAAATTTTATCAAAAAAATTTATAACTAAAGAGCTTGATATTAAAAAGATGAAAACAATGTCAGATAAAGATGCAATTAAATATCTCACCCAAGTAAAAGGCATAGGAGTCTGGACAGCTGAGATGTTCCTTTTCTTTAATCTAATGAGATCAGATATTTTTCCAGTTCAAGACATTGGATTGCTTCGTGGAATTTCAGTAAACTATAAAACTAAATACCCACCTTCTGAATTGCAGTTAAAAAGATTTAAAAAAAAATGGTCTCCTTATTGTACAGTTGCCACATGGTACCTTTGGCGTAGCATTGACCCCGAACCAGTTAGTTATTAAATGTTTACTTATACCTTATTTGAATTATCAATAGCACATGAATAATAAATTAATTATTAGCTGGGATGAATACAACAGAACAGTAGAAGAGTTAGCACTTAAAGTTCACAACTCTGGTTTTAAAGTAGATTTATTAATAGGTATTATGAGAGGTGGTGCACCAATTATAGATGTTTTAAGTCGAATTTTTAAAATTAAGTGTGCATATATGGCTGTAGAATCTTACACAGGAGAAGAAATAGAAGATCAACAGGGTGACATTGTTTTTTCTAGAGAGTTAAGTTCCACTGCTCACTCACTTGGAGGCAATATTTTATTGTGTGATGACTTATCAGATACAGGATTGACACTGAACAAGAGTATTGAGTGGCTCAAGCAATACCGACCTATAAGAGATAATATTAAGGAAATTCGTACCGCAATTTTATGGAAAAAGTCTCAATCAACTTTTGAACCTGATTACTGTGCTAAAAAACTCGATGGTAGTCCTTGGATAGTCCAACCTTTTGAAAAATATGAAGAGGTAAGAATTGAAGATCTAAAAAAAAGCCGAAATTAAAAAATTTCGGCTTTTTCAAACAAGTTTTATAAAACTAAAAAACTTAATAAACTTAAAACTGCAACAATCCATATTGCAGGGTTAACTTTTGTAGCTTTTCCACTAGCTAACTTGATCAAAGCATAAGAAATGAATGCCAAGGCAATACCGTGACTTATACTATAAGTTAATGGCATAGTAATCATTGCTAATACCGCAGGTCCTGCTTCCGCTATGTCGTCCCATTCAATGTCAGTAATATTTCTTACAAATAGAATAGATACATAAACTAATGCGGCGCCATCAATTTGTTTTGGTAATGAGGTAGCAAGGGGAGCAAAAAATAGACAGACCAAAAATAATGCTCCAATAACAAGAGATGTCATTCCTGTTTTCCCGCCAGCCTTAATACCAGATCCTGACTCAATATAACTTGTAACAGTTGTTGTACCCATTACTGCTCCAGCTACTGTTCCAACACTGTCTGATAGCATTGCTTTTTCAATATCTTTTACTTTCCCGCTTGAATCAACTTTACCTGCAACATTCGCCACAGATGTTAGTGTTCCAGCTGTATCAAAGAAATCAACAAAGAATAATGTAAAGATTACAGAAATCATACCACCGGTCATGCCAGCCTTAAAATCAAAACTCATTAAATGTGTCATTGGTTCGATGTTACCTACAACACCATTGAATTTACTTAATCCTGCAACCCAAGCAATAATACTAAAAGCAAGAATACCGATAATAATATTACCTTTAACGTTAAGCTTTTCTAAAACTATCATTGTTACAAAAGCCAGACACGCTAATAAAATTATTGGATCTTTCAGGTTGCCCAGTTTAACAAGTGTCACTGGGTGATCAACAACCACTCCCATAATCTGCAGGCCAATTATCGCTAAGAATAATCCGATCCCTGCACCAATTCCAAGTTTTAAACTTTTAGGAATTGAGTTGATAATCCATGCTCTTAATGGCGTTAATGATATTGCCAAGAAAACTACCCCAGCAACTAATACTGCACCTAAAGCTTGATCTGGGCTGTAACCAAGAGTTTTACAAACGTAATAAGCAACAAATGCATTTAGTCCCATGCCCGGTGCAAGTCCAACAGGCCAAGTTTTCCCATAAAAAGCCATTATGAAACATGCTAAAGCTGATGCTAAAATAGTTGCGGTATAAACTCCTCCAAAATCAAAACCACCATCTTTCAAGATAACTGGATTTAAAAACATAATGTATGCCATTGTTAAAAATGTTGTTACACCGGCAATAATTTCAGTCTTTAAATCTGTATTATTTTTTTTGAATTCAAAATATTTTTCAAACATGTTTTCCCTCCGACTCATCATATATTCCAATTTGCCTTATTTTTTACTTTTTAAAATCTAAGAGTGTGGATCTTTTTTGGTTTATATTAAAAATTTTCTAGAGTAGATTGAAAATCTAATGTTATCGAAAGAAAATTTAATAAGTTATTTTTCTAATGGGGAAAAAAAGGAAAAAAACTTTAAAATTGGAACAGAACATGAAAAATTTCTTTTTGATCTTAAAACAAAAAAACCAATAGAATTTTCTGAAAAAGGTATCAAAGGAATTTTTGATATATTGAAACAAAATGGCTGGAACGAAATTAAAGAAAACGACAATCTTATTGGTTTAAAAAAAGATAATCTATCCATTACATTAGAGCCAGGATTACAAATTGAATTATCTGGTGCACCATGTCTAAATATTCACGAAACCTGTCAAGAAGTTAATTTATATCTAAAAGAGTTAAAGCAAGCCTGCTCAAAATTTAATATTGGGATAATCGGAATTGGTCTTATACCAAATGCAAAATTTGACGAGATAAATCAATTGGAGAAAAAAAGATATACGATCATGCGTAATTATATGACATCTGTAGGTTCGCATGGACTTGATATGATGCACAGAACCGCAGCCACTCAAGTTAATTTTGATTTCTCATCTGAAGAAGATTTTAAAAAAAAAACAAAAGTTGCAAGTTGCTTAGTACCAATTGCAGTATCACTTTTTTCAAACTCTCCAATTTTAGAAGGAAAATTAAATGGGTTCGTTGGTTATAGAACATATATATGGCAGCATACAGATTCTAGAAGGTCAGGCTTGATACCGTTCTTTTTTGATAGCTCAAATTCTTATGAGCAATATTGTGATTTTGCTTTAAGTGTTCCTATGTATTTTGCAAAAAAAAATAATAAAATTATTGATTGTTCAGGTAGAGATTTTAACAAATTTATTCATGGAAAATTAAAAGAAGTCGATGAAGAGGCAAATATAGAGGACTGGGCTAATCATCTCTCAACAATATTTACAGAAGTAAGAGTTAAACAATATTTAGAAATACGACCAGCAGACTCTTGTTCTTGGTCTGGTATTTGTTCTATCCCAGCTTTTTGGACTGGAATATTATACAATCAAAATATTTTGAATGAATGTTTTGAAATATTTAAAGATTGGAAATTTAAAGAGGTCAACGAAGCTTATTTCCAAAGTTCAAAAAAAGGTTTCGATGCAGAATTATACGGAAAAAAAATGATAGATCATGCAAAATTTTTTTTAAACCTTTCTAAACAGGGTTTAAAAAATAGAGACATATGTAATTCAAATAATGATGATGAAAGTATTTTTTTAGATGATTTAAATGATTTTATTATTAGTAAAAAAAATCTTTCAGATAAGTTAATCGATGACTACAATAAAAAATATAAAAATAATATTAATTTAATCTTTGATGAAAAAGCGTTTTAATATAGCAATCCAAATGGACCCTCTTGAAAAAATTAATCCTAATGAGGACAGCACTTTTGTAATTGCAAAAGAAGCCCAAGATCGTGGTTACAAAATATTCCATTATTTACCCAAAGATATATCTCTCAAAAATAATAAGATAATCGCTAGAGGTTCTTATTTTAAAATAGTGAATTCTAGTAAGAAATTTTTCAAACATGGCAAAGCACAATCAATAAATCTTAATAATTTTCATTGTGTATTAATAAGACAAGATCCGCCATTTAATATGGAATACATTACTGCCACGTACTTTCTAGAAATGTTAAATAAAAAAGTTATAGTGATAAATAATCCTTCTGAAATTAGAAACAACCCAGAAAAGCTCTCAATGTTTAAATTTAAAAATATAATTCCTCAGACTTTGATTTCAGAAAATATAAAAGAAATTGAAAATTTCATTAAAAAATATCAATATACGATTTTAAAACCAATGTACGGAAATGGTGGCGAAGGTATAGAAAAAGTAAAAAGAGGGTCTTTAAAAAATAAAAAAATCATTAACAAAATGATCAAAAAATATAAAGGCGCCATCATAGCACAAAAATTTATCAAAGAGATTGACAAAGGCGATAGACGAATAATTTTAATAGACGGTGATTATGTAGGTTCAGTTGCAAGAATACCAAAAAAAGGCAGTATAAAAGCCAACTTTCATGCAGGTGGATCTGCACAAAAAACCCGCTTAGTTTTTAAAGATAGTAAAATTTGCAAAATTCTTAAACCTTATTTAAAAAAAAAAGGTTTATTTTTTACTGGAATAGATGTCATTGGCAATTATCTAACAGAAATCAACGTAACATCCCCAACCGGTATGCAAGAAATTAACAGGCTTAATTCTGTTAAACTAGAAAAAATATTTTGGGATAAATTAGAAAAAAAAATTAACAAATAGTTTAGAGGCGACATTTGCCGCCTCTATCTATATTATTTTATTTTATTTCGATTTGTCTTGATTTTTTTGCTTCTGGGATAATTCTTTCCAGCGAGACTTTTAAAAGACCATCTTTTAATTCAGCACCTTTAACTTCTGTGTCATCTGAAATTGTAAAAGATTTTCTGAAAAATCTCTTTGAAATACCTTGATGAATTATGTTTCCATTTTCATCTTTAGGTTCTGAATTATCTTTTACAGATTTAATTGTTAAAAGGTTATCCGCGTATTCAATTGAGATATCCTTTTTGTTGTAACCTGCTAATGCCACCTCAACATTATATTGATTTTCACCAGTTTTAACTATGTTGTATGGTGGATAATTTACCGATGGTGATTTGAAAAAATCATCTTCAAACATTTTTTCAAAATGATCGAAAATGTTATCATAACCAACAGTAACAGGTCTTAGTTGATTAAATATAGATAAAGCATTACTCATTTTTCCTCCTTTGTTAAGCAAGTACTTTTAATAGGTCCTAATATTAAGCAACCTATAACTGTTAAATAGGGATGAAGTTTAAATTTTCAAGGTGAAATTTTATTAGAAATTTTTAATGCAAAAATATATGTTAGCGCAACTTCCTTAAGATAATCATATCTTCCACTTGCCCCACTATGTCCTGCATCCATATTCATATCTAATATAATTAAATTTTCATCGGTTTTAAAATCTCTTAATTTTGCAATCCATTTTGTCATTTCCCAATAGGTAACTCTAGGATCTGTAATTCCTCCTGTGATAAGCATGTTGGGATAGTTTTGTTTTTTAACATTATCGTATGGAGAGTAGCTTTTAATATATTTAAAAGCTTCTTTATTTTTTTTCATATCTCCCCACTCAGGTATTTCTGTTACTGTTAAGGGCAAATCTTCATCTAGCATTGTATTACAAATATCTACAAATGGTACTTGCGCTATAATTCCTAAAAATAAATCTGGTCTTTCATTAGATATATAACCCATAAGTAAACCACCAGCAGACCCCCCTTGAGCAATAATTTTTCCTTTAGATGTATAATTATTCTTGCATAGATACTCAGCACAAGAAATAAAATCTAAAAAAGTATTTTTTTTATTCATGAGTTTTCCTTTTTCATACCACTCTTGACCTTTTTCGCGGCCTCCTCGTATATGTGCCACGGCGTAAATAAAACCACGATTGACTAAAGTGAATCTATTTGATGAAAAATTATCTGGTATTGTAATTCCATAACTTCCATAACCGTAAAGAAGTAGAGGGGCTTTGCCATTTAATTTTGTATTTTTATGGTAGAAAATGGTCAAAGGTATTTCTTCTTGATCATAAGCTATCACCATTACTCTTTTACAAATATAATCTTTGCTATTGTGTCCTGAAGGTATTTCTTGAGTTTTTCTATGAATTTTCTGTCTTAAATTACAATCATAATCATAGACTGTTGATGGAGTAATAGGCGAACTGTATGAAATTCTAATCAAATTTGTATCAAATTCATATTGTCCTAACAATGATAATTCATAGGCTTCATCTTCAAATTTTATTAAGTGCTCTTCAGAATTTTCAAGATTTTTGATTAAAATTTGATTAAGCCCATTTACTCTTTGCAACAAAACAAGCCATTTTTTCAGTACTGTGAAATCCAGCAAGAGATGTTGAGGATTATAGGCAATGAAGTCACTCCATTGCTCAATATTGTTTATACTTGTAGTTGAAATTTTAAAATTTTTGCATTGATCAAGGTTATTTAAAATATAAAAAAGATCATTCGCATGGTCAATTTCATATTCTTCCTTTTCTTTTCTTGCCCTAAAGCATTTAATATTTTCAAAATCGTCTACATGACTAAACCAATACTCAGATGTTTGGTGATCTCCAGTTCTTATAAAAAGATATTTTTTACTTTGACTTAATGCAGGTGAGCAAAAATAAGCAGCATCTTTCTCCTCGTAAACTAACGTGTCACTTTTTGGATCACTGCCGATTTTATGAGCAAATATTTTATTAGGTCTGTGATTGGCATCTAAAGCAGTATAGAAAATTATATTATTATTTGGGTGCCATATAATTTCTCCAGTTGTATTTTCTATTTTCTTTGTAATAATTTTTTTTGTTGATATTTCCTCAATACTTAAATCATAATATTCACTACCGTTAGTATCAATGTTGTAGGCTAAATATTGATGATTGTGACTGTGACTAACAGAGTTTAGATTAAAAAATTTAAAATTTTTAGACTTTATATTTGCATCAAAAATAATTTCTTCACTGTTGTTTTTATCAATCCTTAAAAACTGAGGGTATTCCGAGTTTGATATATACTTACTATAATAGGAATATTGACCATCTTGAACTGGTACAGATGAATCTTTATCTTTAATTCTGCCCTTTAATTCTTTAAAAATTTTTTCTTTAAAATCATCTAAATTTTTTAACTTTTCAGATTTGTAATTATTTTCTTCATTTATATATTTTAATACTTCTTTATTTAATTTTGAGGGATCTTTGAGAACAGATTGCCAATCCTTCTGCTTAATCCAGGCATATTCATCAATTAATTCATCCTGGTGGATATTTATCACCTTTTTTTCTTTCCTCAATTTAGGTACTAAGTTCATTAATGAATATAATAGTTTTAAGTTTAGTTGTTTTTATTATCTTATATGGTGCTCTTTGGCTAATTTCCAATATGGACAAAAAAACTTTTTCAGGAATGTTTAAGTTTAGTATTATACTCGCCTCATTAACAGCAATCATCTTACTTATTTTAGCTGGTAGATACTTATTGTCTGTACCATTTTTTGCTGTATTAGGAACCGCAATAAAAAGAAGCTTATTCAATTTTATTAATATTATCTACCTTTACCGTGTTATTGCGACGATTATAAGAATAAGAAATGCTAGGCCAAATAATTCATTTGGATCGTCAGTAAATGAAATAAACGATGCTTATAAGACGTTAGAATTACCTAGAAATTGCAGCCGACAAGATATTATAACTGCGCATAAAGAAAAAATTAAAAAAGCCCATCCTGATAAATCAGGTAGCACTGAGTTGGCCAGCAAGATTAACCGAGCTAGAGATATACTTCTTGAAATACATAAATGAAAATAATCAGAATTTTTTGGGGTATAATTGAATATTTTTTTATTAAAAATAAAATAATTGGTTTTATTATCATTTTAATAATTGCTATGATTATTTGTTTATTATTATTGTTTTTATGAAAAAACTGTTCTTTTTATTTTTGATATTTGGTATTTTCTACTTCTCTTCTGAAGTTTTACTGGATAATTTTGCTAAAAATTACATTGAAAAAAAAGGTTCAAACTCGGTTGAAAGAAAACTCAATATTGATGATCTTAAAATAAATTTTTTAAGTGAGGAAATAATTTTAAAAAATATTACAATCCAAAATAATAATAATTTTCCTGGAGACTTATTAAAAATCGAAAAAATTAGAATTTTGATTAATTTTTCCACCCTAATGAGCGAAACAATTGAAGCCAAAATCATTGAAATTGATGGCGTTGATTTTAATTATCAAGTTTTAGTTAGAAATGGGCAAATAATCGATAATTTATCTTTGATAAATCAAGCTCTTAAGGCGACCAATAATAATGTCGAAGGAAAAAAAATATACCCTCAAAAGAAAAAAGATAGAAATTTTATTATAAAAAAATTAGTTTTTACAAATTTAAATGCAAATGTCATATCAAATGAACTTAAAATAAATACAAACACCAAGCTTGGTAATATGCAGTTTTTAAATGTTGGAAATTCTAAAAACGCCAATCATTTTAAAGATGTTTTTGCAATGATTTTAACAAATGTAATAAACAAAGTTCAAAATGATATTTTAACACAGAAGTTTCAACAAAAGTTTGAAAAAAAATTAAAAAATTTAAAAAAAGATATTTTAAAGGATCTTTTAAAAGATAATCCAAAAGATTTATTAAAAAAATTTGATAAACTATTTAAATAAGGTACCAATTTATTATGAAAAATAAAAAAAATAAATTTAAGGAAAAAATTCTTAAAAAAGAGAAACAAATTGGTATTTGGAGTTGCTTAACTAATAATACTATTGCAGAAATTATTTCTATTACAGGTTTTGATTGGTCAGTCATTGATATGGAGCATTCGCCTAATGATATTCAAGAGGTTCTTACACAATTACAAGTTATGGAAGGTTATAACACTGAGCCAGTTGTAAGGGTACCATGGAATGAGCCTGTGATCACAAAAAGAGTTTTAGACATGGGTGCCCAAACGATACTTTTTCCATTTGTTCAAAATAAGAATGAAGCAATTACTGCTGTAGAAGCTACCAGGTATCCGCCTAAGGGAGTTAGAGGAGTAATGTCAGCAGCTCGAATGAATCGTTATGGACATGTTGAAAATTATTATACTGATGCTGAAAAAGAAATATGCGTTTTAATTCAGTGTGAAACAAAAGAAGCAATTAAAAATATTCCTGATATAGCCAAAGTTGATGGAATAGATGGTATTTTTATTGGACCTAGCGATCTATCCAGCTCGATAGGCAAGATTGGTCAGTTTGAAGATAGAGAGGTACAAGATTTGATTTATGAAGGCTTAGATCTTTGTAAAAAAGTAGGAAAACCTGCAGGAATTCTGACCGGCAAGAAAGACTATGCAAAAAAATATATCAAAGACGGATATACATTTGTAGCTGTTAATAGCGATACTAATCTTTTCGCAAGAGGAGCGGAAAATCTTCTAGAAGAATTTAAATAATCAATCAAAATTAAATGCCAAAAAAAAAGAAAAAAAAATTTAAAAAAAAAGTAAGAAAAAAAAATTAT
>TARA_B100000674_G_scaffold499428_1_pt1 | contig 11455 bp, 13 predicted proteins | sample TARA_B100000674 | Tara Oceans TARA_B100000674 (sample SAMEA2622759) | marine metagenome | biome: marine biome (ENVO:00000447); feature: surface water layer (ENVO:00002042); material: "saline water (ENVO:00002010), including plankton (ENVO:xxxxxxxx)" | depth 5 m
TGAAATACGGCTCGCTTCCGTTCAAAAAGCAGATCGAGTTCTTTCAAAAGAAACTCGCAATGCCGACGAAAACCTGGACCGATATTTATGCCGGTGAGCACGACCACGCGTTCATGGTTGCGGGTGCCGCGAAGATGGCCATTGTCGAGGATTTCCAGCGCACCATCGGTGACATGATCGAAAATGGTAAGACAATTGCAGATTTCCGAAAGGAGTTTGATGCAATCGTCGAGCGCCACGGATGGGCATACAAGGGCGGTCGGAATTGGCGAACACGGGTAATCTACGAGACCAATTTGCGGCAAAGCTATCATGCCGGCCGAGAAGCTCAAATGGCAGATCCGGAACTTCGCAAGGCACGCCCATATGGTCTCTACCGTCACGGTGGTTCAGAAGATCCAAGGCCAGAGCATCTTGAGCTGGATGGTACCGTGCTTCCGCTTGATGACGAATTTTGGGACACCTGGTCACCACAGAATGGCTGGGGGTGCACGTGCAAGAAATATATGGTTTCTGACCAGGACATTGCCCGTCTGAAGTTGAAGGTCTCCGAACGCCCACCAGTCGTTGAGACAGAAACCAAGACCATTGGCATTCGCGGACCAAACCCAAGAACGGTTACCGTCCCAAAAGGTATTGATCCTGGGTTCGAACATCGGCCAGGTGCAAATCGCTTACGTGGCGTTACGCCTGCTCAGTTGGATGAGCCAATAAGATCTGAACCAGGCCGAACTTTCCCGGCTCGTCTGGCCGAGGATGCTTTGCCTGCAACCCGAGAATTGCCGACCAAGCTACTACCTGAAGGTCTTGACGATGAGACGTATCTCAAAGCGTTCTTAAAGGAGTTTGGCGCTGATATTGGTAAGCCGGTGGTGTTCAAAGATGCAGTTGGCGAGCGGATCTCTATTTCCGAGGCATTGTTTTTGAATAACAAAGGCGAGCTCAAGGTCACGAAGCGTGAGCGTGCGCCCTATTTGCCATTGTTAGCCGCAACCGTCCTGTCACCAGATGAGATATGGGTTGCGGCAGAATGGCATCGTTCGATCGGAAGAGCCGTTCTGCGTCGTCGATATATCGCCCGATACACTGTGGAAGGGTCGGCCACACCAGGCATTGCCGTTTTTGAGTGGGGGCGTGGCGGTTGGGCCGGTGTCACGACATTTAACAGCTCAGACGAATATGTAGAGCGGTTCCGCCAAGGCGTTAGACTGTATCGCAGAGAAGAATAAGGCCACGACACTGCACTGTCATGGCCCAAGCGTGCATGAGGAGTAGAGGTCGGTTGCAGCGACTGCTCATGCTGTTGATCTAATTATGGGATGATCTCATGGCGGGTTCAAGTATCGATTTCAGGGTTTCGTTTGATGAACGTCCAGCCTTGCAGAGTTTGTCGAACCTAGCAGCTTTGAGCTCGAACATGGGGCCAGTGCTTCGCGACATTGGCGAGTATCTCGATTTGTCTCACCGCCTAAGATGGGATCGAGAAGAGTCGCCTGGCGGGAAGTCGTGGGCACCTTTGAACCCGGCGACGTTAAGCAGAAAGGCGCGCAAGGGACGCAATCGTGGCATCCTGGTTGAACGCGGAAACCTTCGTGATTTACTGAGCTATCAAATATCTGGAGAAAGCCTGTATTACGGAACCAATCAGGTTTATGGCGCAGCTCAGCACTTTGGTCGACCAGAGATCAACCTTCCAGCCCGTCCATGGCTGGGCATTTCAGATGACGATGAGAGAGCAATTGAAGACATCTTGGTAAAGCATATTTCCGATATTACCGGACGCTAAACACTGAAAATCGGGTAAGCCGATTTCAGCCGGGTAGATTAAACGATGCTCTTAAAATGGCCCGTTGTACCTCTCAAGTGCCCAAACCCGCCTCTCAGGCCTCTTATTGGCTCTTAATTTTATAATCCGTGCCGTCGTCTCCACAGTTGCGCGACGAACCTGACTGGGGTAGCGTCAGATCGCTGGCACGCTCGCCTCTATTTCCCAATCCGAAGTCACCGTTTTGTATCCCTCTCGGGCAAGGGGCGCAACAATTGCGCCCTTATGAGTGTTTGCGCGATCGCAGAAGATCAGCGCATGAAAAACGCGAACCTCAAAACATCCCCCGATAACGGGCTTATTGCTGCTTGTGCTGTCGACCTGTCGGGTTCGACCGGAGACGCACGCAGAATTATTCCGGCTGGATCGTTTGACGCGCCCAACGGCTCGCTCAAAGGTCAGGGGCCGTGGGTGCTCGACCGCCAATCGGCAGAGCTGCTTATTGCACGAGGTCATCAGCGGAGCACGGATATCGTTGTTGATTACGAGCATCAGTCGTTGCTCTCCAATCAGAACGGTCAACCGGCACCGGCGTCGGGATGGTTGAAGCCTGACACCTTGGAGTTTCGTGATGACGGTCTCTACGGGGTGATCGAATGGACCGCAGCCGCCAAGAAAGCGATTGAAGCTAAAGAGTATCGCTATCTGTCTCCTGTTTTCACCTACGACCGCGAAACCAAACACCCGCTCGATCTGCTGCAGGTCGCACTGACCAATACGCCAGCGATCGATGGTGGTGGCGTGCAAGCTCTTGCCGCTGCGCGATCCGCCTTCAAACAGCCGGCAGACATCGCGCCGGGTTCTCAATCAAATTCCGAGGAGGATGATCCGATGGATCTCAAACAGATCGCCGAGGCACTCGGCCTGAAAAACGACGCCGACGAAAAAGCAGTGCTGGGTGCTGTCGCCGCATTGCGCAAGGCAGATGCTGACTTGGCAGCATTGCGCAAGGAACTTGAAGTTTCTGACGATGGCGACCCGAAAGAAGCGATCGCAGCTCTTAAAGCTGGCTCCGCTGATAGCGTCCCGCGCGAAGTTTATGACGAAATGGCAAGCAAGGTTGCTGCGCTCAAGGCCGGTAGTGATCAGGCGCAAAAGGACAAGCTGATCGAGGAAGGTCTCGCCGATGGTCGCATTCCGGGTGAAGCAACAGCGAAGTGGCTCAAGACCCAGGATCTTGCTGTTTTGACCAAGCACCTCGAAGACGCCAAACCGCTTGCTGCCCTGAAAGGTATGCAGACCGGCGGTAAGAAACCTGCTGCCGACAAAGACGGCGGCGAAGGTGATCTTTCAGAAGCTGACCTTGCGGTTTGCAAAGCAATGAACATCAAACCGGAAGACTATTCCAAAGCAAACGCTTGAGCCGTTGAAACGGCTCCAACCAAGAGGATGCTGAGATGACCGCAGCTACTAAGAACCGCAATACCCCGACCCGTGCAGGCCTTCGTCGCGCCGGGAAGGTCGCCGCCGCAGCCCATTGTTTTGCCGGGACCATCGCAGTCCAGAATGCCTCCGGCTACGTGGAACCTGCCAGCACAGCCACCACACTGATCGCATTGGGGGTGTTTACTGCAGAAGCAGACAACACAAACGGTGCAGATGGTGATGTTGTTGCTGAGTTCGATCGGGGCTGTTTCCGCCTGGCGAACTCGGCTGATGCTGACGCAATCACGTCGGCTGACATCGGCAAGGCTTGCTACCTGGTCGACGATCAGACTGTCGCCAAGACTGATGGCACGGCATCGCGCAGTAAGGCCGGGATTGTCGATGAGGTCGACGATCTTGGTGTCTGGGTTCGGATCGATCCGACCAGCGGTGTTCTTGTTTAACCCTATCGGATAAGGAATTTTCGTCATGGATTTGACGCCACAGAACCTTGAAGCCGTCTTCAAAGGATACAAAGCACAGTTCCAGCAGGGTATGGCCTCGCTGGGCGGTGACGCCGAACTTTGGAAGAAGTTCGCAATGGAAGTGCCAAGCACAACCGCTGTCGAAGTGTATCCGTTCCTCAAGACCCTTCCGCGCCTTCGCGAATGGATCGGCGACCGTGTAATCAGTTCTCTCGAAGCAGCTGATTTCTCGATCAAGAACCGCAAGTTCGAACTCACTGAAGGCGTCGAACGCGATCGGATCGAAGACGACAGCTTTGGCCTATACGGTCCTGTTGTTCAGGAATTTGGCCGCAGCTCGGGTGAGCACCCGAATGAGCTTTGCGTTGAAATGTTCGAGGCAAATCCGGATTGCTATGACGGTCAACCGCTGTTCGACACCGACCATGTTGTTCTTGATGCAGATGGTCAGGAACAGAGCGTATCAAACGACATGGGTGGTTCTGGCCCTGCCTGGTACGTGATGGACCTCTCACGCGCTATCAAGCCGGCCATTTTCCAGAAGCGTCGCGATTACAGTTTCCGCGCGATGAATGACTTGAGCAGTGAGCAGGTGTTCATGACAGACCGGTTCATGTTCGGTGTTGATGCGCGCGTCAATGCCGGTCCAGGCCTGTGGCAGCTGGTCGTTCGCAGCAAGCAGACCTTTAACGCGGCAAGCTATGCAGCCGCTCGCCAGGCGTTGACCGCGCTTAAAGGAGACCATGGTCGCCCGCTTGGCTTGCGTCACACTCATACGATGGTGCCGAATACACTTGAAGGGGCTGCACGCAAGGTCATCAGCAATTCGTTGGCGGCTGGTGGCGAGACCAACGAGTGGGCAGGAACTTCCGAGCTGATCCTTAACCCGTGGCTGGCGACCTCTTAATCGCCAGTCCATAACCCGGTCAGTGAGGAAAGTACAATGGCAACGCGCAGCAACCGCAAGTCCACCGCCGCAAAGAAGACGGTTCCACAGAAAGAAGGAACTGAAGGCACCACAGCAGTCAGTTCCGATACCAAACCGGCGTCGACTGAAGCGTCAGCATCGGCCGGGGAACCGGAACCGCAGGCAAGCCCGGAACAGCAAAGCCCTCAAGGCAAGGTCGCATCAGATAAGGGCGTTAAATCAGAGCGCGGTGCATCTGATGAGACGTCGTCTGAGTTGCCGTCGAAGGTGACAGTCTGCACGGTTCGCGGAAAAACCGAACATCGTCGCTCCGGGATCAAGTTTACGCGATCCGAACAGGTTGTGGATCTGTCGGAACTCGATCAACGGAAAGCCGACGCGATTGTCAATGATCCGAAATTGATCGTTGAAGCGGTCAACCAGGAAACCTGAACGTCAGATGCAAGGGTAGCGAACGGCTATGGCCTATCTCACCGAGCAAGATCTCACTCAGCGGATTGGCGCAGCAGAGTTGCTGCGCCTCTCCGATAGAGATGGAGACGGACAGGCCGATGCTGGTGTCATCACTGGCGCGATTTCCGAAGCAGAGAGCACGATTAACGGCTACCTGACTGGTCGTTACAGTCTGCCGATCACGCCGGTGCCTGCGTTGCTAACAGGCCTCGCTGCTGACATCGCACTATACAACCTCCATCCATGGGGGGCTCCTGAAGAAATGCGTCTGCGCTTTAAGGATGCGATGGCGACCTTGAAGCAAATTGCTGCCGGAGATCTTGTTCTCAGTGCTGAGAGGGTTCCCAGCGTGAGCATGCCTCAATGGGGCGACAGCGGGCCTGTCTTGTCTGAGCCAAGACGGAAGGGTTTCTGATGGCACTCGTTTTTGAGATTCCGGATCTGACCGCCGCTATCGAAGATCGCCTCAAGGCAATGGTGCCTGGATTGAAAACGGTCGAGGGCGTTACGTCCCTCTCCGATGTGATCGATCGAAAAATCCTCCCGAGCCATACACCTGCGGCTTGGGTGCTTGATCTTGGGGCAACGGGTGACAGACCGGACTTCACCACGGGCGAGTTTTCTCAACCCATCACCTCGACGGTCGGGATCGTCATCGCAGCTCGAGCGAATGATCGGTTGGCAAACCAGGCGGGTGGAAAGCTCAAGCCTCTTAGCATGGAGATCATGGCTGCACTGTCGGGCTGGTCTCCAGACATTGATCAGACCGAAAGAATGCAGTTCAGCCGCGATCGACTGATCGAAGTGAACAAAGGGGCGATCTGGCGTCAGGTCGACTTTACCGTCGAGTGGACTTTGCACGGTACCGAACCGGAACGTGCTGATCTTGATGATTTCAAAACTGGTGTCTCCGAGTGGGATCTCGCGGCACCTGACGGCACGACGGATGCCAAAGACACGATCACACTGGAGCAAGACCAATGACCAACAAAGTCAATGTTGTGCCTGGAAAGGACGGCTTGAAGGTGCGTACCGAAAATGGTGCCCGCCATATCCGCCCCAAAGGCGAGAGCGTTTCGCTCACTTCCTATTACCGTCGTCGGATCGCTGCAGGTGATCTCAAACAGGTAAAAGATTTGCCTGAAGAGACCCATGAACCCGACACGCCAGTGGCCGAAGAGGAGGTCACTCTCGGCTCGCTTCTCAAAACGCTTGATTATAGCGACCAGGCGCAAGCGACCGAGGATGGGAAACCGTCTCTCACCTATCTCTCAGACATTCTAAATCGCCGTGTGACGCGCAAGGAAGTTGACGCGGCCCTGAAGGAAATGGAGGCCTGAAATGTCGATCAGCTTCGATAGTATCCCGACGAATTTGCGAGTTCCGTTCGTGTATGCCGAGTTTGACAACACGAACGCGGTATCCGGTCCGGCATTGATGCCTTATCGCAATCTGGTTATTGGCCAGCGCATTGCGAGTGGTCAGCCCGTCGCCGCTCTCACACCAATCCGGGTCACCAGTGCTGCCCAGGCAAAGAACTATTTCGGTGCTGGTTCGATGCTTGCCCAGATGCTTGAACGCCAGTTGCAGAACAATAGCGTTACCGAGACCTGGGCAATTGCACTTGATGATGATGGTGCCGCTCAGGCCGCGACCGGGGCTTTGACCGTAGGTGGCACGGTTTCGGCCGGCGTCATTTATCTCTACATCGGTGGTCGTCGTGTAAAGGTTGGTGTGTCTGGCGATGATGCGCTGAGCGATATCGCCAGCAACATCGTCGATGCGATTGCTGCCAACACAGATCTGTCGGTCTCTGCAGCTATTGACGGCGTTACGGCCGAGAAGGTCAACCTGACGGCACGCAACAAGGGCGTTGCGGGGAACGATCTGGATATCCGCGTCAACTACTACGATGGTGAGACCCTGCCTGAAGGCTTGACGCTTACGATCACAGCCATGTCTGGTGGGCAGGCAAACCCGGATATAGACACCGTGTGGGCGGCGATCGGTGATGAGCATTACAACGTCATCACCAACCCTTACACCGATGCTGCTAACCTCACGGCGCTCGAGACCGAACTGGTCGATCGTTGGGGACCGCTGCGCATGATTGAGGCGATGGCTTTCAGCGCAGCCACGGGAACGCATTCGGAATTGGGCACACTGGGCGACAGCCGCAACAGCCCGCATGTCTCAATCATGAACGGTGCCGGCAGCCCGTCGCCTACTTGGGAAATTGCGGCCGCTGTTGCAGGCAAGGTTTCGTACTACGCCAACATCGACCCGGCCCGTCCGTTCCAGACGCTGACGCTGGATGGCATCCTGCCACCGAAGACGCAGGATCGGTTCACGCTGCAGGAGAACAACCTGCTGCTGTTCGATGGCATTTCGACCTTCATGGTTGATGACGGTGGGTTGGTTCGTATTCAGCGTCTCATTACGACCTACAAGACCAACCCGCAGGGTGCGGAAGATATCAGCTACCTCGATGTCAATACGCCGCTGACCCTTGGCTATCTGCGCTACGATTTCCGCAATTACATCCTGCGCAAATATCCCCGTCATAAACTTGGCAATGACAGCACGAACTACGGTGCCGGTCAGGCAATCATGACGCCGAAGCTCGGCAAGGCCGAGGCGATTGCACGTTTCCGCGTATGGGAAGAACAGGGTCTGGTCGAGAACATCGATCAGTTCAAAAACGATCTGATTTGCGAGCGCAATGAAAGCGATCCGAACCGGCTCGACTGGTATCTGCCACCGGACCTTATGAACCAGTTCCGTGTTGGCGGGGCCAAGATCGGCTTCATTCTCTAACCGCTTTCCGTGAGGAGACAAGGATATGTCTAATAACCCAAATCGCCGCGCCGGGCGGATCTACTTCAAGGTCGATGGCACTCAATACGATGCCAAGGGCAGTTTCAGTTACAACCTGGGCGCAGACAAGCGCGACGGCATTGTCGGGGCGGACGGTGTGCACGGTTACAAAGCCATGCCGCAGGTTCCGTTCATCGAAGGTGCTGTGACGGACCGTCCGGACATGGACCTAAAGTCCGTTCTGGAACTGGACGGTGTGACAGTCACCCTCGAGCTGGCCAACAGTAAAACCATCGTCCTTCGCAACGCCTGGTGGGCCGGTGAAGGAACCGGCAGCTCAGAAGAGGCCGAAATTCCGGTCCGTTTCGAAGGTATTAGCGCCGAGGAGATGAAGTAATGAAGCCCATCACTGCAAAACTTAAGACGCCGATCGAAGCACATGGCGAGAAAGTCAGCGAGCTCACGCTCAACGAGCCGGATCTCGGCGGCCTTGATGGCGTCGATCTCACGGTCAGCATGGAAGGTACGATCAAGATCAATCTTGGTGACCTTCACAAGATCATCGCGTCGATGGCCGGTATCCCGCCGTCAGCCGCAAAGCAGATCAAGATCTCGGACCTGAAGAACATTGCGCCAGCGGTGATGGATTTTTTGGGAGAGTTCCTCCCAACTGGCGCGAGTTGATGGAGGAAGTGGCTTACACCTTTCATTTCCAGCCATCCGAGCTGGAGCGCATGAAGGTAAGCCAACTTCTCAAATGGCACACCGGTGCCCGCAATATTCACAAGAAATTGCATGGATAGCGACCCGAGATGGCAAACCGCGAACTCACATTGAAGATGATCGTCCAGGCGATAGACCGGGTGACCAAACCGGCACGCCAGATGGGAAATGCGATGGGCGATATGGCCCGTCGCGCCCGTCTTGATCATCTGCAAGCCAAATTGCTGGCAGCGCGTGAGCGTTTGTCATCGATGGGCACTGCTGCGCGCGATTTGGGTAAGCGGTTTCAGGATTTCGGTACCGGCGCTCTGACGAAGGTTACAGCGCCGTTGGCGTTGGCAGGAGGGTTTGCCTTTAACGCTTATGGCAAGATCGAGCAACTGACCACATCCTTCAAGTCGATGCTTGGTGGCGGTGAAGCAGCACGCCAGATGATGGAAAAGCTGACAACATTCGCGGCCAGCACGCCGTTTCAGCTGGAAGGTATTGGTCAGGCTACAAAGCAGTTGCTTTCCTTTGGCGTTTTGCCGGCAAAGATCATCGAAAATTTGCGGATGCTGGGCGATATCGGTGCCGGCGCCAACGTGCCGCTTAATGAAATGGCGGCAATCTTCGGGAAGGTCAAAGCCAAGGGCAAGGCCATGACCGAAGAACTGTTGCAGCTTTCGGATCGCGGTATTCCGATCATTGATGTCCTGGCCAAGGGACTTGGCAAGTCCAAGGATCAGATTTTCGAGTTGGCGTCTCAGGGGCGGATCAGCTTCGATATCCTCAAACGTGCCATGCAGACCATGACGGCCGAGGGCGGTATCTTCTTCAAACAGATGGAAGAGCAGTCCAAAACGCTGTTTGGTAAACTGTCGACGCTGAAGGACAACGTGTTCTTGCTGTTTGCGGATATCGGAGTGACGATCGACGAGATGTTCGGTGTCAAAGCGGGAATCGATTTCCTTATTGCCCAAGTGCAGGGCCTTCGCACTTCCTTTAAGGCGTTTGCCAAAGACCATCCTGAATTGGCAACGTGGATTGCTACACTGGCGTTACTCGCCGCAGCAATTGGACCTGTGATCATCGGGCTTGGGCTCGCATCCAGTGCTATTGGTGTCCTTAGCAGTGGCTTTGCGCTTGCATTTGCACCGATCACAGGACTGATCGCTGTCGTAGGCAACTTGGTTACGGCGTTGCGTGCCGGATATGGCGTTATGGCGGCATTCAATCTGGTTCTTGCGGCCAACCCGATCGGATTGATTGTTACGGCCGTCGCGGCTTTGGCTGCCGCAGCTTATCTGATCTACCAAAACTGGGGTCCGATCAGCAATTTCTTCTCCGGCCTATGGGCAGAAATCAAATCAGCCTTTGATCAGGGCTTCATCCAAGGTGTGTTGAAGGTTCTTGAAGTCTTCAACCCGACGATCTGGATTGCCAAAGGCGTCAATGCACTGATCGCGTACCTGTTTGGCATCGATCTGGCCAAGGTTGGCAGCGAGTGGATTGGCGGCCTTTGGGACGGGATGCAAGCCAAGTGGGCGGAGCTGGTCGACTGGTTGAGCACGGCCATTACGTCATTGATGGACTGGATGCCCGATTGGGTTAAAGAACGTCTGGGATTGGACGCAGGTGGTCTTGGGCAAATGCCTGGGGGCGCGGTCGGCAATGTCGCATCGGCAGTTGCGCCTGCAATCGGTCCGCAGAACGGCCAAGGACAGGGTCGCTTTGCCGGTGAGGTCAAGGTTTCCTTTGATAACGCGCCGTCAAACATGCGGGTCAAGGAAGTCAAATCAGACAATCCTGATTTCGTGCCGTCGGTTTATGCCGGCTACGCGATGGGAGGGTCGTGATGTCCTGGAAAGACAAGTTGCGTCCAGCCAGCTACAAGGGTGCGCGGTTCCACATCGAAGGTCACGATTCCGATGTGGCTGGTCGTGAAGTCCAGGTGCATGAGTATCCCGGCCGCGATGTGCCGTATCCCGAAGACATGCGCCGCAAAACCAAGAATTTCAGCTTTGCCGCCTATGTGATTGGCGATGACTACATGACGGTCCGCGATCAGCTGATCAGCGCGTGTGACAGCGAAGGTGCGGGCACGCTGGTGCACCCATATCTGGGTTCGATCATCGCCATTTGTACTGGCTGTAAACTGTCAGAGCGGGCTGATGAAGGACGCATGGCACGCCTTCAGCTCACTTTCGTTGAAGGTGGCACAAACCAGTTTCCGACATCGAGCAAGGATCAATCCTTTGCGCTGACGCAGGCCGTCGAAGCCGCCCACGCATCAAACCGCGAGAGTTTTGCCAATGACTTCTCGGTCGCAGGCAAACCAGCGTTTCTGGCCTATGAGTCGGTTGATGTGATTTCGGAGGCAACCAACGAGATCGATGGCGCGGTCAGTGACCAGGGCGACGGCACCTTTGCCCGTGCGCTGAGCAAGATCGGAAACGAAGCGCTGACCTTTGTTCAGAACCCGTCGGGTCTGGCCAATCAATTGGGAGATCTGGTTGTTCAGGCTGGCGAAGCTGCCGGTGCTGGTCCGGACACCATGCAGGCGCTCCGTCCTATTGCTCAGTTTGGTACGCAACTGGCATCGGTACCGCTGACCACGGCAACCCGAAAAGTCCAGGCGCTCAATCAGAATGCTGTCGTTTCGCTTGTGACCAACTCGGCTGTTATCGAGATGGCCAGGAACGTGATCGACACCCAGTTCGTGACAACGAACGATGCTTTCGCAACGCGCGACGAGATTGGCGGATATCTGGATACCGCGATGGATCGCGCCAGCGAGGCTGAGGATGATCAACTGTTCGAGACGCTCCGCGTACTTCGCACGGCGACCACCGATTACATCAACGCCCAATCGCCCCG
>TARA_B100000674_G_scaffold146190_1_pt1 | contig 11443 bp, 5 predicted proteins | sample TARA_B100000674 | Tara Oceans TARA_B100000674 (sample SAMEA2622759) | marine metagenome | biome: marine biome (ENVO:00000447); feature: surface water layer (ENVO:00002042); material: "saline water (ENVO:00002010), including plankton (ENVO:xxxxxxxx)" | depth 5 m
TCCGCCGCCTGCGTTCTGTTCCCCCAAGCCCAGCGGGCCATGTACGTAAAGCGCCTGATGCCCACCTTCTTCGGGCTCCTCTTCGTTACCTTCCTTCTGCATTACTTCGTCCGAATCATTCAGCTTGCGGATACCCCGAGCGAGGAAGGCACCCTGGGCTTCGGTCTTTTCTTTTGCCTTTGGGTGGTGATCGTGGCCAAATTCAGCGACATCGGGGCTCTTCTGGTCGGCAAAGCGATAGGACGAACGAAAATGGCTCCCTCCATCAGTCCCGGCAAGACCATAGAGGGACTGGTCGGCGGATTGGGGGCCTCTGCGGGCATAGGGGCCTTGCTTCCCTGGCTTGTAGCGGTTCAATTCCCGGAGGTCTCCTCTTTCGGCGACTGGGCCTTCAGCCCCACGCAGGGAGCGATCTGGGGAAGTCTGGTCGCCCTCAGCGCAGTTATTGGGGACTTGATCGCCTCCGTCCTCAAGAGATTGGCCGGAATGAAGGATTCCGGAGAAGCCATTCCGGGCATCGGCGGTCTGCTCGATCTAACCGACAGCTTGATTTTGGCCGCACCGACGGGCTACTTCGTCCTGCTTTACCTCCACCCGTGAGCACCGCTAGGAAGTTCGTTCTGCTGGGAGCGACAGGATCCATCGGGGAAAACACACTTCGGGTTCTCCGCAAGTATCCCGACAAACTGGAACTGGTCGGTATTTCCGCCAAAAGCCAGGCGGACAAGCTTGCCTCCATTGCCCGTGAGTTTTCCGTACCCTACGCTTGTCTGCAAAGCGCCCCGCCGGAAGGGCTCTCCTTTCCCGATGGAACCAGCTTGCTTGAAGGCGACGCAGGCATCGAGTCGCTTGCCGCCCTTCCCGATGCCGATTTCGTCGTCGTGGCAGTGGTTGGAGCGGCCGGCCTGCGCCCTACCCTCGCCGCCCTCGAGGCCGGCAAGGACGTGGTTCTGGCCAACAAAGAGGCCTTGGTGGTCGGCGGAGAAATCGTAACCCGAACGGCTGAAGAAAACGGGGCTCGCATTATTCCCGCGGACAGTGAACACAACGCCGTCTTTCAATGCCTGATGGGGCAACCGGAGGATTCTCTGGATTCCATCATTCTGACTGCATCGGGAGGACCATTCAGAGACACTCCTGCGGAAGAACTTGCAAGAGTCACGCCCGTGGAAGCCCTCCGGCATCCCAACTGGTCGATGGGCAAAAAGATCACCATCGACTCGGCCACCATGGCCAACAAGGGCCTTGAGCTAATCGAGGCCCGCTGGCTCTTCAACCTACCCTCCGAAAAGCTCGAGGTCGTGATTCATCCCCCCAGCCTCGTCCACGCCTTCGTACGCCTGATCGACGGATGTTGCCTTGCCCAGCTCACCCCTCCTTCCATGACCTTTGCCCTCCAGAATGCCATGCTCTACCCCGAGAGGGCTCCCGGGGTTGACCCCTCGATCGATTTCTCGAGCCCCTTGGACCTGTCTTTCTTTCCCCCCGACTGTAGCCGCTTCCCCTGCCTGCGCCTAGCCAAGGAAGCCCTTTCTCATGAAGGAAACGCCCCGCTCGTCTTCAATGCGGCCAACGAGGTCGCAGTCGATGCCTTCCTGCTGAATCGAATTGGCTTTCTGCAAATTTCGGATATCATCGACGACTCCTTGAACACTATTGTCAACCAATCGGCCGATTCCCTCGATGCTCTACTGGAGCTTGACCTCGAGGTGCGTCGATACGCTTCCACCCGAATCGATCAATTGGACTAGTCGCCCCATGTCATACATCTACGACGTTGCCTTTATCCTCGTAGCCCTTTTCGCTCTCGGCTTCACGATCTTCATCCACGAACTGGGTCACTTTCTGGCGGCCCGACGACGCGGATTGGTCATCCGGCGCTTTTCCATTGGATTCGGACCCAGGATTTTCGGCTGGACCAGAAACGGGATTGAATACCGCCTTTCCGCCATTCCCTTCGGGGGCTATGTCGCTCTACCACAGTTGGTTGATATGGGTCGAATTGAAGGCGGGGAAGCAAACGAGGCAAACGACACCGAACACAAACAAGACGATGGGGAGGAACAGGAAGCGAATTCCAAGTCGTCGGAGTCCTTGCCCAAGATCAGCTATGCCGACAAGATGATCGTCTCGGTCATGGGAGCGGTCTTCAACGTCCTGCTGGCTTTCGCACTTGCCTGCATCCTCGGGCTATTCGGATACGACCGCTACGATTCCGAATTGACCACCAGGATCGGGTACGTCGCGGATACCGTAGAGCGGTGGGACCCGCTCTTTGAGGAAAACGAGCAAATAACAAGCCCGGCCAAGGCCGCGGGTATTCTGCCCGGAGACCAAGTTCTGGCCGTGGATGGGAATGAGGTCGTGAACTTCATGGATATCCAGAACCGCATCGTGACCGGCACGGGGCGAACGGATACGGGAAAGAGACTGGTATCGCTCACCATTCTTCGTGAAAATCAGCGGATGGAGACAGAAGTCCATCCGGCGGTTTTCGGCAACGAGGAAATCCGTATCATCGGGATCGGACCGGCCGGGGCTTTCTTCATCGACGACCTGAACCAGAGCATGCCTGCCGCCCAGGCCGGACTGGAAAAGGGCGACCAACCGATTTCCATCAATGGAAGCCAAATTCACAGTTTCCGACAACTCCAGGAAGTTATCCAGAACTCGGAATCCGGCACGCCGATTTCGCTCACGGTAAGCAAGGGAGGGGAAGACGGCCCCCTCGAGACTTACTCCATGATCCCCGTGGAGAAGGATCTACCCCTTGGCGAAGGTACCACCCGACGCAAACTGATCGGATTCAGTCCCGAATTCAAAGTCATCACTACATACCCCAACCCCTTCGTCCTCATCGTAAGGAGGGTCAAGGACATGTACCTGACGCTTTCCGGCCTCGTGAGTCCCAAGTCGGACGTCAAGCTGCGCAACATGAGTGGTCCCGTCGGAATCGTGAACCACTTGAGTATCTTCGCTAAAATCGGCTTCAAGAAGCTGCTTTGGTTCGTGGTCTTCATCAACGTCAACCTAGCCATTCTCAACCTCCTTCCCATACCAGTCCTCGATGGTGGACACATGCTGTTCGCCACCGTGGAGAAACTGCGCGGAAAACCCTTGCCCCTTGCCTTTCTCGAGAGGGCTCAGGTCCTTTTCGTCATCCTGCTCTTCTCTTTCATGCTCTACGTCACCTTCTTCGACGTACGGCGAATCTTTCCTTAGGCTATAAAAATGGGAACGGCGTCCCCCTACTGCGCCTCGCGTTATCATTCCATCCGCCGGCAATCCCATGCGGTAAGGGTCGGAGAGTTGTCCGTTGGAGGAAAGAACCCCATCCGCGTCCAGTCCATGACGACCACCGACACCTTGGACGTCGAGGCAACCGTCAGGCAAACCCTGGAGCTAGCCGAGGCAGGTTGCGAGATCGTCCGCATAACGGCCCCTGGCGTCCCGGCGGCCGAGGCCCTTGGACCTATTGTAAGAGAAGTGCGTGCCGCCGGTTACCAAACCCCCCTCGTCGCGGACATTCATTTTTCGCCCCGGGCCGCCATGGAAGCCGCCAAGTACGTTGATAAGATCCGGGTTAACCCGGGAAACTACGCGGACCGCAAGAAGTTCCAAGTCCGAGATTATACCGACTCTCAATACGAGCAGGAACTGGAACGGCTCCATGAGGCTTTTTCGCCCCTCGTGCTTCGGTGCAGTGAACTTGGACGGTCCATGCGCATTGGAACCAACCATGGTTCTCTTTCCGACAGGATTCTGAACCGCTTCGGGGACACGCCCCGCGGAATGGCGGAATCGGCCCTCGAGTTCGTTCGCATAGCCCGGTCTCACGGTTTCGAGGAGATGATCCTCTCCATGAAGGCAAGTAACCCTAAGGTCATGATCGAGGCCTATCGTCTCGTGGTTTCACTCATGAACGCGGAAGGCATGAACTATCCCCTCCACCTCGGCGTGACCGAGGCAGGAGACGGAGAGGATGCCCGCATCAAGAGCGCCATCGGGATCGGATCTCTCCTGCTCGACGGCTTGGGGGACACGATCCGGGTATCCCTAACCGAGGATCCGGTAGCCGAAATCCCCGTGGCTCGTGATCTCGTCCGCAGGGCAGAGGCCTGGTGGAACGAACCCGGCACTGAAAAGCCGGGACCGGAAGAGCTAATAGACCCCTTTTCCTTTTCCCGACGCCCATGCGGGGAAATCTCCCTATCCGGAAAAGTCCGTATCGGAGAAAGGCATCCCCCCGTAGTACTCGTCCATGCGCAGCATCCCCTTGAGCAGACCGATAAGATCATATCCGAGTTCGCCCGAGCCCAGAGCGCCAACAAGGATGCCCCCATCGAGGGATTGGTCGTGCGCTTGGAGGACTCCAGTCAGCTTCCCCACTTGCAGGTTCTCATGGGCTCGCTCACTGGGGCGGTTGCAAGCATCTTCGTGGAGGATTCATCCTCCGGGCCCAACGTCCTCGAAGCGGACGAGGGCTCCCTCGATCTCATCTGGCTATCGTCGACGGCCCATCGGGGCCCTGCTTCCCTTGCGTCTTTTCTCCACTCCTGTGAAACGGCTGGTGCCAAACCCGCGCTTTCCCTGTCCGTGTCGGATCTCTCACCTGAAATCATCGAAGTTCTTTCCCGTACTTCAAGCCCACCCATCATAACCCTTGCGGATAAGCGAGGACTCAACCCAGTGGCAGGCTATCGGGCCTTGGCGGCCCTTCTTGGTCAAAGCGGTCTGAATCTTTCCCTTTGGATCAGGAACTTCGACAGGGACAGGCTGTTCTCCGAAGACGAGACCTTTTCCTCGCGCTTGCTGGATTCCTCCATTTTGTCCGGGTCTTTGCTTTGCGATGGGATTGGCGACCTCCTTTCGATCGAGGATGCAGGCGACCTCGACCGCAACCGCGGCTTGGCCTACAACATCCTTCAGGGAGCACGGGCCAGGATATCCAAGACCGAGTTCGTGGCCTGCCCGAGTTGCGGACGTACGCTCTTCGACCTGCAAAGCACAACCAAGAAGGTCAAGCAGGCGACCGATCATCTCAAGGGTGTGACCATAGCGGTCATGGGCTGCATCGTCAACGGGCCTGGTGAAATGGCGGACGCCGATTTTGGATACGTCGGTTCCGGTCCCGGAAAAATCGACCTCTACGTCGGCAAGGATCGGGTGACGAATTCCATCGACGAAGACGAAGCGGTTGACCGCCTCGTCGATCTTATTAAGCAAGAGGGAAAATGGATCGATCGTTGAACAACCATACGCCCGACCTATCCAAGGCCGAATCCGCTCTTCAGGATAGAATTCTCGCCGGACATTCGGCCGTGCTTTCTCAAGTGGAGTACTTCCGGGCCAATTTCGGCCTTGCCGAGAGCAAATGGAAAAAGGACGGTACCCGGGTCACGGAGGTCGATGAGAATATTTCCAGAGAACTTTTCATTCCCTTGCAAAAGGCCTTTCCCTACGATGACTTCTTCTCCGAGGAATCTGCCGAAACACCTGACGCTATACCCCTTCGGGCGGAGTTTTGCTGGTTGCTCGATCCAGTCGATGGAACAAACAACTATGCCGTCGGCGTGACCGAGTGCGGCATATCGCTTGGCTTGCTTCGCCACGGCACACCAATCTATGGCTTCATCTACGACTACAGTCGCGACAAACTCCTCCAGGGAGGGCCGCTATTCGGATCCATCGAGGGTACTCAACCTGTTCGAGCAGCAACCGAGTTAGTGAACGAAAAACTCACCTTTTGCATGCATTTCCCCATCCCATCCACCGACTTGGAAGTACTTCGTCCCAAGCTCAACGAGTGGCGTATCCGTTGTCCGGGATCAGCCGCCATGGGCATGGCCAACGTAGCCACGAGTCGACTGGACGGTTGCCTTGAATTCCGCCCCAAGCCTTGGGACTGTGCCGCCGGATACCCCATTTGCGAAGGGGCCGGAGCCACTTTCGGCTTCGTCAGGGAAGCCTGTTTCCCTATGACCTCCTTCAGCCCCTCCATGCCTTCCTTCCCCTTTCGGGTCGGGTCGAAAATCTTTATGGAAGAAACCTCGAGGGCCCTCGGCCTTACGGACACTTAGTGGACCCGGAAGCGCGAAAGGGCGAATTCTCCCGTAGCCGTAAGGCAAAGCAACTCGTGATGCCCGGACCCGACCATCGTTCGCCTTGACTCTTCGGAATCCAAGGCTCGTCCATCAAGAAACCAGAACAGTTCACCGGTTCTGTTTGCCTTCGGACGGATTTCGAAACCAACCCCGACTCTCCTGAAGACGGATCCACTCTCCGGTCGCTCGATTGAAAGCCGGTCTTTCCTTGGCAAAGGGATGCGTTTTTCGACGACCCATGGGAGAGGATCCCTCGGCGCGTCCATCCTCCTAATATGGGCCAAATCGAATATCCTCGCGAGCAAAGGCTCGGCAGACCGAGAACCGACGTAAGCCTGGTCCCCCATTCCGGAAAGCCGACCAACCCATACTCCGACCGCGAACCTGCCGTTATGCCCGATGGCCAAGGCATCCCTTCTTCCTGAAGAAGTACCGGTCTTTCGCATGAACCAAGGAATCGATTCTTCGGACAGGTTCCGGAAAGCCAACGAAGGCAGGCGACGGGAAGACAATTCCCCGTCCAGCCATTTACAGACCCGGACGTCTAGAACAGATGCTTCGCGGATGGGATCATCGATGAAATAGCGGAGGGTTCTTCGGACGCCCTTCCTGCCTAAGGTCGCATAGGCGTTGGTAAGGTCGATCAAGTTCGTCTCCACAGTGCCAAGAACGAAGGCGAGGCCACCCTGGCCGACGGGGTCCCAGCGGAAGCGCACTCCGCAAGCTTCCGCGATTCCTGCTGACTTCGCGGCCCCGACTTCTCTGCAAACCTGAATTGCAGGCAAGTTCAGAGAGCTTCGCAATGCATCGCCGGCCGTTACCTCACCCGAGAAGGTTCCTTCGAAATTTGCAGGGATCCACCCGGCAAAACTCTCGGCCTGATCCAACAGGATCGTATTTTCATCCAACCGCCGTTCGGTTGCGGCCGTGGCATAGACGAAAGTCTTCAAGGTCGAGCCAGGAGAACGCCAAGCCTTGGCGGCATTCACCTGTCCTCCGGATGGGTCTCGGAAATCCGTACCGCCAACCATTGCGACCAAACCGCCGGTCTCGATATCAATGACCACGACCGCGGCATCCGTTCCGAAAGGAAGCCCATCTACCTGTTCCTTGGCCAGCCTCTCGACTTCATGCTGAAGGCTCAAATTCAGGAAGGTTCGTCCTCCACTTGGTCGAAGGCCGAGAGCATCGATCACGAAATGACGGGCAGAGGAACCCGACAGCCCGGAAGGCTCTAGCCGAATGGGCTCGGCCATGGCATCCAAGGCCGTTCCGTACTCGATCATCCCCTCAGCCAGCATCCTGAGCAGAACCTTATCGCGTCGCTTTTTAGCCGCCTTGGGAAACCTATCCGGACGCAATCGAGAGGGGGATTGCGGAATACCCGCAAGCAAAGCGGATTCAGGGAGAGTGAGCTCGGCTGCCGGCTTGCCGAAATACCTGATCGACGCAGCCTCTACGCCTTGCAGGTTGCCACCGTAAGGGGCGAGGTTAAGGTAGGCCCGCAACACTTCGTCCTTAGAGAGGGAATGGTCCGCCTGCCAAGCGCGTGCGGACTCCGAAAGCTTCACCCAAAGGGTTCGCGGACGCGGGTCGAGCATGCGGCAAAGCTGCATATCCAAGGTGCTTGCCCCGGAGACCACCCGACCCGCAAAAACATTTTGCAGGGAGGCTCTTCCCACGGCTAGGAGATCAACCCCGGGATGACTCTCGAAACGCTCATCCTCAACCGCCACGGTAGCCTGGGCAAGCCAAGGGGACATATCTTGGGAAGAGATGGGAATACGCCATTGTTCATCGATACTCAGGGACCGGGAAAGCACGCGTCCCGCGTGATCGTACAAGACAGCGCTTTGCGGCAAGGCTCGAAGCTTTTCCAGAGGGAAGGGATTCGAATTCAACATCCATTTCGCACCAGCCCCGAATCCCGCTGAGATAGCGACGAGCAACCCAAGGGCTCGCCGGCGCCTGCTAAGCAATCTTCCGATCCTGCAGACCAGGTTCATTGAACGATGACCTTGACGACGTCACTTTGGTCGAGCGAGCTTAGAGTCTCGTCGTACATACAGGAAGCCTGAATGCCCGGAACCAGAAACTCACCTCCCGCCACGGCCCGGATGGCATACCGGAAAACTCGTGGGACCGGTTTTGCCGAAGCGAAGAGAACCACCCTATCATCGAGGAACTCGGTCCGGTCGGCCCGAGCGGCCTTCGCAAGGACTTCTCCTCCCGACAAACGTACCGCAGAGGTGGCAAGCCTTGGGTTCTCGACCGTAAATCCACCCGGCAAGGCGTCGACCACGGCTATATTGTCCAAGTAGGCCTGCCTTGTCTGGAGCATCACCTCTACCCAGACCAGATCACCCACTGACACTTCAAGCGATCCCTCCTTCTCGCCATGCCAATCCCTCAGGACCTTTCCTTCCGAATTCAACCAGCGTCGACGAACCTTGATCTCGCGGTCGGTTGGCTTCAGCGATTCCGGTGGAACGAGTCCCTCCGTTTGAACCGAGACGAAAAGCTTGCCTATCCCCGACGAGGCAAGCCGGATTTCCCCAGTGCCCGCAAAGGACTGTCCGAAAGTGCTCTTGGAGGAAAAAACCGATTCCTTGAGCCCGCTTCCCGAGAGGGTCCCTGCGTAATTGCTTAACTCGCTTGCCGTCAAGGCATGTAGTTTGCAAAGCGAGACTAGGGCAAGGCCGTTCTCCAGAGTGCTGGACCAGTGATGGTTGCTTTTCGCCCTCAGAATCCGTTTCGTAAGAATTTCTACCCAAGGATGCTTCGGTTCCACGTCCAACAGAACCGTCAACATCGTTGCGGATGCGGCCGCGTCCGAAGTAAGCCGCCCCTTGAAGGTTCGGGCGACTTCCTTTTCCAGGGCATCCTCCCGAAGGCATTGACGGGCAAGGTCCGGACGACCACTCGCATGCCACGCTCCCGCCAGGCGGGCAAGTCCGGCAAGGTCTAGGGACTCCGACTTGTCGAGCAGGTAGCGTTGCCTGGATTTCTGCGGTTTGCCAAAAACGGCCAAGGCCTGACAAACAAAAGCTTGTTCGTTCAAATCGTGTTCTCCAGAGCGTAGAGCCATGTCCAAGTACGAAGCCAAGCTACTGATGAAAGTCTCATCCAAATTAAACCCCGCCCTATTTGCCTCCATGAGGAAAGCGGTTGCGTAACAAGTTCCCCAAAGATAGGGGTCCGCGTCCCCCGGCCAGTAGCCCAAACCTCCTGAACCGGTCTGCATGAGCTTGAGGCGCTCGATTCCCGCAGAAACGGCATCCTTGGCATATTCGGCCTTTCTCCCGTCAAGCAAGGCGGAGGCATAGATCATGGGCATGGCCTTGCTGGTAGTCTGCTCGACGCACCCATAGGGGAACCCGAGAAGCTCGCTGAGAGCAGGAACGAGATTGGTTACCGGGGAAGAGGAAATCGTGATCGTTCTCTTCAAGCCGGACTCGAGAAAACGCTCCGGCACTCCAATCAGCCGTTCCTCTTTAGCCTCAATGGCAAAGGTCCGGTATTCCGCGTCCAGGGTGGCGGCCGGCCGAACTGGGAAAGATCCCTTGGCCAACGATGATTCTCCTCCGCCAGATGCCTGGACCGAGACGAATACTTGCCCCATGGCGCGATCCGCCTTTAGTTCGAACCAAGTTGTGGTCGATTCTCCGGCTGAAAGTACAAGCCTACGGGAAGAGCCATCCAGCAGGCGGGCAGGCCCGGAAAGCTTGAAATTCGCTTCCACGGCCAATTCTTCAGCAGTCGTGTTGAAAAGGGTCACGGGGCAAAGGAACTTGTCTTTCGGGGCCACGAAACGGGGAAGGGAAACCTCCGTCAGGAGGGGCGTCGTTACGGTCAGCGAACTTTCCGCCGAGCCGAATGAATTACCCGCTACGGCCACTGCCATGAAACGCAATTCGCCCGTAAAGTCCTCGGGCAGGAGGAATTTCTTCTTCAACGATCCATCTTCGCCGACCGGGACGAACTCATTCCACAGGATGACGCTCTTGGGTGGCTTGGCGCGAACAAGCGAACGACGCGAAACCCCGCCTCCCGCTCCAAACCTTTCCATCGTACTCAAGCCCTTATGGTCGGGAAATAGCTCAAGATAAAGATCCCCGCTATCGACCACCGCTCGCCAAGGAGCGAAAAACGAATTGGCCGGGTCTGGAGTCTCGAAGTCGGTAACGGAAAGAACCCCTTCGTCAACCGCCCAAAGATGAATGAGCGCGTTCGCGGAAAGATTCGCGCTCACCTTGACTTCTACTTGGGTTCCCGGTATGGCTTCCTTGGGCAAATCGAGGTCCAATTCGAGCTTTCTTTCGGAGAAATCAGTCGCCAAGCGGACCATGCCAAAAGCCCGGTGAGGCTTCCAATCCGTAGATCCGGCATCCAATGGACGAATCACGGAGGCCGTTACGAAAGCGCCGCCCGGCAGGCTGCTCGGAAGAGGAACCTCCATTTGGGCTCTTTGCTTCTCCATGCATATGCTTTTGGACCAGACGACCCGATCCGTCTCCAAGGTCAGGAGCAAGTGTCCCTCAAAAGGAGCGTCCACCGTAACCTTGGCGGTTTCTCCCGGCTTGTAGGATGCCCGGTCCAAGCTCAAGTCGACCCGGTGAGGCGAGCGGGAGAGCGCAACGGGAGAATTGTCCGAGGCTACTTCGAAGTTGATCCTGGTCAAGGCTCCGCTCAACAAATCACGGGCCACCAAGCTCCATAAACCGGGCTCCGGGCAGACCATCTCCACTTTCGATGGCTTCTCTCCACCGGCAACTTGCCCAACCAGCGCTTTCGACTGCTCGATCGCCTGTTCCCGTTTAGACCAAATCCACTTTCCGTTCACTCGCTTGTGGATCCAGTCCGACTCGATCTTCAGCAGGACAAGCTCCACGTCACCAACCGGAACCTCATCGGCTAGGGGCTGGCAAGCGACTAGTTCAACGGGAAAGGGGCTCCCGGCCACCACCTTGGCTCCTCCTGCCAAGCGCGCCCCGATCATTCTAGGGGCCTGAAGCTTGTTCAATTCAAAGGAATCGGTCACCGTGGCGCCACCCGGTGTCGTCACGGAGACGTAGCCCGTGCCCTTCCAGAGGCCGGGCGTCAGGCGGTCGGTTGCGGGGAAAATCATGGCTTCTCCATCTGCGTCCGTCCGTCCGCTGATCGGTTCAAAGGCAACCTTTTCGGTTGCCGACGGGTCGCCAAACGAAAAATCCTCCCAACCGATTGCCTCAAAGGACGCTGGTTTCCAGTCTCCACGCACTTGGAAGGACATATCGGAGGCAGGGACCCCGAAAAGATAACGGCCGGCAACCTTGACCTCGGGCGCCTCGACTTGGCCG
>TARA_B100000674_G_scaffold309758_1_pt1 | contig 11409 bp, 14 predicted proteins | sample TARA_B100000674 | Tara Oceans TARA_B100000674 (sample SAMEA2622759) | marine metagenome | biome: marine biome (ENVO:00000447); feature: surface water layer (ENVO:00002042); material: "saline water (ENVO:00002010), including plankton (ENVO:xxxxxxxx)" | depth 5 m
TTTGGAAATTTAAATGAGCAAAGAAAGATTATATATATTTGATACTACACTTAGAGATGGGGCTCAAACCCAGGGAGTAGATTTCTCTTTGGAGGATAAAGAAAAAATTGCTTTTGCTTTAGATAATCTTGGTGTTGACTATATTGAAGCTGGATGGCCTGGTGCAAATCCAACTGATACTCAGTTTTTTCAAAAAAGACATAATTTTAAAAACGCTAAACTTACCTCATTCGGGATGACAAAAAAATCTGGAAGAAGTGTAGAAAATGATCCAGGCATTTCTGCCATAATGAACTCAGATACTAACTCTGTCTGCCTAGTAGGAAAATCTTGGGATTTTCATGTAGATGTTGCGTTAGGAATTAAAAATGATGAAAATTTAGAAAATATTAGTGAAACTGCTAAATACTTCGTTGAGGCTAATAAAGAATTTATGTTTGATGCAGAACATTTTTTTGATGGATACAAAGCGAATCCAAAATATGCAATTAAATGTATAAAGGCAGCATTTGATCAAGGAGCAAGATGGATTGTTCTTTGTGACACAAATGGTGGAACATTGCCACATGAGGTTTCAAAGATTGTATTAGAAGTTTCCAAGATAATTCCTGGGAAAAACCTAGGCATACATGCTCATAACGATACAGGTAACGCTGTTGCAAATACATTATCTGCTGTTTTATCAGGTGTACGTCACGTACAAGGTACAATAAATGGCTTAGGTGAAAGATGTGGAAATGCTAATTTAATGTCACTTATACCTACATTTTTTTTAAAAAAAGATTTTTCAGCAAGATTCGAAACAGGTATTAAAAAAGAAAATATTAATAATTTAACACAATGTTCTAGATTATTAGATGAGGTATTAAATCGAAAACCTAATATGCATTTACCTTATGTTGGTGCAGCAGCATTTTCTCACAAAGGTGGTCTTCATGTGTCAGCTGTTCAAAAAGATCCCAAGACATACGAACATATAAATCCTCAAGATGTTGGAAACAATAGAAATATTGTGATTTCAGATCAATCAGGAAAATCAAATATAATTTCACGACTTAATTCAATAGGAATAGAATTCAAAGAAAATGATCCTAAAATTAAAAAATTATTAGATGAGGTAAAAGATAGAGAGTTTATCGGATACAGTTATGATGGAGCTGATGCATCATTTGAATTATTGGCAAGAAGAATTATTGGAACAATACCTAGGTATATTTCTATAAAAGATTATGAGGTGTCAGTTAAAAAAGGTTCAAATGATAAAATTATATCTTTTGCTAAGGCTACTTTAGTTGTCGATAATAGTTCAATTATTTGTGAAGGGGAGGGAAATGGTCCAGTAAATGCTCTAGATAATGCTATTAGAAACAATATTGACAAATTGGCTAAATATTCTGAATTTTTAAAAGACCTAAAACTTGTTGATTACAAGGTAAGAATTCTTAATACAGGAACTGAGGCAACAACCAGAGTCTCAATAGAAAGCACTGACTCAAAAGGAAAAAATTGGTTCACGATTGGAGTATCACCAAATATAATCGATGCTTCGTTTAAAGCTTTAGTTGATAGTTTAGATTATAAATTATTCAAAGATAATGCTCCAGCTAGCACTTAATGTCTTTTAACAACATTTCATTTATACTCCACAAGCCTCAATTATCTGAAAATATTGGTGCGTGTGCGAGAGCAATCAAAAATTTTAATTTTAATAAACTTTTATTAATTAATCCAAAACCTTTATTCCCCAACGATAAAATATTAGCAACTTCTGTTGGTGCTAAAGATATTATCAAAAAAGCTAATGTTTATAATACTTTAGAGAAATCGCTTAATAATATTGATATTTTAATTGCAACATCAGCAAGATTTAGAAATAAAAATATCAAACATATTAGTCTGTCAGATTTAAAGAAAATTGATTTTACAAAAAAGATAGGCTTTTTGTTTGGGTCAGAGTCATCGGGTTTAGCAAATAATGAAATTAGCTATGCCAATTTCACAATGCAAATACCAAGTAATAGAAAATTTAAATCTTTAAATTTATCTCATAGTTTAATTATTGTGGCCTATGCAGTGAGTGAGTTTATTTCTGTAAACAGAAATAAATTTAATCGATCAAGAAAAATAAAAGATGCATCAAAAAAAGACATAAATAATATGCTTTCACTCTGTATTAAAAATTTAGAGGAAAAACATTTTTTTCATCCCTTAGAAAAAAAACCAATTATGTTAGAAAATCTAAGAAGTATTTTTAATAAATTGAACCTATCGGAAAAAGAAACTCGCATATTATCAAGTGTATTTGCTGGTTTAAGTAAAAAAAAGGTTGATTGACAAAATTTTACTTGTGCTTATAAGACCTTCTATTCAATGACAAAAAGACTAAACTCTAAACACAAAGTAGATAGAAGATTAAAAGTAAACCTATGGGGGAGACCTAAAAGCCCTTTTAATTCTCGAGCCTATCCACCAGGTCAACATGGTCAGACTAAATCATCTAAACCATCAGACTTTGGAGTTCAATTACAGGCCAAACAAAAACTAAAGTCTTATTATGGAAATATGAATGAAAGACAATTTAGAAATTTATATAAAAAAGCAATTATGGCCAAAGGAAATACTGCCGAAAATCTTATTGGACTTCTAGAAAGAAGATTAGATGCTGTTGTTTACAGATCAAAATTCGCAAATACAATATTTTCGTCAAGACAACTTATTAATCATGGTCATGTAAAAGTTAATGGAAAAAAAGTTAATATTTCTAGTTATCAAGTCAAAGAAGAAGATACTATAGAAATCAGAGACAAGTCTAAACAACTCGCAATAATAGACGTCGCTATGGCAAGTAAAGAAAGAGAAATTCCAGAGTATATCCAGGCTGATGAGAAAAATAAAAAAGTAAAGTTTGTGAGAATACCTAAGTTTGAAGAGGTACCATATCCTGTAGTTATGGAGCCAAGTTTAGTTGTTGAATACTACTCAAGATAGTTACTTTTTATATTCTATACCTTTAGTATCTAAGTAATTTTTCAACTCTCCATTTTCAAACATTTCTTTAACAATATCACATCCACCAATAAATTCGTTCTTTATATATAATTGTGGAATAGTAGGCCAGTCACTGTATGTTTTTATTCCTTCTCTAATATTTTGATTTTCTAAAACGTTTACTCCTTTAAATTTTACATCTAAGATTTTTAAAATATTTGATACAGCCATTGAAAATCCACATTGAGGTGCCTCAGGGGTTCCTTTCATAAATAAACACACATCATTATTCTCAATCTCTGTTTTAATTATATCATTTGTTTGTTGGTCCATTTTAATTCTCCTTTGTTTTTATAGCTAATGCATGTAATTCATTTCCCATTTTACCCTTTAAAGAATTATAAACCATCTTATGTTGTTCAATTCTACTTTTACCAGAGAAATTTGAGGATGTAATTGTAGCTGAATAATGATTACCATCGCCAGCTAAGTCTTGAATTTCTATTTTTGCTTCAGGCATAGCCTCTTTAATTAATTTTTCAATTTCTTTTAAATCCATTGCCATTAGTGTTTCATATACTCCTTAAACCAATACTTATGCAGATATGATAATTCTTCAATAGGTAAATTGACTTCATTGTCAAAAGTCATTTTTTTATCCTGAATTATGCCTAAATCATCATAATGCACAGAGTTTTTGTTTAAAATTTCAACTACTTTTTGAATATTTTCTTTTGGAATTTCAACTATATAACGTGCTTGGTCTTCACCAAAGAAATATTCATACTTATTTGTTAGACCTTTAATTTGATTTATTTTAATCCCCTTGTTTCCACTAATACACATCTTAGAAATAGCCACTATTATTCCACCTAATGATACATCATGACAACTAATTATTAAATTATTATCAACTAAACCAAGTATAGTTTTGCCAATATTTTTTTCATTAAATAAATTTATACTAGGTGGAGGTCCTTTTTTTTCATTTAATATATCTTTTGCAAATATACTTTGATCTAAATGACCTTCAGTTTTTCCAACTACATATACAAAGCTACCAACATTTTTAAAATTCATTGTCATCATTTTCTTATAGTCTTTTAATAATCCAACCCCACCAATAACAGGTGTCGGCTTAATACCTTTATCATTAGTCTCATTATAAAAAGATACATTTCCAGATACGACTGGGAAATCTAGATATTTGCTTGCCTCTGATATTCCTTCAATGCTTTCAACAAATTCACCCATATTTTTTTCTTTTTCAGGATTACCAAAATTGAGACAATTAGTTATTGCAAGTGGTTTCGCTCCTACTGAAATTAAATTTCTCCAGCTCTCGCATACAATTTGTTTGCCACCTGAATAAGGATGCGAATAGCAGTATGATGCAGATGAGTCTATGGATGCGGCAACACCTTTTGTTGTACCGTGTACTCTAACTACTCCAGAGTCCCCACCTGGCTTTTGAATTGTGTCGCCCATCACTGTATGATCGTATTGATCCCAAATCCATTTTTTTTCTGCTAAATTGGGATTAATTAGAATTTTTTTTAAACAATCAGATAGACTTAATGACTTAAATTTTTTTTTGTTAAAATTAAGTTTTTGTGGAAGTTTAATTTTTTTCCATTTTCTCTCATAGATAGGAGCATTTTCAGCTAATAGATTTATTGGAATATCTGCAACAGTTACCTCATCAAAAATTATTTCTATTTTTTTTGTATTTGTGGTTTTTCCTATAACTGAAAAATCCAAATTCCACTTTTCAAATATTTTTTTTGCATAATCTTCTTTACCGTTTTCTAATATTATTAACATTCTTTCTTGGCTTTCTGAGAGCATTATTTCATAGGGAGACATATTCTCTTCTCTACATGGAACATTATTTAAATTAAGCTCTATTCCTAAATTACCTTTTGATGCCATCTCCACGCTTGACGATGTTAAGCCGGCAGCGCCCATATCCTGAATTGCAATAATCGAGTTATCTGCCATTAATTCCAAACAAGCTTCTAGCAAAAGTTTCTCAGTAAATGGATCTCCAACTTGCACAGTTGGCTTTTTCTCATCAATTTTATTATCAAATGTAGCAGAAGCCATGCTTGCTCCATGAATTCCATCTCTTCCTGTTTTTGATCCAACATAAATCACAGGTTTATTTAATCCAGTTGGTTTAGAATAAAATATTTTATTTTTATTAACTAATCCAAGCGTCATAGCATTCACTAAAATATTGTCATTGTAAGAATCATCAAATAATGTTTGTCCTCCTATAGTTGGTACACCCATACAGTTTCCATAACCACCAATTCCCTTTACCACTCCTCTTAATAAGTTTTTTGTTTTTTTATTTTGTGGAGAACCAAAGTGAATTGAATTTAAATTTGCAATTGGTCTTGCTCCCATTGTGAAAATATCTCTCATGATACCTCCAACGCCAGTAGCAGCACCTTGATAAGGTTCAATAAAAGATGGATGGTTGTGACTCTCTATTTTGAACACAATTGCATCTTCCTCACCTATATCAATTATACCTGCGTTTTCTCCTGGTCCTTGAATAACTTGCCTACCTTTAGTGTGAAGTTTTTTTAAATGTTTTTTAGAAGATTTGTATGAACAATGCTCATTCCACATTGCAGAAAATATTCCAAGTTCTGTAATATTAGGAGTTCTAGTTAATAATTTACATATTTCAGAAAATTCTTCTTTTTTTAATCCATGTTCAATAGCTATCGTTTCAGTAACTTTCATTATTTTAAATTTCTTATTAGATTTTCAAAAAAAAGGGATCCATCTTCCCCTGAAAGATATTTGTCGATCATTCTTTCAGGATGAGGCATCATTCCTAGAACATTTTTATTTTTGTTAAAAATACCTGCAATATTTTTAATTGCACCATTAGGATTATTTTCCTCATTTTCTAATCCTTCAGAATTGCAGTAAGTGATTGCAATTTGATCATTATCTTCCAATGACTTTAATTCCTCATTTGTGCAGAAGAAATTTCCTTCATTATGAGCAATATGAAGTTCCAAAATATCTTTCTCAATATTTTTAAAATATTTATTTTTTTTATCTTTTATTTTTACGTAAATATTTTTACAGATAAAATTTAAATATTTATTTTGTTGAAGAATACCTGGTAAAATGTTTGTTTCAGTTAAAATTTGAAAACCATTACAAATACCAAGCACTAATCCTCCAGATTTTGCAAAATCAATTACTGATTTAATTATTTTAGACTTAGACGCAATACTTCCACATCTTAAATAATCCCCATATGAAAAACCACCTGGTAGTACGATTAAATCACTTTTAGGTAAAGAATAGTCTTCATGCCATACCATTTTGTTTTTAAATCCAAATTTACTTAAAGCGACATCCATATCTCTGTCACAATTTGAGCCCGGAAAAACAATTACTGAAGAATTCATTAATAATTAAATAATCTTGTAATCTTCAATAACAAGGTTTGCCAAAAGTTTTTTGCACATTTCTTCAACTTGTGATTTAGCCTTTGCCTCATCTTTTTCATCTGTACTTATTTCAAAAAACTTCCCTTGTCTAACTTCTTGGATATTTGAAAAATTCATACCACTTAAAGTTTGTTGTATTGCTTTACCTTGAGGGTCTAATACACCTTTTTTAAGTGTAACTAAGACTTTGATTTTCATTATTTTTTCCTAATTTTTACTGCAGTTGGTTTTGAAAATTTAATAGGTCTTACATTAGTGTTTTGTTCATGTAAAATTCCAAGTCTTCTAGCAACTTCTTGATATGCCTCGATTATGTTTCCAAGGTCTTTTCTAAATCTATCTTTATCTAATTTTCTCTCTGTATTAGCGTCCCATAATCTACAAGTATCTGGGCTTATTTCATCAGCTAATATAATTTTTCCATCTGATTTTCTTTTTCCAAATTCTACTTTAAAATCAACCAACTTAATTTGCACACCTCTAAACATTCCTTGCAAAAAGTCGTTAATTCTTAGACATTGATTAGTTATTAATTTTAGTTCTTGAGAAGAGGCCCAATCAAAATTATAAATATGCTCACTAGCAACTAAGGGATCTCCTAATTCATCATTTTTATAATAATACTCAATTAGTGGATTTTTAAGAATTGTTCCCTCCTCAATACACAATCTTTTAGTTAAAGAACCGGCTGCAATATTTCGTATAACAAATTCAATTGGAAAAATATCTACAAAATCAACCAATTGTTCTCTCATATTCAATCTTTTGACTAAATGATTGTCGATACCAATATCTTTAAGTGAAGATAAAATATGTTCGGAAATTCTATTATTTAAAATTCCTTTACCCTCTATACTTGATTTTTTTAAATTATTAAATGCAGTTGCATCATCTTTGAAATGTTGGATGATTAAATTTTTTTCTGCTGATGCAAATATAATTTTTGCTTTTCCTTCGTAAAGTTTTTTCCCTTTTTTCATTATCTAAAAACTCTTTTGAATATAAAGTTAACATTTTTAAAATGGCGAGAATAATTAAAAATTAATTTAAGTTTTTTTTCACCAATAAGCATCATAATTTTTTTGTCATTTGATATAAAATCAATTAGGTTTTTATTTTCAGAAAGACATCTTTTTGAATAGTTTTGAACAATTTTATAAGATTTTTCTCTTGTCATTCCACTTTTTGTAAGTTCCAACATGATCTCCTGAGAAAAAATTAATCCTTTTGTAAGATTAATGTTTTGTTTCATTTTTTTGGGATAAATAATCAACTTTTCTAAGATATTTGAGAGTCTAAATAGAGCAAAATCTAATGTAATATTTGCATCAGGACCAATATTTCTTTCAACGCTAGAATGTGAAATATCTCTCTCATGCCATAAGGCTATATTTTCCAAAGCTGGTATTGTATAGCTTCTAACAACTCTAGCTAATCCCGTTAAATTCTCACTTAATATTGGATTTTTTTTATGTGGCATTGCCGAAGATCCTTTTTGATCTTTAGAGAAAAATTCTTGTAATTCATAAACCTCGGTTCTCTGCAAATGTCTAATCTCAGTTGCTACACGTTCAACACTTCCAGCTATTATTCCAAGAACAGAGAAATAATGTGCATGTCTATCTCTAGGTATAATTTGAGAAGAAATAGGTTCTGGAATTAGCTTTAGTTTATTTGCTACATATTTTTCAACTTTAGGATTTATGTTAGCAAATGTACCAACCGCACCAGAAATTTGACAAGTTGAAATATCTTTAATTGCATTTTCAAGCCTTATTTTATTTCTCTTAAATTCTTCATAAAAGGAGGCAAGTTTTAATCCAAATGTTGTGGGCTCAGCATGTATTCCATGACTTCTTCCAATGCAAGGAGTAAACTTATATTTCTTAGCTTGTCTCTTTAATACCAATAAAATTTTTTCAATATCTTTTAATAAAATTTCCCCCGATTGTTTTAATTGTAAATTAAAAGCTGTATCCAGCACATCTGATGATGTCATACCTTGATGAAGATATCTCGATTTCAAACCAGCTTTTTCAGTAATGGATGTAAGAAAAGCAATTACATCATGTTTAACTTTTGATTCAATATCGTGTATTCTTTTGACATTGATTTTTGCTTTTTTTTTTACAGCTAGAGAAACACCTTTTGGTATAATTTTGTATTTTTCCATCGCTTCTGCTGCAGCAATTTCAATATTTAACCAAATTTTGTATTTATTTTGCTCTGACCAAATGGTTTTAAGTTCTTGCCGTGAATATCTATCAATCATTATTAATAAGGAGGTTTATCATAACCTTTAGCAGATTCTGTGAAAATTTCATATCCATTTTCAGTAATTCCTACAGTATGTTCAAATTGTGCAGATAGAGTCTTGTCTTTTGTTACCGCTGTCCACCCATCATTTAAAATTTTTACATCATATTTCCCAGCATTTATCATTGGCTCTATTGTAAAAGTCATACCTGGAAAAACTTCTAATCCAGTATCTTTCTTTCCATAATGAAGGATATTAGGAGGCTCATGAAATATATTACTAATTCCATGGCCACAAAAATCTCTTACAACAGAATAGCCCTTTTTTTCAACATAAGTTTGTATTTCATTACCAATATCTCCCAGTTTGACTCCAGGCTTTAAAATTTTTATTGCATTCATCATGGAATTATATGTAGCATCAATTAGATTTTTTGATTTTATAGATGAATTACCTATTATAAACATTCTGCTTGTATCTCCATAATATTCATTAACTATTGCTGTGACATCAACATTTACAATATCTCCATCCTCTAAAATACGATCAGATGGAATACCATGGCAAACAACATGATTTAAAGATGTACAAACAGACTTTGAAAAACCTCTGTAATATTGTGGTGCTGAGTAGCCACCGTTATCTTTTATAAATTCAAAAGCAAGTTCATCTATTTTATTTGTAGAAATTCCTGCTTTGATATAATCAGTTAACATATCTAAAGTTCTTGATGCTAATTTCCCAGCAATTCTCATTTTTTCAAATTTTTCTTTATATTCAGTCATGATCAATTTTTATTTTTTTCTCAATAACAATTTCTTTTGAATTTAATTTGCATCTATACGCAATAAAATTTAAACCTTTTTTTTTAGCTTCAAGAAAGTTTTTATAATAATCCGAATCTATATCTTTTGCTATTCTAAATTTTGAAATATTTTCAATTTGAATTAAAAACAATACGAATGGCTTATAACCTTGTTTAATTGATTCAACTAATTTTTTAAGGTGTTTTGAACCTCTAGAAGTAATTGCGTCAGGAAATTCAGCAATACCGTTATCTCTATTTAAAGTTACATTTTTTACTTCAATAAGAATATTATCACACAAAAAATCGAACCTGGTATCATCTGAAAACTTGAATTCAGGTTTAATATTTTTTACATAAAGAAACTCTTTAAACAATTTATTTTTTAATCCATGCTCTACTATACGATTTGCTCGATGTGTATTTACTCCTACAATTTTCTTATTTGATTTAATCATTTCAAGAGTAAATTTTAACTTTCTCTTTGGATTATCGACTTTTGAAATCCAGACTTGATTACCTTTATCTAATAAACCAAGCATAGATCCTGTATTAGGACAATGAGCTGTGATTGCTTTATTATTTACTTCAACATCTACAAAAAATCTTTTATATCTTTTAATTAATTTGCCTTTAATTAAACTGTTGGTAAATTTCATTTTAATTTATTTATATTAATATTATGACAAATAAAAAAGAAATAACCGCTGGAATAATTATCATTGGTAATGAGGTATTATCTGGTAGAACTAAAGATATCAATACCAGTACCCTTGCAAAATGGTTAAATAATCTTGGAATTCAAGTTAAAGAAGTAAGAGTAGTACCAGATGTTGAAATAACTATTATCGATACAGTTAATGAATTAAGAAAAAGATTTAATTATATTTTTACAACAGGTGGCATTGGACCAACACATGATGATATAACCGCCTCTTCAATTTCTAAAGCATTTAATTTAGAATATGGTTTTCATAAGGAAGCATATAGTATTTTAGAAAAATATTATAAGCCTGGTGAATTTAATGACGGTAGACAAAAAATGGCAAAAATGCCAACGACAGCAAAATTAATTTTAAATCCAACAAGTGGAGCTCCAGGATTTTATGTTGAGAATGTATTTTGTTTACCAGGTGTTCCATCTATTCTTCAATCAATGATTGGAGGATTGAATAATGTATTAATAGGCGGCAACCCAATCTTAGATTTAACTATAAGTTTAAGAACAGTCGAAAGTGAAATAGCAAAATCTATTACTGATATTCAAAATAAAAATAATGATGTTGAAATTGGAAGCTATCCTTTTTTCAGAGCTGGAAAGTTAGGTGTATCAATAGTTTTAAGATCAGCAAATAAAAAAAAATTAGATTTATGTAATGCAGAAATATTGGAGTTCGTAAAATCAAAAAACATTCAAATTATAGAAGAAGTCTAATGCTTTATTTTGCTTACGGGAGTAATTTGAACCATTTTCAAATGAAAAGAAGATGTAAAGATTCCATATTTATAAAAAAATATGAACTAAAAGGGTACAAACTAAATTTTAGGAGCAAATATAGAGCTGCTGATATTGAAAAAAAAAAAATTCTATCGTACCTGGTGCATTGTTTGAAATATCAAAAAGTGATGAGAAAAAACTAGATGTATATGAGGATTTTCCAATATTATACCAAAAAATATATTTTAATTATTATAATAAAAAAGTAATGACTTATATTATGAATAAAAAAAGTGAATTTCGTTATCCTACTGAAAGATATCTAAATGTAGTAAAAAAAGGCTACACAGATTGTGGTTTAGATAAAACATATTTAATTAAAGCACTAAATCCAAATAAATAATTACATGTACACAAAAAAAAATTCTTTTTTAATAGG
>TARA_B100000674_G_scaffold144501_2_pt1 | contig 11405 bp, 19 predicted proteins | sample TARA_B100000674 | Tara Oceans TARA_B100000674 (sample SAMEA2622759) | marine metagenome | biome: marine biome (ENVO:00000447); feature: surface water layer (ENVO:00002042); material: "saline water (ENVO:00002010), including plankton (ENVO:xxxxxxxx)" | depth 5 m
CGCTATATGTGAAATTAGTATTTACTTTGTAAACAGGAACACCCCATAGATTATTAAAGACTGTCATTCCTCGCCTTCATCAACATTGAAAGACCTGTACACCTCTGAGTGTTGTTCTGGTTTATGCCACCTCAGTTTAACACCGTCAATGATACTTTTGATCATAACCTGTTTAGTTAGTGCTGTAGCACCATCTTCATTGTTTATCTTTTCTATTTTTTTTAACTTCTCTTGTAAACTATGAATTTTATTTTGTAGTTCTTGATTTTCGTGCTCAAAGGTATATATGGTTCTATCGCCTATCATTTATTTTCTTCTTTACTATCATTTTCATTTTTGTTAGATTATATCTTAGAAATGGTTTGTAGTTCATCATAAGTTTATATTTCTTAGGCCAGATTACTCTTTCATTTATTTGTTTATTAAATTGTTTTGTATAACCTAGAATATCATTTAAGATAATCATTGTTTCTAATGTTACTTTGTCAGCAAGAAACAATTTGACCAACGGCGGGTGTTGCCCCTCTTTGACTTTGAACAGGTTGTCAAATTTGATTCCTTTCTCGTCAATGAATTCAAATAAAGTATCAATATCGCCTTGGAATACATAACTTAAACTCTCTATTCTTTTTCGCCATCTGGCATAATTTTCGCTAGCAGTTTTTCCAACAATATCACCAATCCAAACATCGCTACCATTAATGAATCCACTAACAAAATAGTCAATGCAATCGTTATTGCTATAAGACCTCGACAACTTGTGAAAAAAATATCTATCACGCCTTTTAGTAAATGTCTTGAGTCTTGCTGTTGTCTTGCCATTGTGCTTAAAGTAGTCATACGATTCTGAAGTGAAGTGTAGTTTGACCGCAAGGTAGATTTTATAAACATCAAATCCATCCATTCTATAAGGGCAATCTGCCCATCCTTTCTTTCAATAATCTTAAATCCATAGCATTAACTTCTAGTTTTTCTTTTAATGATTTATTAATCATTTTACCCATACCTGAGGGGTCAATATCATTATCTTTACAATACATCAATACGGCTTCCCAATGAGTCATCTTCTTGTTTCTTACCATGTTCTCGATAAGAAGTGCAAATTTATTAGGTGTTATTATTGCCATTAAAGTTTTCTATTGCTTCTTTTAATTTAGGTATGTAGTCTTGTTTCTTTTTCTTGAATACTTGATTAAGACCTTGTTCGGTCACAATCAATATTACGATATCTTCTATATCTTTACCGTATCTCTCTTTATACATTTCAGCATAGGCAGCACCTTGTATAAAATAGTTTTCAATCCATTCTTCTTTCTTTTCTCTAGTAGAAGTTTTGAAATCTATAACGCAAGGTTTACCATCATACTCAGCAATACAGTCAACCTGACCTGCAACTTTATATTCATCACTATACAAACTGCCTTCTTGTATTTTAATATTATCAATCTTATCTAGTTCTTCTTTCATAACTGTAAATAAGGCAAGTGGTAAAACACCTGCATCTGATAAATCTTCATTATTAAGATACTGTTCAACTAATTTATGTACAGCAGTACCTCGTCTTGCAGCCTCATTAGCAATAAATGTTGCCTTTTCTTCGCCTACTTTTTTACGCCAAGCAATTATGCCTTCTTTGTTTCTTGGTGCAAGAACAGTAGTAATCGAAGGATACTTTTCGCCTGTGGGTGAAACATAGTATCTGCCACCATTTATATTTTCTGTTAGTAGTTTAGGTAGATCATCTACGGGTTGATGAACAAAGGTTTTCATACCTTTGGTTTTAAAATATTCTTTCAATTTACTCATAATGTATATTATAACAGGTTTTTACTACAATGTCAAGCCGTGTGTGTAATGTGTTTTTCCGTCAACTCTAGACGCCCTTAATACTTGTTTTCTATTGCCATGTAGTTTATATGAACAATGAACCCAACCACTATTTGGATCGCCATCTTTATAAAATTCCAATATGATTTGGTCAAAGTCTAGATTATCTATAATCCATTCTGTTAGTTCTTTATTGTCAATACCTGTTATTTCAAAATCAGCTGCCTGTCCTTGAGCGTGTTGAGAAGTCTTACTTGACCCTATTGCCTCACATAACTCAGGTGATCTATAACCAGAAGTAACCCTTACGCCTTTTGCAAAGTGGTCTCTCACAGGTTGTAAAACTTTATCACATAAAAGTTTCATATTCTCTTTATGTGCATCTGATGGTGTATTCTCTATGCCTTTTGTTTCGGCAGTAGTAGATTTAGTCATTTCACTTAGACTAAAGTTTTTCGATAATTGCATTATTTACCTCTTGTTATTGCTACTATTTTCTTTAATTGTGCTTCGATTACTGTTTTACGATTAGGCCAGTAAATATAATTCTCTGGTGCCTTTGCTAATTTTAGCATCAAAGGTATTACTAACTTTTCTAATTGAGAAAACTTATCTTTCATTTCTTTGCCTAGATTATCTTTTCTCAAGTCGTATTCATCATCCATCTGCTTCTTAGCAATATCTAACTCAACTTGATTCTTTTCTTTAATCTCAGACTTAGCAGAATTAACTGCTGAATATATTTTGTCTAGTTTACTCTCTAGTGCTTTTAAAGACCCATCAGTTACCTTAGCAACTTCACTAGCGGCTGTCTTTGCAACTGCTTCAGTATCTTTTGTTTCACTAGGTTTTGCATCAGTAGTTGTAAAACCCCAATCTAAATCGGTATCAAAACCATCTAAAAAATCTAAATCCATATTTGTTCCTTTAAGTGGGCGAGTAGTAATTTATTCGCCTGTTCCGGTGCCCTACTCGCCCCGGTGTTGTTGCCTTGTCGGATTGATTTACTCAACTTATTATGTGCTAAAGCACGGTGTTGTAAATGTCTCGACAGCAACATAACTATTTATCTAATCTACGATCTTCCCGTACTTCTTTTTAATTTTATCTAATGCAGCCTTGCCCTTTGCTTCTTTTGCACCTCTTTTTCTATATCTATCGGCAAGTGCTGAGTGAGGATGTGCATCTGATATTTTACTTAACACATCTTTAAATCCATCATCTATTTTACTGTCTAGTTGACCTACACTACTTACAATACCAAACCCCGTAGGTACGAGTTCAATATTTCTTTTTCTAGAGAATTTTTCCATCTCGTCTATGGTCATCATATCTTCCCACTCTTCGCCTGTTTTCTTATTTCTAAAAGTATATAAAGGCATTATGATTTAAACTGCTCAAAAGATATTCTACCACCAGGTGCGGCCCAAGTACCATCTGTATTGTAGTGATCAGGGTGTTTACCTGTTTTCTTGAATTCATCTATTGTTTTTGATAGATGGAATCCTTCTTCATTTTTCATATTCATAAAGGTATTTAGTACCGCATTATCTGGGTCTGCCTTAAATAGTTCTATTGCCAGATAATCAATTACTTTATGATCCATAGATGTTTTTATGTGTTTGCCCATTAGTGTACCTCCGTTGATGGCATTGTTATATCGTAAGGTTTAACTCTATCTATATCGTCAATAATATGACCTAATAACATAAGTACCTCTTCTTCAGACATTATAGTTCTGTAACTTCTTAGTGCAACTGCAATTAGACAAGAACACACTAACTGTGGTGTAGCACCTTTCATCATTATTTTACCTGCTAAGTCTAGTATCTCAGAATGTACTTCTTCTACTGATACCACGCTGGCTTTCGATCTTTTTTCCATGTTGCAAATCCTCTCTTATGTTTCATGTAATATTGTCTGTAGGCAGTTATAGAATCACCTACAACTTTTACCTCATCAGGCATAGCTTGTGGTGGTTCTGTAAATGGTTTATTAAGTGGTGCGTTCTTAGGTATTTCTCTTAATACTTTTCTTAGTTTATAATCTGTTAAATGTTGTTTGCCATATCTATAAGTAAATTCATCACATAGGTGAGACCACATTTGATACAACCACCAGTATTGATAAGCACTTTCTCTAACCCATACAGCACTAGGGTGGTGTATATGACTGGCCTTATATACAATTTGTTCTTTGGCAATATCTTCACACAACCATCTTTTAACTCGTCTGCCAGTTTTAGTTCTACCTTCGTATTCTAAACCATCAAGCATTCTATGTGCTGTTGACATTAATTGAGCATACTCGATAATCATTTTAACACAATGTTTATCTATGTGCATTTCAGCACAAGTTTTAGGATCTTCATGTAAGTAAAATATGTTCAAGGCATTCTCCTAAAAAATTTAGACCATCTTAGACGCCAGTTTGGGTCATCACCATAGTGTATTGGTTTATTGTCAATCTCTTTAATTTTATTTCCCCATATTCTTTTCATATCAGGATCTTTTGCTTTATTTCGTGCCAAAGATAGTCTTGCTTTTCGCTGTCTTTTTAATATACTTTGTTCGTTCTTCATAAGTGAGTCTATGTGATACTTCTATTATATCAGGTCCTAGCGTATCTGTCAAGCGTTTAAAATCATCAGAAATCATATACTTACCAATGTCTGCCAATTTCTCTGGCATGGCAAAACCAGTTTTATCATTCTGATCATAAACATATAGTTCAGGGCAATTGGTTAGGTACATTTGAATGTCGCCCTTTTCATGTAGTAATCTTGCCTCACAGCCAAACACAAAATCATCACCACTTTTAATCTTCATATCATATTGAATTTGAGCACCTTTTCTAGAGTATAATACAATGCGATTTATACCATCATCAGTTATATCAATAGCAGTTTGTGTATTTTCTAAAAATGATCTGACTGTATCTATTGGTAGTTTTTCTAATTCTGGTCTCATTCTATCATCAAATAGTTTAGATGATCGCCATTCTTTCATGGTCATAAGTTCGCCCATAAATACCTCTTGATTAGTTAATGCTAAAATATCTATTGGGTGGTGTTTCTCTACCATCTCATTTAGGATTTCTAATGTATTAGGATATATAAAATCATCACCTTCAATTAAAAAAAGATAATCATAATCTGTCATAAGAAAATGATCTAGTACTGATTGTTTACCAGCACTAGGCCATCCTGTTGAGTGAGTATGAATTAATTTTACAGGACGAGTAGTACAATGTGTCTCTACTTGTTTCGCATAACTTTCATCTAAAGTATTACAAACCACAAGGCATTCAGTTTGTGGTAAAACACTTTTCAAACACCTTTCAAATTTTTCTATATCTCTACTTGTTAATATTGTTGTAAGTATTCTCATTTATTTTATCCCTTTTATATTTTCTAATGTAATTCAATTTTAAGTTTTTATGTTTATAAAATATATTAAACCCGGCACTAGTAAATTTTGTTGACGATTGATCCACACTAAAACCACCTTCAGGTATTGTTTTAGAAGCACCAAGTGTTTTATTTTGATCAGGTGTTTGTCTATAAGTATCTAAATTAACTCCTTCACCTGAATCAGCAATCTCATTTTCTACAAAATATTTACCTGATAGTGCTTTTAACCTATCTCTCTTATCACTTTTCATCATCATATCTACATAATTTAAATCAGGATCTATAAGATATTCAGCCAATGACCAAGTAGGAAAAGTACCAGTTGCTAATAGTGATCCATTTTTTCTTAACCAGTCAGTAGTATTCTTTGTGGTTAATCCTACATTATTTTCCCAACTAAATTGTATTCTTTGTGGTGTTTCGTCTTTATCTTCTTCACGAACACCGTGTCTAAAGGCAGGATGGTCAAACTTATCATCTTTATTTAGTTTATCCATCTGCCATAATCCTTGCTTTCTCATCTCGCCTCTAATCTTATAACCATAACTCTCAGGATTTTGTTCAATCAATGATAGTGTGCCTAACTTTTTTGCTATCTCTCCATACTTACCTTGATATAGAGGTAGATTTATTGATAAAATACCTATAGCACAAAAATTATCATACCAGTTCTTTTTAATCCAATCATTACCTTCATCAAGAGTTTTAAGTGTTTCATTAGGTAAACCAGCAATTAAACTTATATGACCAGCGTAAAAATCATGGTTTTGTAAAGCGTATTCTTTAAACTCTAATAAACCATCTTTTAGTCTTCCTGAATCCATACCCTTACCTACTGCCTTAGCAGATGGATGATGTAAAGATTCAATACCATAAAAATGGTTCATAAATCCTAACTCAATATAAGTCTCCCAAGATTTCTTTCTACCGACAATGATATCACCTCTAGCATATCCGCCAAATCTAGGTTTGAATGGTAACTTTTTTATTACTTTAGCATATCTTTCTAATTTTTCCTGATAATCATTTACTGTTTCATCGGCCAGTGCATAATATTTTGTACCCCAGCGTTCATAGTTTTCTATCATTTCTTCATACAAATCATTTTCATCTCTGCTGTGATCATCTCTTACACCTAATATTGGGTATGTACAAAAAGCACATCTGAATATACAACCTCTTGACCATTCCATAGGTAATATTTCCCAAGGTTTTATAAAGTCTCTATCTTCATAAGATATTTTCATACTTTTTTTAGGAAATGCTTTATAATGTTCTTGAGCATTAATTATTTTTTTATTACCTATTTGATAATATTTCATATTATTTGGCGTGCCATCTTTAAGATTTTTAATTAATTCAAGCATAGCATATTCGCCATAACCAAAACAATACCAATCTAAATTAAAAGGCAATATTTTATCCATTGATTGTGTGCCACCTAGTATGTGAATATGAGGATATTTTTCTCGAACCCACTCTACAAATTGCCATAGATATAATGATGACTGCCTGAATACAGTAGAAATACATAAGAATAATGTCTTACTACTATACCTTGATTTCCAAAAGTCTTTTAGTTCTTCTAACTCCCAAGCAAAAGCATAGTCTACTACCTCAACATCAGCGCCGTGTTGTCTTAGAAAGGTAGCAATTTTATGAGCACCGTGAGCCCTTGATAAATTTACCTTATGCTCTCTATCGCCAGGTTTTGCAGGTTCTGTTAGCTGTATAATATTACCTTCGTAATCGTGAACACACTCATCACCTATGTAAGACTGAAACCCGCCTATAATTATACCGTGTATATTAGTTAGCATTTATTTTTTTTCTTTTATATCTTGTAAGAAAATCAATTTTATATTGATCCATTTGTTCTTTAAAGTGTTTACCACCACTAGCAAATACAATATTATTTTCACTAATATTATTTTTTTCTTTAATAGTTACATTACGAGTGCTATCTAAAGACCACCATATGCTATCCTGTAATTCTTTTTTTCCGTGTTTTTGTATTTGTTGTTGAAACTGAGTTTCAGGTACATCATTTTCATCATAATTATTTTGATAGTTTAAGTAATTTCTTTTTAAGTCTAACTCTACTAAGGTTCTCATTTTTGGTGTTTTAATCATCATATCTAGATAATCTAAATCAGGATCAATCATATATTCAGGTACCATCCAAGGCGGTAACGAACCATATGTTAAAGGTAAACCTTTACTTAATACCCATTCACTTGCAGATTTTGTGGTCATACCTGTATTACTTATCCACTCAAGTTGTGAGCCTGGCCTATAATCTTTTTCTATTATTTTATAACCATACTTACCTGGATCTTTATCTATTAAAGAAAAATTACTCATCTCATCAACAATATGAGCGTGTTCTCCTGTAAATAATGGGGAGGACATACCTAAAGGTGAAATAAGTGAGAATTGATCTTTCCAGTTTTTTTGTAACCAGTCATATGTATTATCTAATGTTTTAAATGTTTCGTTAGGTAAACCAGCAATTAAACTTATATGACCGCCATAAAAATCGTGATTGTTCAAAGCATACTCTTTAAACTCTAATAGGCCATCTTGTAATTTACCAACTTCCATTCCTTTTCCTATTGCCTTAGCAGCAGGTCTATACATAGATTCTATACCATAAAAGTGACTCATAAACCCTAGTTCTATATAAGTATCCCAAGATTTTTTTCTACCAGCGATTAAATCACCTCTAGCAAAACCACCAAATCTAGGTTTGAAAGGTAGTCTTTTAATTACACTTGCATATCTTTCTAATTTTTCGTGATAGTCATTTACTGTTTCGTCTGAAATTACATAATGTTTAGTTCCCCAACGCTCATAATTTTCTTTTAATTCTTCATAAAAATTTTCTTCGTCTCTACTATAATCCTCTCTAATTCCTAATATAGGAAAACTACAAAAGGCACATTGAAAAATACAACCTCGAGCTAATTCCATAGGTAAAACTTCCCAAGATTCTATGAAGTCTCTATCTTCATAAGATATTGATAACTCTTTTTTAGGAAATGATCTATAATATTTTTGACAATTAATTATTCTTTTATTACCCACTTGATAATATGTTAAACTATCTGAAGTATTGTCTCTTAAACTTTTTATTAACTCTAACATACCGTATTCACCATAACCGTAAATATACCAATCTAATTTGTATGGCAACACTTTATCTATGGATTGAGTACCACCTAAAATGTGTATATGTGGATACTTCTCTCTTACCCATTCTGCAAATTGCCAAATATATAAAGAGGATGTTCTAAATGTGGTTGAAATGCTAAGAAAAAGTGTTTTAGAGTGATATCTAGATTTCCAAAAATCTTTTAGTTCTTCTAGAGTCCAAGAGAATGAATAATCTACCACCTCAACATCGGCACCATGTTCTCTTAAAAAGGATGCTATCTTATGAGCACCATGTGCCCTTATAATACCTAAGGATAGGTCTCTTGCTCTTGATTTTGCGGGTTCTGCTAATTGTATGAGGTTATCATTTTCATCATAGGTACATTCATCTCTTACAAGATTTTGAGTGCCGCCAATTATTATACCGTGTACATCATTAAGATAAGTCATATTCTCCAAGTTTAGTCTTTATAATATTAATTACTAACTTGGTATATTTAGGGTTGGTGGAAAAGCGTGTTAAATACATTGACAACTCTTCAGCAGTTATGTTAGGGTTTTCTGCCCTTGCCATTCTAAGTTCTTCATAAGCCCAGACTTCATTTATAATACGAACATAATCTCTTACACTGGCACATTTACTAGAATAAACTTTTACGCCCCAGCCAGTCCAGTTCTTTTTTGTTTCAGGCAACATCCAGTTATCAGACTTATCAAAAGTTCTTATACCGAATAAATTATTTGCTTCATTCGCAAATCTAGATCGACCCCAACCAGATTCTAAGACTGCCTGTGCAACTATCATTTCTTTAGGTAATTGATAATCCTCTGATACAGATTTATAAACATAGTCAATACAACTATTCAATGACATAACAAATTCATTATTTGTATCAGCAGTTATATTAGGTTCTTCTTCTATTTCTAGGGCACCTCGTATATCATCTATGAATTCTTGATCTACTTTAGGTGTTTCTATTTTAATCGGTTCTACTTCTTCAACTGAGTTGTAAGACCATTCTAAAAAGAAAAATGTAATCACCGTTATTACAACAGCAATTACAGCACTTGATATATTGTTTCTCATAATGGTAAGAAAGTTATACTTAATGCAACAAATGCCAACGCAATAACGACCACGAAATAATCTTCGCCGTCACCACTACTCATTTTACCTTTATCATTCATGTTCTCCTCCTTTACCTCTTAATGAGGTACTAATTCTTTCTTCTCCTACTCTTTTAAAATATAGAGCAGTAAGAACGATCATAGTAATAAGAGCTGCATGGGCAAAAGCAGATATACCAAATGCATATATACTTTCTACGATATAAATCCCAAAGACAGCAGACCACATCCATGCTAATACTTGCATAGACATAAACTTAACCTGAAAAGGCAAGTCTTTAAGAGCATTCTTTTTGTCATTCATTATAAGTTCATATTCTTCTTTCATAATATTCTCCTTAGTTCTCTTTTTGTTTTCCACGGTTTACATTCATACCAAGATTCATTGGCCTCATTTAAAGGTCCTTCATTCTCAACATCAACTTTTCGGGAAATTTTTATAATGCCTTTCATAAAAAGGCTTAAGGCAGCTTCATATTCTTTACAATCTTTATTATTGCCACCTATCTTTCTTCTAGGTGTTTTATATAAAGCTCTTCTATTATCTAATATATTGCGGATAAGTTTTCTCTCCGCTCTGTTCAGTTTATCCATAATATAATTATGCGACTCGACTTAATTCTAGTCCCATTTTTTCAAACTTGTTTCTCCATCTGTAAAACTTTTTATTGTGATTGCCTGTATCTCCCTGAATCGTGTGTTGATAGTGGTGTACCATTTCGTGGCCTAGAACATTTATAAAATGTTTCATATTTTGAAATGTAGGGGAAATAGATATCTCAGTAAAATCAGGATTTTCGGTATCATAACAATATTCGCCAAGAGCACCTCTTAGTTGTCTTACTCTAATTTTAGGCATTTCTAATTTGCCATTAAATATAGCAAAGTTCAGTATATTAAACATCATAACAGCATTTTTCTTAGTTGGTTTATAAGGTTTCTTATAATCAACCCCTCTCAAGACTGTTGCCAGTTTCTTATATCTTGCCATCTGTACCCACCTTTCTATGATTCTCTTTATATATTTATTATATCACAGAAAGATTGGCACATCAAGCATTATTCCTTGTTGAAAAACTGCGAAATTTATACTGGATAAGACGGTTGTTTCTGCATAAAATCGTCATCCCAATGGAATGCATCTTTTATTAGATTGGCAGTCAATCCTTTATAGACTTTATTCAGTTTCTTTGATACCACATTTATCAAAAAATCAGCCTCTTCAGCACATAGACTTTCTAATAATTGTATAAACATTGTTTCTCTTTTATTTTGAGTGATAGTTGTATCACCACCTTCAATAAATCTAAACAAGGTTCTTGCTTCTTGTAAAAGAATAGTATGTTCTGTGCCGATTGGTGCATCATTTGGTGTATAGGGTATTGGCCCGCCTTCAAGTGGTAATGACCACTTAATTTTAGGATCAAAAGCGCCTTTAAGAATCATTCTTAAAGATTGACTATCATTTTCTCTCAATACTCTAAGTTTTTTTGTCTTATCTTTGGCATTATTTACTTTCAAACATATCTCGCTCATTAAAGTAACTGAGCCTGTATCAGTTTCAAGTTTCTTTGCCATTAATTTTTTGGTAGTTTCGTTAGGTAGTTTATTAACACCTAGTATTTCGTCTGTTGTTGCCATGTTATTCTCCTTAACAGATTAATCTTTGATTAAGTTTTAAGTTATCAATAGTATTATTTATAAGAATTAGTCCGTATCTGGGACAAATTCTATATCAATTTCTTCTTCTTCTGGTTTCACTACTGGTCTATAGTTTAATTCAGTTATTTTTTCACCATTTGGCAATACTTTTACTGTAGCAATCTTTGAGATGACCTCTTGCATAGGATGTTTTAAATCACTTTCTCTATATAAGGTTGAC
>TARA_B100000674_G_scaffold96903_1_pt1 | contig 11391 bp, 10 predicted proteins | sample TARA_B100000674 | Tara Oceans TARA_B100000674 (sample SAMEA2622759) | marine metagenome | biome: marine biome (ENVO:00000447); feature: surface water layer (ENVO:00002042); material: "saline water (ENVO:00002010), including plankton (ENVO:xxxxxxxx)" | depth 5 m
TTCTCCGAGGTGGGATGCGCGTTCTCCGAGGTGGGATGCGCGTTCCCTGAAGTGGGATGTGCGTTCCCTGAGGTGGGATGCGCGTTCTCCGCGGTGGGATGTGCGTTCTCCGGGTGGGAGACTTTAGCGTGGGCGGAATCTGGCTCCAGTTTATTGACCAAAACGTAGGTGATCCCGGCAAAGGCGCTAAGGATAATGCCGGTGCTCAGGAGCATTGGAATCCAAGGCGATTCAGAGAATTTTGGCATGGATGCAAGCTAGTAAACGAATGTGAATAAGTCAATTCCAAAGGGCCATTCGGTGCGGAGACACCGGTGGGAATCGGGTGGTTCTGAAGTATGGCGCTGCTTTTCCTCCCTCTCCCCAAGGAGAGGGGAAATGTGCGAACGCGTTGGTGCGGATTGAATGATTCTGGGGGACGGGTTGCGGAATTGTTTTTTCTTTGAATTTGGTGTGTGGTGGTGGGGTGTTTGGGGAGGTACGCCATTAATGATTCCAAGGATAGTTCGAGGTCGCTGAAATATCGGCACTGGGTGACGGGGGGGGTGCTGCTTCATTTTGGCATAGCGTTCATTTGCAATATGCCGCCTACGGCGTTGTCTTCCAAACTGGATGACTATTATTCGTGGTACATGAAGGGGACGGGGCAGTGGCAGGATGGTTGGCGGATGTTCGAACGGCCATCGGCCTTGAATGATTACTACGAATTAACGGTGCGGGATGTTAGAGGGGAGCGCACGACTCGGGTGCGGGGGATGCGGGAGTTGAACGTGATCATCAATTCGGGTGCTTATAATCCAGAATTGCAGGATGAGGTGCTGAAAAATTATCTCTGGCGAAAACGCAAGGCGTTGTCTTCGGATCCCGAGGCGGAGGTTGAATTGCGACGTTATACTTCCACAATTTTGCTGGAACAACGTGTGCCGCAACGGCAACAACTGTTGGATACGTGGATAATGGAGGATCCCGGGCCGAGATAAAGATGGACCGGTTTTTTCACGAGCGCCTTTCGTCGAAGCCCCTGGGGTTGTTCCGGTTGTTGTGGGGGGCGTTTCTGGTGTTTTACCTGATTGATGGCTGGTGGGTGATGCATCTGTACTCCGGGCCGGAAGGGTTACGGTATCAGGGTTGGATGCCGGAAGGGCGGTACACCAACGGGTTCTGGAGTCTGTTTCAGTGGGCGTCAAACGGTTCGCCCTGGTTTGGGTTGGTGTACGGTGCGGCGCTGCTCTCTGCAGTTGCCATGGCTTTGGGTTGGTGGGTGCGGGTGGCGTCGGTAGTGGCTTGGGTTTGCCTGAACTCCCTGATCACTCCCTTGGCATGGGGTTTTGCCGGGGCGGATTTTATTGTTTCGATTGTAACGTTTCTGATGATGGTCGCCAGCTTGGGGGGGCATTCGGCGTACTGGTATGCTTTGCGACGGGAAAAAGGCGGAGACAGGATGACCCCGGCGTGGATCTATCGGGTGTTTCAGGTGCAGTTATGTTTTATTTATTTTTTCAGCGGTTTATGGAAAGTGGCGTCGGATGTATGGCAGAACGGGACGGCCATGCACTTTGCGCTGGGGTGGACGGCTTCATCGTCGCGTGTGGATTTTTCATTGATCACACAATATCCGGTTGCAAACGCAATACTGACGCATGGGGTAATGTTGTTTGAGTTAACGGTTTTTCCGTTTTTGATTTGGTTTGCCGGAACTCGGAGATGGGTACTGGGGCTGGGTGGGGCGTTTCATCTATGCATTGGGATTCTGATGGATTTGGCTGTGTTTGGTGGTGTGGTGATTGTGTATTATGCCTGTTTCCTGACGTCGACCGAGGCGGAGATGGTTGCAGGTGGGGTTTCCCGTCGGGTTAAACGGTTCAAGGAGTGGTGGCTTAGTCCTGTTGGTTAAACGGGTGATGTGTAGTAATGGGGGGGCTCCCCCTAACCCTTTCCCCAGGGAGAGGGAAAACATGCGGGTGCGTTGGTGGAGATTGGGTGGTTCAGGGGGAAGGCGGATGATTTTCATCCTTCTCTCTCAGGGAGAGGGCCGGGGTGAGGGGGAGGATTCCTTTCCCGAATTTTACTCGCGGTAGACGAGGTCTTCGGGTTTGAGGACATTTACGCTTAGGGTTCCGGGGCTGCCGACGGCGATGGTGGCTTGGACGCGATCGATCTTGAGCTGCAACAGGAACTCGCCGGATTCCTTGCTGACAATGCGAAAGGTGTCGCCGGCTTTGACGCCATCTTCAGAGCCGCGGTTGATAACGGCAAAATTAAACTGCGTGTCTACGGAGCCAATTTGCCCAAAAGGTTGCGAGCCGACGGGAGGCTTGGGGCCGCCGGGTTCGCCAATGCGGATAGGGGTTTGGCCGAGCTGCGCTTGGAGGTTGGTGATGACCTGGTTGGCCTGATCCAGATTGCCTTGCATAGCCTGAATTTGTTCATTCAATTTCTCCTGCGCTGTGGCGGCGTCCGTGAGTTGTTTTTGGAGGGCGGCTTTGTCGGTTTGAAATTGCTTGTTCAATTGCTCGGTGGCCTGCTTTGCTTGGGCGATGGTGTTGGTCAAGGTGCGGCGGGCGGCTTCGATTTTTACATTTGCGGATTCGGCCTGACGATCGGCGGCTTGGCGGGCGGCCTGCTCCACCTTGAGGGAGCCGTTGAGTTCATCGATTTGTTCGGCCAGTTTTTCGATTTCATCATCCTTAAAACTGAGCCCGGAGACGTAATTGGAGTTCTCTACTTTCAGGCTGTCAACGTTGTTGCTGAGGCTGGCGACTTTGGGTTGAAGGGCCGCGAGGTCGGAGCGGAGTTTGGTGATGAGTTGGTGGGTTTCGTTGGTGCTGCCAGTGTAGTTTTTTAGGTCAGTCTGGGATTGAGTCAGTTGCTTTTTGAGGTTGGATAAATCTGCATTAAGTTCGCTGGTTTCGCTTTTGTGCTCAGCATCCTGCCACCAAAGGCCGGCTACGCTGGCGAGGGCAGTGAGTATGATGACGGCAATGAGGGCGAGAGCGGTTTTCTTGGAAACTGTATCGCGGGCGATCTCGGCGCGTAATTGATCGGAGGAGGGCACGTTGGGCACGAGGCCCATTTCGCTGGCGGGCATCCAGTCGCTCATCCCTTCCCGGAACACCGGGACATCGGCTCCGAGTCGACCGTCGCGGATCATGCCTTGCAATGTGGCCTTGCTTACGCCTTCACTGTGTTCTCCATCATGGACAAAAAACCAATGTTCCGATTCATTCATCGTTCTGCCTCAGCGTAGGAGGAACGGGGCAAAGATCAAGTCTAGTTCATTCTCTAGCGGTGGATGTAATCGCCGGGTGCGACCCGCTCAATCCCCGAGCCCTCGAATAGGGCGATGGAGACGGTGGGTTGGGCGCTTTCGATTTTTAACCGACCGAGGAATTGGCCGGTGCGGCTGAAGATGCGGTAGGATTCTTGATTCGCCAGACCGTGCGTGGAGCCGCGGGTTAAAACCACAAAACCGAGCTTGGGATTTACATTGCTCACGCGCGCCACGGCTTGATCCGTGGGCGAGGCAACATTGGCCTTGGGGGTTAGTTGTGGTGAGGCGGCGGCTTGGGTTTTCAGGGAGTTTTCCAATTCAGAAATTCGGGCCTGGGCAGTGGCCAGTTGCTGGGTCAGCTCGGTTTCTCGGGCGTTCGGACCGCTTGGGCTTGGGGTAGCTTGCGAAGCGGCCTGGGTAAACTGGGCTTGCAGGGCCTTGTTTTTAACGGTGGCATTGGAGAGATCTTCCTGAAGTTGACGGAACTGTCGCTCCAACTGGGCGAGCTTGGCATTGGCCAAGGGGTCGGCGCGGGTTTGCAGATCGTTGATTTGGATCGAGAGAGTTTGGTTGGTTTGATAGGCGGCGGCCAACGTTTGTTGAAGGCGCGTGAGTTCGGCGTTGGCTTGTTGTAGGCCGGTGGAAACCTGGGTCTGTTCGGTTTGGGCATTTTGCGCGGCTTGTTGCCAATGAGATTCATTGGCCTTTACGCGGGTGAGTTCGGCCTTCAATTGAGCGTATTGCGCGCTCAAGGTTTGGTAGCTGTGTTGCCACTGCTGTGGGGTGGGCTGGATAATGGTTACCGGTTGGGCCGGTGGCGGCGGGGCTTCGGGGAGTGGCGAGGTGTCTAGCGGGGCCAGAGGCGGTAGTGGGGTCGCGTCCATAACCATTTTGCCACGGAAAACGGGCTTTTCAGCGATCGGTTCGATGGCTTGTGGCGAGTTTCGTTGGGTGTGCCAATAGTAGCCTCCTCCGCCCAATCCCAAGGCCAAGAGGCTAAGCAAGGCGATCCAGCGTGCTTTTCCAGATGGACCACCTCCAGCGGCGGTACGGCTGGTTTGGATGGCACTGGCGTGGGCGGGTAGCCAGTCTTTCTGGGAAGCGGTCCAAACCAACGTGCTGGGTGGAAGGGCGCCGGATTGGAGCAATCCCTGCAAATCTCCGGCATCCATGGGTCCGCGCTGTCGGCCCGATTTCAGGTAATACCATTTGGCTGAATCCATGCCTCCTCCAACATAACCCATTTTGCCGGTGACGCAATGGGCGTTGCCACACTTTCCGGGAGAGGCTAGATTGCCTCCATGAAATACTGGCTATGCGGATTCATCAGTATCGGACTGTGGGCAGCGGAACCGGCCATTAATCCGGGCGAGGCGCAGCCGTATTTGCGCTTTGAGGAAAAGCCCAAGGGTGCCGCGCTGGAAGTGGGTGTGATTCGCCTGCAACACAAGGAGACGGGGGCCGTGGTGGATTTGGTGGGGGCGGTGCACATCGGCGATGCGGCGTATTACCAGCAGTTAAACAAGGAGTTCAAAGCGTACGATGCGGTGCTGTACGAAATGGTGAAGCCGGCCAAGCTGGATCCGGCGCAGTTTCAAAACCGGCCACCTTCGAGCGTGGGCATGATGCAGACCTTTATGCAGAAGCAACTGGATCTGGCTTATCAATTGGATGAGGTGGATTATACGGCGAAAAATTTCGTGCACGCGGACATGACCGTGAAACAATTCCGTAAACGCCAAGAGGCCCGCGGTGAGAGCATGTTTAAGCTGATGTTCAAGCTCATGAAGGAGGACATGGCCCGACGCGCCAATAATAAAAAAGGCGCGGACATCAGCTCGGCGGAATTGCTGCGGGCCTTGTTGAACCCCAACCGGTCGGTTGAATTGAAATATTTGCTGGCCCGGCAATTTAATGAAATGGAGCGGCTGACGGCCGGGTTGAACGATGAAAAGGGCTCCGTGATTTTAACCGACCGCAACAAGGTTGCGCTCAAAGTGCTGGCCCGCGAGCTGGCGGCCGGCAAAAAGAAACTCGCGATCTTTTATGGCGCCGCGCACCTACCGGATTTGGAGGAGCGTATGATCGAGAAAATGGGCTTCGAGCGCAAAGCCACACGCTGGGTAATGGCATGGAACCTGCCGGAGCGCGTGGAGTTGAAAAAACCAAACGCACCTAAGTCGGCTCGGTCACCATCCTCCTCCAAAGAGTAAAGGAATTTTTCACCGCGTAAGAAGATCGCGTTGCCGACAAGGCTGTAGGTGGATTTCATATCCACCGATTGATCCAACAGCAGCAAATAGGCGCGAGAGCGTCCGCCAGCATTAGGGCAATTAGATGACGGCCCGGAGGATTATGAAGTGACTGGGGTTTGTTTCTGTTGAAGAAGCTTTTTCTTGTAACGGCTTTGCACCACCTCGGTGAGTACGAGAACGGAAATCACAAAGTAAAAGGTGGCTTTGCTCATTGCGTGAATTTCGTGGCCGGCCAGTTTCAATTTAGCCAGATGGCCGCCTTCGCTCACCAACAGGATGCCCACCACAAAAAGGATGAACAATCCGAGCACCTCGTACATGCGGTTGCGTGTCAGGAATTCCGTGACACGGTCAGCCAGGAGAATCATCAACAGACCGCCGGTCAGGATGGCTACCATCATGATCCAGAAGGCCCCGGGTATTTGGCCGCCGTCTTGGGTTGAGGTCAGGGCAATGGCGCTGAGGATGGAGTCGAATGAAAAGACCAGATTCATCACCACGATCTTAGTGATCACGGTTTTGCTGGAGGCGGGTTCGCGTTTTTCCCCGTCCTTTTCAAAATCATCCACCGCAATCATGTGAAAGATTTCCTTCGTGGCAGTGTAAATAATAAACCCTCCGCCCAGCAGGACAATGATGGCGTGGAGATTGAACTCACCCTCGATGACGCCTGTCCAACTAGGCGCAAACCAAACGTCCTTAAACCTGTCGATCATCGAGATCAACAGGAAGAGCAAGACGATCCGCAGTCCCATGGCAATTCCGATGCCAAGCTTGCGAACACGGGATTGGTCTTTTTCTGGAGCGCGTTTTGATTCCAATGAAATATAGAGGAGGTTGTCAAAGCCCAGTACAGCCTGAAGTAGGATGAGCATGAACAGCGTGCCTATAATTGCGGGGAGATTTTCCATAAGCCTAGAAATCTAGATGATAGGGTTTGCGTATAAAAAAAGCCAGCCGTGAACGGCTGGCACAAAAATTGATATTAAATTATTTATCCTTCAGAGGATTTATTTGAGTCGGAGCTACTACCTTCTGCTCTCGGGTTGAGTATTGGTAAACAACGGTATTTTGCATTTAAGGCCATAATCGCCCAGCAGGTTGCAATAACATCTCCAGTCTTTTTGGCGTGAGGCCCTTCTGATTTCCAGTGCCCATCGGGTTCCTGATATTTGATCAGGGCAGGATGCAGTTTGTCATCCCAGTCAGCCCAACTACGTCCTCCGTGGAGGTACATCGCATATGTGCCATAGAACCAGTAGTGATATTTGCCGCAGCCTACAACTTGGTGCGAATGCTTAGGATCTGGGCGATGCATATTAAGATAACTGGCAGATTCATCCTGACGTTTTCCTTTGCGAGTACCCATGAGCTGTTGGCAGTACATTCCAATCGAGGTTGTGCTAGGTTTAGCTTTTCCTGCGGTATATCCATAGATGCCTCCAGCTTTTCCCGTTGAGACATGCTTCAAGAAGACTTCATTTTTCTCAGAAAGTTCTTCAGGGATTTTGACTCCTGCCATTTTAGCACTTTGGATTGCCATCACAACCCATCCAGTAACCGATGTGTCTGATTTTTTGTCTGTCGGGTAACCGTAGTAGCGCCAGCCTCCAGTTTCAGGGTTCTGAGTTTTTAAAAAGACATTAATTAAGTCATCCAATGGTTTTCCGTATGCTGGGTTTTTAGTTAAACTGTACGCTTCGCTTAAGGCAAGTGTGCCGATCGCCTGCCCATACATACGGTCGCCGTCTTGTAGGGCTCCGTTGTCTCGGATTTGAGTCAAAAGCCAAGCGAGGCCCTTACTAAGAGCTTTGCCACTCTTAGTGTGATCTGCTGGTAGGTCACCATTTGAAAGGTAGCACAGAATGGCCATGCCAGTGTGGGCTACTCGCCCATGAGTGTGTTCCCAGTATCCGTCTTCTTTTTGTTGTTTGGTGAGCCAGTGCATGGCGCGTTCACGGCTGGCTTCCTGCATGCGCATCATCTCGGGTGATGACATGACCGCTTTACCGGCATCACCCCGATCTCCGAAGGAGAAACGAAGAGAACGGCGGTTTCGCGAGAGATGTTCGTTTTGGCCGACGATCCCTCCGGTGACACTGGCGAGTCCTCCACTGGGTCTAGGGGCCGGTCCTCCACCACGGCGTTGGGCGTTCAGATCATTGCAAAATAGACCAAGTGCCAGAATCCAAATAGCGGTGGCCGGATATTTGTGTGATTTTTTCATAATTGGGAACCGATTTAACAAGCTCGAATACTCGAGTAATCCTAAACCAAGACGTTAGATTGTCGAGTCCCGTTACAAGGAAAATGACAGGTTGCCGGGTTGCTTTGTGCATCAGACATCGGTAGCTTCAGTTCATGCGAGTTGCTGTAGTTTTGGCGTTGGTCTTGGGGGTGGGGTGTTCGAAATCGACAACGCCTAAAGAAGACTCCGGATCGGGGACGCAACGGGTGGTGCCCGCTCTGAGTGGGCTGATTTTTGACGATAAAAGTGGATTATGCTTCGTGGTCGGTGAATCCATCCCCTTCACGGGAAAGGCCACTTGGCACTATGCCAATGGGCAAACGATGCAGGAAACTGAATTTGTCGATGGCAAAGAATATGGTCAGGAACGGTGGTGGTACGAGGATGGAGCCCGTGCCGGACAATGTTCGTATCAGGATGGATTGTTGGATGGGCCGTGCCTGCATTGGCATCCTGATGGGGATACGAAGGAATTGCAGGTGGTCTATCGCGGGGGGAGAAGGGATGGCGTGGAATTGGTGTGGTTTGCCAATGGCAAAGAGAAGAGCTCGGCCCGTTTTGAACAAGGAAAACAGGAAGGCGAATCCAAGGGGTGGTTTGAAGACGGAACCACGGCATGGGTTTCCAACTGGAAAGATGGCAAGGAAGACGGCCCGAATACGGAGTTTTATCGCAATGGCAACAAGAAATCCGAACGCCAATTCAAGGCCGGGCAAATGACCGGCATCGAGAAACATTGGTTTGAAAACGGCGCCAAAGGCTGGGAATCCACCTGGAACGAAAACCGGCGTGAAGGGGTTCTTGTGGAATGGTTTGATAACGGCCAAAAAATGGCAGAAACCACCTACCGCCAAGGGCAACGCCAAGGCCCCTCCAATGGCTGGTACATGGATGGCAACAAGGCCTATGAGGAAGTTTATCAGGCCGATGAATTGGTGCGCGGCACCTACTGGGATCGGAATGGATCCGTTCAACCGCCAGATGCTGTTCCAGCCGGTTTATTGCGCCGATGGGTTTCCGGCGAGATCGAGCAGTACTACATGGGGGCAACCGTGGAGATTATCTTAACCGCATTTGGCGAGCCGGATACGGGCGGGAACGGGGCTTGGATTTATGAAAAAGTGCTGGTGGGCGACCTAAGCCAGCAATTGATGCTGGTCTTTAAGAAGGGCAAGGTCATATCCATCAAGGTGGGCAAATAAAAAAACCGGCTTAGATCCAGCCGGTTTAAGGGATTTAAATTGTTTGTTTATTCCTGGCCCTTTGATTCGCGCTTCTCTTTTTTCTTTTGATTCCTGTTGGCTTGCCCGGTTTGTCCGAGAACGAGGCGTGATCGAGCGGAGCCGGAGCTGTGCTTGCCTGCCTTCTCGTTATCAGTTTCGCGGGATTCGGCGATTTTCTCGCGCAGCTCATCCAGTTTCGCCAATTGCTCATCGGTCAGCATCTCGCGTCGGATTTTGAGAAATTGTTTGTTCAACTCCTCCAAAGCCGTTTTCTTCGCTTCCTTGGTGGTTTCTTTATTGGCAAGTACGGCCCGCTTGCGCACGGAAGTTTTGTGGCGAAGCGCGTGCAGCTGCTTGATTTGTTCGGGAGTTAGTTGAAGGAGTTTCTGAATCGCCAGACGGTTCTTTTGAGGGCGCGAATTGTGGTGCCAGATGGCGAGTAACTGCGCCAGTTGTTTTTCGTTTAAGATGGCCCGGATCTGCTCCATTTTATCCTCGTGCGCTTTCTTAAGGGCGCCAATTTTATCGTCCTTGGGCAGTTCTTTGTCGTTGTGAACGGCCTTGACCGCTTCGTGATACGACTTCATAGCAGCTTTAAACGCCTCCGCAGTTTCCCCAGTTAACCCAAGAATTTCAGCGAGCGGCTTGCGCTGCATGCCGGCTTTTACGTTCGGATTGGACTTGGAGGCGTTTTCTCCGCCGCCTTTTTGCGGTTGCTCGGTGCCGTTCCCTTTTCCCAGATTCAGGGGTTTGCGAATCGATTGCCGACTGGAGCTGTTGGATTGGCCTTTGCCAATTTTATTTGGGGCACCTTTGCGGTTTTGGTCTTCAGCAACGGCGTTCCCGACCATGAGGCTGGCGGTGAGGATGAATCGTAAAAACTTAGTCATATTTATCCCTTTCGTACTTCTGAGACGGCCCATAACTACAGGGAGTTACAGACGGTTTGAAGAAAAAATGTGCGGGTTGCAATCGACTCTCCGTAGGGCTAGGTTCCTGCATGCGTCTAACTTTGGCAATCCTGTGGGCGGGGTTGGGGTTGGGTTGTGGCCAGTCTGATGAGTTAGTTTCCGACGCAATAACACCACCGAATGCTTCCCAGAAACGCACTGTGCTTGCCGATGCCTTGGTGTATGACAAAACCGCAGAACGGGTTTATCAGGTGGGGGAAGCTATCCCGTACACCGGTAATGTGGTGTGGTTCCATGAAAACGGCCTTTTGCAACAGGAGACTTCCTATCAGGACGGTCGTGAACATGGCCCCACTATTTGGTGGCATGAGGATGGTTCCCGAGCGGGACAGTCGATGCACGTTAATGGCGTATTGAATGGCCCCCTGATTCAATGGCACCCGGGCGGGACGGCGAAGGAGTTGCAGGTGATGTACGAAAATGGCCGGCAAGTTGGGAGTGAGGTTTGGTGGCATGCCAACGGGCGGGAACAAAGCATTACTCCATACGTTGCAGGAAACCGGGAAGGTAAAGCCATGGGGTGGTTTGTGGATGGCACCAAATCCTGGGAGTCGGTCTGGGTTAAGGATGAACCGCAGGGCCAATATTTGGAGTGGTATTCCAGTGGTCAGATCAAAAGCGTGAAAACCTACGCCCAAGGTATTCAGCACGGAATTGAAACCTGGTTTTATGAGTCGGGCGGCAAATCATACGAAGTCAATTGGGTGGAAGGGAAAAAAGAGGGGGGGCTGACCGAGTGGTATGAGAGCGGGGCAAAAATGTCCGAGACAATCTACCGGGAGGATCTGAAAAACGAAACCGCAATCGGCTGGTATGAGAGCGGCCAGAAGGCATATGAAACGCAATACTTCATGGATGAGGAGGTTGCCGTGCAGGAATGGACGGAAGCCGGTGAGGTCGTTCCCGCGCCCCCTGTGCCGCTCGGGTTGGTGCGAACCTGGAAGGTGGGAGAGATCGAGCAGTTCTACAAAGACCGCGCTCAAAACTTTGTATTCATCGCATTTGGGCAGCCCGATAAGGTGGAAGGCGATACTTGGCTTTACAATAACATTGCTGTAGAGGAAAAATTTTGTTCGGTTCTTTTTACCTTTACCAATAATATGGTGACCACAATTTTAGTTACAGCGCCGGATGAATCATGACCTTCCGTTCTTCAAATAGTCTTCCGCAGATAACCTTGGCAGCCTGCCTTGCATGGTTGATAGCTTGCGGCAATCCGGAGGTGGGGCCGGGGGGCGCGACGGATGAGGTGGACGCGCCTTCGGTGGTGCAGCCTGCAGTGGAAAACCCGCCGGAGATTGCGGTGCCCGCTATGCCGGAAGGACGTTTGCGGTTGGGTGATCCGGGTACTCTGCCGGTGTTGGCGGAGATGAATGGCCTTTACTATCAGGCTTTCGAGATTTCCGAACGTCCGTACAACGGC
>TARA_B100000674_G_scaffold279205_1_pt1 | contig 11373 bp, 9 predicted proteins | sample TARA_B100000674 | Tara Oceans TARA_B100000674 (sample SAMEA2622759) | marine metagenome | biome: marine biome (ENVO:00000447); feature: surface water layer (ENVO:00002042); material: "saline water (ENVO:00002010), including plankton (ENVO:xxxxxxxx)" | depth 5 m
TCCTGAATCATAAACAATTGTAGCGTTATTTTTAAGAGTTTCGTACCCTGTAGGAGGAAGTTTTACCGCAGGTGTTGAGACTGTATCTATGTCGTCTGCATTGTTAGTTTGGAAAAGCTGTTGATAAGTGCAAGACAAACTTGGGTCAGGACCAGGTCTGGTAATATAAAATGTTGCATCTGAAAAGTCTGGACAGCCAGCAGATGGTGACATAGACACTAAGGAGTTTGACTGGACAAGTCCATCCATTACATCATTTGGTCCAAAATAAACATATCTTCGAGCATTTACTCCATCACTTCCTGCAACACCAGGTCCACCAAAAGACATTGGTGCACCTCCAGCTTTTTCAGATTCAGTTAAGTACATATATTTAGCTAAAGTTTCAGGTCTAGCAGATATAGAAACCTTTTTCTTGACAGAATCAAGGGTTCCATTTGCAGTTCTTATAAAACTAACTCCCTCAACTGTAGCTACTCTTTGTCCATCACTAGCGAACTCCATTTTTGGGCCTAGATATAGCCCCATATCAAACTGTTCAATTATTTGTGGAGAGAGGGTAGTATCATTAACAAAGGAACTTTTTACTAAAAAAGGATAAGCTGTCTCGGCCACTCCCGTCTCAGCGTTAAATAAAGCTTGAGTTTCTGCGATCTTATAATTAATTCTTAGCTCTTTTGAATAAAGGGTGGTATAAAATGAAAGAACAAACGTTGTAGCAATAAATAGTACTGATATAGTTGTAAAGAGTACATAAGCTTTAACATTGCTAGAATGAATAGTAGGTATCTTCACGAGTTAATCTCTGTTTGAGCTCTTTTATTAATAGTGAAAATTCGATTGCTTGCTGTATGACTTACTTGATAATTATTATTTGTTACTGATTCTAAATTAAAAGTAATATCTAAATCATAAACAAAATCTTCAACGTTTTGATCAAATGTATTTTCTATATCTGCTTTTGCGCAACTGATAAGCAAGGTAATATTATACATTTCTTGATTCTCTAAATGCTTGTAGCCAAATATTTTTAAAGGATAGCCATTTTCATAAATCATATTATTAACAACATTATATCTAAATTCTTCATCATTATTTTGCGTTATTATTGTTACTCCTCCTCCAGATATTGTGTTAATTGAAATTTGTTCTGAATTTCTAATTTTATCTGATATTATATCTAATGCAGAAGTTGAGTAATTTTTTATATCATAGACAATTTCACTATTTGAAACTATTTTATTTGCACTTAGAAAAATAAAAAAAAGACCTAATGAAAAAGCAGAGGCAATAGTTAAAGTTGTGGCCATTTCGATTAAAGTATATCCTTTCAGATTTTTACAGGTCATGGCTGCATAACCAGTTGTTCGGCGTAAAATTCTATTGATTGGTCAGCACCATTTCTTGTTTTCCATTTAATTGAAGTTGATAGAGCTTTTCTGCTTACTCTAGAATCTTCATTGTCATTAATGCCTTCAATGGGGCTTGTCGTTACATCACCTATTGTCGCCGTTAGGAGCGCTTGCTGAGTACATGTGTTGTTTTTTGAGGTAAGACATACTTGTCTAGAATCAGTGTTTCCTGATTCCGCTATATCATTTACTGCGATCCTGGCTTTCCAAGAGTCAGTATATCCCTTAAGTTCTTCGTGAGCTCTTTCTTTTGTTTTAATGCTTTGAAGGCGTTGAGTGTAGTAAGTTGCACTATAGATTATAGCAAGACATGCTACAGATGCTATTAATGAACCTACTAATAATTCCATTAATGTAAATCCTTTGACAAAATTATTAATATATTCCTTTCTCAAACTTTTCTGGTTCATCGGCAATCTCCAAAGCATGCTCTCTTGAAACTTGTCCTTGTGTTACAAGTCTTTGTAAATCTTGGTCTAAGGTTTGCATACCCTCATGACTACTTGATTGAATTAACGATGGAATCTGATATATTTTATCTTCTCTAATTAAGTTTTTAACAGCTGGATTAGCAATGAGTATTTCACATGCAGGAACACGACCGTTTCCATCTTTAGTTACCATTAATTTTTGCGCTATAACTGCTTCAAGGCTCTCTGACAACATTGACCTTATTTGGTCTTTCTGTCCAGCAGGAAAAACATCAATAATTCTATCAATAGTCTTAACTGCACTAGAAGTATGTAAAGTAGATAAAACTAAGTGACCAGTTTCAGCTGCTGTTAGTGCAAGTTGTACAGTTTCCAAGTCTCGCATTTCACCAACTAGTAGTACATCTGGGTCCTCTCTTAAAGCAGACTTTAAAGCGTTTGCAAAAGAGTGTGTTGACTGACCTAATTCACGTTGATTGATAAGGCAATTTTTTGACTGCTGATAATACTCAACAGGGTCTTCAATTGTGATTATATGTTTTGATTTATTCTCATTGATATGATCAATCATAGCTGCAAGCGTTGTTGATTTTCCGCTCCCCGTGGGTCCCGTAAGCAGTATTAAACCCCTATCTTTGAGTGCTAACTTATTGATGATTGGAGAGACGCCAAGCTCTTCACTGTTTTTTATTAGAGTTGGGATAGTTCTGAAAACAGCTGACAGACCATTGATTTGATTGAAAAAATTCACTCTGAATCTACCCTTTCCCTCAAGAGCAACAGAAAAGTCAATTTCAAGATTTTCAATAAATCGTTCTTTTTGATTTTTATTAAGAATTTCATCTCGAATTTTTTCCATTGCTTCAGTTTCAGTAATAGGGAGTTGAAGTTTTTTCATTTCCCCATGAATTCTGACCATTGGGTGAGAACCGACGCTAAGATGTAAGTCAGAGGCTCCGCTTTCAAGGGCGTAGCCTAATAAGTCATTGATATTCAAATCTGACATACTATTATTCTTGGTCGCCTTGACCGTATCCAGTTACTTCGCCTGTTAAAAGATCATAAGCTACAGTTTTCCCAGCACCTGCCTCATTTGCTTCCGTGCTTGTAGCTGTTATGGTACCAGTAATCTCTTTTTCATCATCATCAAAAATCCAGTCACACTGAAATTCCCATGAGTCTATAACGCTTTGTTTCATTTCAATTGCGCCATTTTGTTCCATTTCTTCATAACAGTCTCCTGGTAAATTACCAGTTTTAGTGTAATATGTTGATGCGCTTTGATATAAGTTCTTTATTTGTATTTCAGCTTCTTTTGAGTAAGATGTTTCTGTTAATGCAAAATAAGTTGGAATAGCAATTGCAGCCAAGATTCCAATAATGACTACGACCACAAGTATTTCAACGAGAGTAAATCCTTGATTTATTTTTTTAATAATTTTTTTCACTTTACATACTCCTTATTAGTAAGATTAATTTTAGATTTAAATATAATATTTCAATCCAATTATTAGTTATTAAGATTTGTAACTAAATGTAATCAAAAGTAAATCGTTTTTAAAAGATATAAATTTGCATTTTTTGTCACATATAGTTACAAACAAAAACAGTGTAAAATTTTATTGTTTGTTAAATTATTAGTTTAAGGGCTAAACTTGTTTCAATAAATAATGCTATCTATTATCGAATGCCTTTTTTTAGTTGATACTTGAAATTTTCAATATGTAGTTAATTTTGTTTTTAATTATGCAGTTAAGGATTTATGATGAAAAAAATAATAATATTACTTATAGCCTTTAGTTTGGGTAATTTTAATATTAATCTTCAATCAGTTCTAGATTGGAGTGACGGAAAAATTATCGATAAGAAATTGAATGATTCTGAAGCACTCTTTCCTATTAAAAACTTTATAGTTAATATTGAGGAGAATGAATCCTTGATTATAGAAGCTTCAATAGTCTCCAAAACATTTATGTCAAATCAAGAAGTTGAGGAGCTAAGTAGTATTCTGGATCAATCTTTTAAAGGGCACGAAAAGAAAAATATTGAAGCTGCTGGCGGAGAGGGTTTGACTTATTTTATATCTAAGCCTATGTTCATGAGAGGTGTAAGGTTGATTCAAGTTTCAGTTCTTCCATTTCAATATGATACTTCTGTAAAAGAATATGTTTTGTACAATAATATAAATCTCAATGTAAACATTTTGAAGAATAGCAATCAGAGAAACCAAAGCGATATTCCTCTCTCAGATGAGTTTAATACCCTAATATCATCTTTTGTGGATAATTATGAACCAAGGGAGATAACCGAAAATATTCCGCCAAGTATTTTATTTATATGTGGAGGAAACTCTGCTACCCATTCAAGCATGCAGAGCCTTATTGATTGGAGAAAGCAAATGGGTTATGAGGTTCACGTCGCAGAGGTTAGTGATATTGGAAATAGTACTACAGCAATAAAAAATTATATTCAAAGTAGTTATGTAAATTGGAGTAATCCTCCAGAATATGTGGTTTTGGTTGGCGATACAGATGGTTCTTTCTCAATCCCTTATTTTAGTACAACTTGGGGTGCCAGCGATTATGACTATACGCTGCTTGAGGGTGATGATCTTTTTCCTGAAATGTTCATTGGTAGAATATCTGCAAACGGTTCTTCCGATCTTGATAATATCATAAATAAGACCATAGCTTATGAGAAAGCTACATATTTAAACTTCACCGGTACCGATTGGTATGAGCGAGCAGCTCTAAATGCAGATCCTTCATCATCTGGCAACTCTACAATTATAACAAATGAGTACATAGAAGAAATTTTAGAAACCAATGGATTTGAAGATATAAATACAAATTATGGGGATGGAAATTATGCTAATTGGATGCAAAATGAGCTATCTGAGGGCATATTGTATATGAATTATAGAGGGTATATTGGTACCAGCGGATTTGGGGCTGGGCAAATAAATAATGCAAATAATGGTTATATGAATCCATTCGCTACATTCATAACTTGCTCCACTGGCGATTTTAATTACACTTGTTTATCAGAAGATTTTATTAGGGCTGGCTCTGCCACAAACCCAAAAGGTGCGGTGGCAGCTATTGGAACTGCTACATCATCAACTCATACTGCTCCAAATAATATTTTACAGATGGGAATATATGATGGTATTTTTTCAAAAGGCTTAACTACAGCAGGTTCTGCATTAGTTAGTGGAAAAGTAACTCTTTTTAATAATTATATAGCAAATTCAGTAGGTACTGTAGATAATTTTACGCATTGGAATAATCTAATGGGTGATCCAGTTCTTAATTTGTGGACAGATACTCCTCGCCAAATACAGGTTTCCCATCCTCAGTATGTATACATGGGGTCTACTTATTTAGAGGTTAATGTTCAAAGTGAATCTGGAGAGGTAATTGAAAATGCATGGGTTTCTTTAACAAAAGAGGAATGGGGTGATAGTTCAATTAGTGCTTATACCAATGATGAAGGATTGGCATTGTTTGAAATCAATATTTTAGATGATTCAGATATAGTACTCACGGTTACAGGGAAAAATATTGTTCCTTATCAAGAAAATATATTGATATCAAATAATAGTCAAACAACGTTGGTCAATTATTATATTGAAGATTTTAATTCTAATTTATCAGATGGGTATATTAATTCATTTGAACAGGTAGAAATATATTTTACTTTAGAATCAAACATTCAGTTGAGTGAGAGTAACTATGTTGCTACATTGGACTTGTTATCCAGTAATGGAGCTTTAGAAAACTCCCAAATAAATTTTAACATGTTATCTACTAATACTATTGGTCCTTTTTTATTTACATCAGAGCATTTAATTGAAAGTGAAGATATAAAATTTCACCTAAATATATCTGACGAATGGTCTAATTGGGATTATTTAGTTTCATTTAATGCAAAATCTGCAAATATATCATTAAATAGTATGTTTTGGGGTGGAGAGGGTGTTTACCCTGGATCTAGTGCTGATTTGAGCATGAGTCTAATTAATCTAGGAAGTATGGAATTTGAATCTGGAGATGTTAGCTTGTTGAGCTCAAGTAGTTTAGTCAATATTGAAAATCCTACTTCTAATGCTGGTCAAATATTGCCTCAAGAAATTGCTGAAATGCCATTATTTAATATTGAGTTTAGCAATGATATAATTAACGGCAGTTCTATTGATTTTGTTCTATTAGTTGCAAATGAAACTTTTTATCAAGAAATCAATTTCAGTGTAATAGTTGGTGAAGCGACGGTTCATGATCCTCTTGGTCCAGATGCATATGGATACTATATTTATGATTCTCAAGATTATGGATATGGACTTATGCCTACTTATGATTGGATTGAAATAGCTCCTTCAGAAGGGGGAGATGGTTACGACTTGCAAATTTCTGATAACGGGAACGGTAATAATATTAATAATAGCACGAAATATGTGCAGTTACCCTTTGATTTTACATTTTACGGCGTATCTTATGACGAGATATCTGTAAGCTCTAATGGCTGGATATCTTTTGGCCACACTAGCATGGAATCATTTAGAAACTATGCTATGCCTGGAGCAGGGGGTCCGTCTCCAATGGTTGCAGCTTTTTGGGATGATTTAGTTACATCTCCAGGTGAAGTTTACGCTTTAGTTGAAGATGACCACGTTATCATTGAATGGTATCAGATGCGCACATATGATCAGAATTCAGATGAGACATTTCAAATTATTTTATATGATAGTACTACACCTACAGGTGATGATGAGATAAAAATTCAGTATAAGGAAGTAAATAATACTTCTTATGCTAATTATTATCATCCTGTTTATTCAACAGTTGGCATTGAAAACCATTTGGGTAATGTTGGCCTAGAATATACTTATGATAATACATATCCAGTTACAGCTATGACCTTATCGGATGAAATGGCCTTGTTTATTACAACACAAAATACTAATGTATATAATTTAGGTGATGTTAATCAAGATGACTCTGAAGATGTGTTAGATATTATTTTGATTGTTAATCATATTTTAAATATTCAAAATTTGTCTAATCTTGGTGAGTATCTTGCTGATACAAATCAAAATTCAATTATTAATATACTTGATGTAATTATATTAATTAATATTATACTTGATAACTAAAAGCTGGCATGATGGTTATTTTATCTTTAATTGTACTTATTCTTATATTATTAGCAATTGGATTAATTGAGTTTTATTACCATAATTACTACCTTAAATCTATTCCAATCAGAGTACATGTAAATGGTGCAAGGGGAAAGTCTAGTGTAACCCGCTTAATTGCTTCTGGTATAAGGGAGAGTGGAAAAAAAGTCATTGGAAAGACAACCGGCTCATCACCAAGAATCATCAGTCCAGATGGTAAGGATGTTAAGATTCATAGATTGAGATCTGCTTCTATAGGAGAACAAGTTCGTTTAATAAGAAGTTTCGCAAAAGAAAATATAGATATACTTGTTATAGAGTGCATGGCTGTTCAGCCACAATATCAATGGATTTCGGAGCAGAGAATGATACAGTCCTCAATTGGGGTTGTCACCAATGTTCGCCCAGATCATTTAGATGAGATGGGGTATACAATGAATGATATTGCGATGTCTTTAAGTAATAGCATTCCTAAAAATGGCACACTGATTGTTCATAAAGACAGATTTAATGACATGTTCAATGAAATTGCGAAATCAAGAAATACTAATTTGAAGATAGTTGAAAATAATAATGTAGATGATGATTATATGCAAAAATTCAATTATTTTGAACATAAGGAAAATGTAGAGTTAGCTCTATCTGTTTGTATTGAATTAGGAATAGATAAAAAAATAGCTTTGAAAGGTATTTTAAAAAATACACCTGACCCTGGAGCATTAGTTATTTGGAACGTTAAAATCAAAAAGAATATTAATTATTTTGTAAGCGCATTTGCTGCAAACGACCCCCAATCTACATTAGATATTTGTAATAAACTTTCAAGTAGATATTTAAAATCTAAAAAATGTATTTTTTTGAATACAAGGTCTGATCGACAGTATAGAACAGTTCAATTATTGAGTCTTATTCATGATAAAATTATTCCTGATAAATTAATCATAAAAGGTGATAAATTAGACTCCTTGATTTCTAGGTATGATTTTGAGTCAATGGGAATTGAGGTTATTAGATTTGGTGAGAATAGTAAGCCAGATTCAATTATAGATTATATTGGAAGTTTAGATAATTATCTGGTTATAGGGGTAGGAAATATTGTTGGATGGGGTGATGCATTTGTTCAAGAAATGAAAAGGTACAAAATTAATGATTGAGATAGCAATAGGCTTAGGTATGGTCTTAAGCTTAATATTTACTGAAACACTTGGTGTGACTGCTGGTGGAATTATCGTTCCAGGCTATATTGCATTATACTTTACAGATCCAATAAAAATAGTCTCTACATTCGTAATAAGTTTACTTACGCTATACATAGTTAAGCTATTTTCTCAGTTTATGTTGATTTATGGGAAAAGAAGATTGGTTTTGTGTTTGTTGGTTGGTTTTTTACTTGGCTATTTATCCAAGATATATTTAGTAGATTTAGATAGTCAATATTCTGATATTTCTGTGATAGGTAATATCATACCGGGATTAATAGCAAGTTGGATGGATAGGCAAGGTATTTTACGCACAATTAGTGTTATCCTAATTACGTCATCAATAGTTGCAATGATAATGATTGTAATTTACGGAGGCAAGATAAATGTTTAGGCCAGCAATACAAAAACTTCGAACTTTAATATTAATGTCAGTATTTTGCATTACAATGGCATTCATTTCCATGTTTTTTAAGACTATAGAATATAAAAAAGGTTATAGCTATAAAGTTGAAGCAAGAGAAGTAATGTCTGGCGCATTATCACAGCTCAAAACCGAGGCTGAAGAAATATATAGTAAAAAGTCATCAACGGCTTTAGTTAATGATGAAACTCTTGATCCGATTAATTCAGGATTAATTTTTTATTGCGATGATTCTGATGGTAGATTGTCATCAAAGCTTTCAACTTTAAATCCAAATTTTTCAGCTTTAATTGTAGATTTATTCATTCAGTCTGGTTTGGTAGAAGGCGACAATATTGCTGTTGCTTTTACAGGTTCAATGCCAGGAGCTAATATTGCAGTATTGAGCGCCTGTAAAGCTATGGGTATAAAGCCTACTATTATCTCATCCTTAAGTGCATCTAATTGGGGCGCTTGTGACTACGATAGATTTTCTTGGTACGATATGGAAGAGGAACTGATGTTGTTTTTCAAAAGTCAAGAATACAAGAGTATAGCATATTCAATTGGAAAGGGTGGTGATATTGGTAGTTCTCTCCCAAAAAAGACGATAGATGTAATCAATAAGAAAATTTTTCCATCAAGTCTTAACATATCTAATTCAACTAAAAATTTAACATATCATGTTAATAAGAGAATAAATAAGTATTTGGGCTACAATAATAGTGATATTAAGCTATATGTAAATGTTGGGGGAGGTGTTGCTAGCTTGGGCACATATCCCGGAATTAAGGAAAGAGTGGGGTATTTAACGGTAGATTCTTTGAAGACTTTAAAGCAATCGAAACAACTTAACGGAAATAGCGTTATGGCTAAAATGGCTTTAGAGCATGGTGTACCAGCTGTTAACATTATTGATATTGAACAGCTAATTGATGGTAAATTAAACCTCATTGACATAGGATTAAATGATGATTTATCTATAGATTCTAAGCTTGGTTACGTTGAAGAGGAGCGATTATTTTCGCAGAAAAAATATAATCTTGTAATCGTTATACCTTGCTTAATTTTATCATTAGCGCTTGTTCTCAGTATTGGTTTATATAGTCATTTTCAAATTAAGAAAAGGATGAGTTCATATGAACCTGACGCAATATCATAAATATTTTATATGTTTAGTTCTGTTCTGTAGCGTGTTAATGTCAAAATACATTCAGCCATTAAACCATGCTAAAACCAAAGAAATATTGAATATATATAAAAAAGACAGAGAGTATTCTAGATTAATTGAGGAAAAACTGGTTTACTTTGTTGAAGGTCCAATAGTTTTGAATATCTATTCTCGAAAAGCATTTCCATCTCAAACTAAGAAAGATAAGTCCTATCAGTTTAAAGTTGTTATTGATGAAGATCAATCTTTAATCGCAAAGCACAACTCCCGAAAGGATGAAAAAGTTTATAGTGAAAATCATCCAGGTCACTCATATACTCTTTCAGGAAAAGATATTATAAATGTGCCAAAGGGCCAACATCGTATTGAGCTTATGAATTTAGACAAAAAAGATAATATTTTAGTTAGGTTGACTACGTCATCTTTTAGGCCTAAAAATAAAATTTCTGAAATTAGACCTATTGAGCATGATTCTATGAAAGAATCAATTGCTATTCTGAAAAAAAATAATGAGTCATATTACATGCTGTCAAATAATATTGCACAAGCTGATAAAATTGAATTTGACCGAATTAATTTCAAGGTAACTGGACCTAGTTTAGTTCGAATTATATCCAGAACTACTTTTTTAGATGATGATAATACATACTACCAATTTAAAATTAGAAAAAATGATCAATTGCTATCTACGCATCATATGTTTGCAGAAAAATCAATAAATACAAAAATTCTAAATAAACCTCTTTTGGGAGTCTCTAAATGGAGGACAACACTATTAGATGTTCCAAAAGGGGTACATGAATATGAAATTGAGATAGTATCTCCAACAGATAAACATGTTTTGTTTAAAATTCAACAGGATTCGAAATAAGAAAATTGCTTTTCATATTATTTATGCTTTCTGTAAGCTTTTCAGTACCGCTAAAGAATAAGCTGTTAGTTCCTATTTATTTGAGACTTGGAACATCTGTAGGATATAACGATAATATTTTTAAATTTTCCTCATCAGAGAAAAATAATATAGATTCTTATAATTATATGGGTTCAAGCTCTAATTATGATAGCTCAATCATTAAGCCTGAGTTTCGATTGTCATATTCTCCTAAATTATTTAAAAATAATATGAGTAATTTTGTTTTGTATACATCATCATCAAACTATCCAAGTGTAGTTGATAAAAACGGATTATATATGTCTGTTAGATTTGAGTACAAAATTGGGCCATATAATTGGATTAAGTTTGGATATAAGAATAGTGCAAATAATTTTTTAAGATTCTTTTCAGATGATGATATTCCTGGAAACGATTATATCAAGTGTAATTATGATTCGGAATCTGTATTTTTTTCGTATTCAATGAGCTTAAAGCCTTATGGATGGGTGAAATTTGGATTTTCAAAAGGAACTCAATTATTTAATCCCAATTTTACTGAATTTGATTTAGAAATTAATACCATAGATTTAAAATATTATTTTAATTTTAATGATTTTAGCTACAGCCTGTCATTAAAAAATGATAATGCTAATAATTTAACATACGCTAACGGTCTAAATTCTACAGCCTTTGATAGATCTTATAAT
>TARA_B100000674_G_scaffold441063_1_pt1 | contig 11370 bp, 10 predicted proteins | sample TARA_B100000674 | Tara Oceans TARA_B100000674 (sample SAMEA2622759) | marine metagenome | biome: marine biome (ENVO:00000447); feature: surface water layer (ENVO:00002042); material: "saline water (ENVO:00002010), including plankton (ENVO:xxxxxxxx)" | depth 5 m
ATCAACTGAGGAGGGCATCGATCTCTGCGGCAAAGGCACGATCGGGTTCGCTCAGCTGGGCGTCGGGGCCGTCATCCTCGGGCCGGATCGTGATGTTCACGTAGGTTCGCCCGAAGCTGATGTCGGGAAAGCGCTGGGTCGCCTCACTGTGCTCGCCGAGCTTATCGAGAAAATCACGGGTGGCGTCGTAGCTGTCGAACTCAAAGCGACACTCGAGGCACAAGGGTCGTTTGCGCTCCTGCCACTGATTCATCACAACCCCCGATCAACCTGAATCTGTTGAAAACCTAGAGGAGCGCCCACTACTCGGAAGACTGATCTCGAGGTCGCCCAAGCCCATAACGCATGAAATCAGCAGAGGAAGGTAAGCGCTATCAGAACAGATCATCTCCCTTTCGATTGATGGAAGGAACTAGTTAGCAAGCGTCACCACCGACAGATGCCAAGGATCATCGACCCGCAACAACGGATATTCACGCAGGATGAACAGCGACGGCACCTGCACAACTATCGTTTGAGAGTTCGAAGCTGTTGGCAAGCAGAAGCGATACTATTAAGACTTCCAGGATTAATCAGGCCATAATAGCTGGCTTTATAAAAACCTCCTTCATTCACATGTGGCAGATAATTACCTAGCGTGATTCGCAATGACTCGGCACCTCCGGCCGGATCAACAGCCAGGACGGAATCAGCGTCAATAGTTAACAATTTCTCTTTTGAAATGGTGATATAGCCCGGAAATTCGCTACCACCCGAGCGCCCCTGCGTGGCATTGATCAGACCATGCCGAGCTAGCAAAGAGCCTGACCAACTTTTTGAAGCCGGGGACAACATGGGGGAGACGCCAACAAGAATCAAAACCCGAGAGCTAGCCCCCTTTACTGATACAGGCGAGGCCGGGCAAATGGAAGAAAGCTTTCGTTCAAGCACATTGGAATTGGGAATCTTCTGTCGCAACAAACGGGCAGCTTCCTCAAGATGACTCCAACGATCAATTTTAAGAGAAAGAGATGAAATACCCAATCGATTCAGACTATCGAGGACATTTGAATGAAAACCATCCGCTCCCAGGACAAGATCGGGATTGAGGGCAACGATGGCCTCAACACTAGGCTGACTTCGACCAGAAGAAACACGGTGTATCCCGTCAAAGCGAGGGTCTGTATTGGTCAGGGAGGTGCCTGGAATGCCAACCAGCACATCAGGATTAAGCGTCACCACCATGTCTGCAGTCAGCGAAGTAAGGGCAACAACTCTGCTAACACGGGTTGCAGAACGAACAAGCATGACGTCCTGCTGTGCAGACAAGACCGGCGAGAAAAACAAAGAAGAAAGAAGCGAAACAAAAGCGCCAAGGCGAAGCATCAAATAATCAATACAGATAATATTTAGAATATTCAAGCGAGGAATGGAAGGCCAACAAAAGGAACGGATCGATGTAAGCAAAAGTCATTACACATGCATTTTAAACCAACCTAGTAGCGCGGAAGAAAGAGGAATCAATACAAGACAAGACGCCTTCCCTCAAGCTCACGGACATGAATGGAAAGGCCAAATGCTTCAGTCAGAACCTGAGATTGAAAGACATTTTCTGTCCGGCCTGAGCAAAGTAAACGGCCATTACGCATCAGAGCAAGATGCGAAGAGTAACGTGCAATACAGTTGAGATCGTGCAACACTGAAACAACAATTTTTCCAGTTTGAACCAATTTCTTTAGCAGTTTGAGTATGTGATTTTGCGAGACAATATCCAGATGGTTAGTCGGCTCGTCCAAAAGAAGAATGGATGCATTCTGGGCCAAGGAAAGAGCTAAAAACGCACGCTGGCGTTCACCACCAGACAGTGTATGGAGCGAACGGTCTCTTAGATCATTTAAACCGACAAAATCAATCGCATAATCAACCTGATCCTGATCGGCCCTCGACAATCGAATACACCAGCTCGACAAGTATGGGTAGCGCCCCAACTGAACAAGCTCAAGAACAGTCATGCTTGCACTGACACTGGAAGATTGAGAAAGAATCGAAATGTGCTGATTCTTATCAGGCCAGTCGTGGAGGGCCTGACCACCAAATGTGATCGTACCCTGTGTTGGAACAACCAAGCCCGCCATAAGCTTTAACACTGATGACTTACCAGAACCATTGCTACCAGCAATACAAAGCCAATCACCGGGAACAACAGACAAAGATACCTTCTCAACGATCACATTCGTATTAATACAATAAGAAACATCAGTGAGGGATAACTCAGACATCACGCCCCTGCTTGCACATTGCGCCTACGCAACAAATAAATAAAAAATGGTGAACCAACAAGGGCAGTTACGATCCCCACAGGCAGCTCCCATAAATAAACCCTGGCAACGAAATCACCTAACAAAACTGATATTGCTCCCAAAACGCCTGAAAAAGGAAGAATATAAATAAAATTTGTTCCGCAAATCAAACGAGCTAGATGGGGAATCACCAAACCAACAAACCCAACTAGGCCTGCAATACACACTGCGCAAGCTGTTAGCAAAGTTGTAAGAATACCAATCAGGATTCTGAGACGTGTGAGAGACAAACCAAGTGATCGGCTTGTATCATCGTCAAGCAATGCCAAATTAAGTTGCTTGGCAAAAACAAGCGAAAATATCAAACATATCATGATAGGCAACCATGTAAATCGCAAGTAGCTCCAATCACGCCCGGCCAAGGTTCCCGACAACCAAGTCAACGAATTTTGAATACGTGTATCGTCAGAACGCAATAAGAATACAGCCTGCACAGATCCCAAAATACTGCTAACAGCGACACCTGAGAGAATCAGACTCTCAAGAGATATCCTCCTAGCGTCGTAAGCCATGACAAAGACCAATACAGCCGCAAACACCGCTCCAAACCAGGCCCCTATTGGAATCCAATAGGCCATAACATTTAAAGAAAAAAGTATTACGACACACACACCTGCACCAGAGGAGATACCAAGAAGAAAAGGACTAGCCAAAGGATTACGAAGCATCCCCTGAAGCATTGCGCCAGAAATCCCCAAAGCAGATCCAGTCATCAAGGCTGCCAAGGAGCGGGGCAGTCGTATATCTTGAATCACCAAAATACTCATCTCAGAGGATGGCGAACCTGAGATGTAATCCCAAAATTCCATAAAACCAACAGGGGCAGCACCGACGCAGAGAGAGCAAACAAAAATAATAAATAAGAAAGACAATAAGAGAAAAAAGTAAATCAATTTCATTGACTTGTCCTGCGAAATAAAATGGTCAATCTGCCACCAAGTACCAAGCTCATGCAAGCAAATATTATTACAAAGCGATGGCGAAGAGACTTCATCGATCTGCCAAAAATTATGACTTCAGCAACTCTGGAATCTTGTCTATACAACCACATAGAGCTCAAGAGGTCATTGCCTCATTAATCACACCAAGGACACACGAAAGCTATGGCGTAAATTTAGATACACGCTCATGTGAGAAATATTGTGGCATCATCTCAACGAACATTTCAGCATCAATATGTCAAATTATTTAAAATTCAATGTCTACAGGCATCGAAGTACCTGAAGGTCATCCACCCGTTTCACCTGGGGGAGGAGGATGTCTTCCTGATGGGCACCCCCCTGTAGACGGCTACGAGTTCTGCAATCCCGTTGAAGAGGAAGAAGAAGAGAAAACCTCAGGAGCAGGTGGACCTCCAGGATCCGGAGGAGGTATGCCATCACCGGATGGAGACCCTGTTTACGTCGCATACCACGACGGGCGCCGCGGGAACTCAGGAATGGGGCTGTACTACCTGGGTGGAACCCATCGCATCGGTTTGGCCAAATACGGTCTCGATCGAATGGAAGAACCGAAGAAGTTCAAACCACTCTGGATGGATGACAAAAAAGACATCTATACAAGCCTTTTCAATGCACCTCGACCAGGAGGATCACGTGAAGGAGAAGTAACAGGGATATTAAAAGACAAAAAGACAACTTATATAGTCTTCAAGGATGAGGACGATAAATTAAGAAAGCAGGCTTTTATGGTGAATAAAAAAGAGGGCATGGCCTCTGACAGAGAAAGGAGAGCCACAAACAAATGGTTATATAAGGTAGAAAAAATCCACACTGTAGATCTCAATGGAGATAAAATTTTCGGCAATCCAAAGGGCAAAAGCAACAAGATCTCCCATGGGGAATACAATAACGAGATTTTTGAAAACAAACTCAACGACAAAAGGCTTCTCAAGAAGCTACAAAGAGGTGGGCATGTCATTTATTTAAGCAGTGCAACAACCAAAACAGGCGATGTCGATCAAATTGACCCAAAACTAGATTTCAATGATCCTTTAACACAAGCAAATCTTAGCGATCAGGGAATCAAAGAGGCAAATGAAATCAAAAAAGGTGTGAAAGCGAATGATATTCTGATCGGAAGAGTACACAGCAGTCAGTATCAAAGAGCCAAAGATACGGCCCGAATAGCGTTTGGAAATCACAAAGAGAATGCCAGACTCAACTTTCTACCTGATGAAAACGACTCAGATGATCTTCTCAATACATACCATGACAGGATAGCTCCCATGCTATCCAAAAAACCAAAGAATAAAAATACAGTGATTGTCGGCCATGATGATCCCTTTGAGGGCACAACAAATATCTCTCCAGAGCCGCAAGGAATGGCTTACGTCATCAATCCTAAGGGTGACACTTACGACATTGTGGCCAAATTAGCTCCGAGCGACTGGGCTTTTGGAGCAGACATCTGAAGTCAGGATTGCCACTGTATGAACATACCTCAGATCAACAATTGATCTGAGGCTTTTTACTTTGCATCATGCATGAATCTCAACAACTTTGGTGGAATTGTTTCCATCCCCCTAGGCTTTGTTTCAATCCTTGCGTTGGCATTGATTCTGGAACGCCTAACATTCTGGCTCACAACTCTTTACACACAAAAAAGTGTCAAAGATGATCTTTTGACGCACTTTTGCAATGCGTCACAAAAAAATATGGGATTAAGATTAAAACCAAAAAACCACCCACTAGTGATTTTTTATGAATCAGTAATAAATTCAAAAGACAATGACTTTGAGTCATTGCAGCGAAATATAAAACTTGGTTTTGAACGCGTTAGTCCTCGACTTCGACGTTATGACACAGCTTTATCAAGCATTGTGGCCATTTCTCCACTTCTAGGATTGTTGGGTACAGTTTTAGGATTGATTCGTTCGTTTAAAGGCCTTGGTCTAGGGCAACCTTTGGAAAATACTGAGGTTGTAATTTCAGGCATCAGTGAAGCCCTTGTTTCAACTGCAATCGGATTGGTGATTGCAATAATCACACTTGCTTTCACAAACTTATTCCGAAGTTTTAGGAGAAGTGAAAAGCATGAACTTCTCATACTGGCAATCAAACTTGAAGAACACTTTCTAATTCTTAGCTAACAAAGACATGGACATCAAACACGAAATCGACCAGGACAACGATCTAACAATCAATATTCTTCCGATGATTGACGTGCTTTTCGCAATTTTGTTATTTTTCGTTCTTTCAAGTCTAATACTCAATCAAAATAGGATGATAGAGATTAACAGGCCGAAGACAATTACTAACACAATGATTGAAAAAGACGCGGTCGTGGTGAGTATCAAGAAAAATGGAGAGCTTCTTATCAACAATAGGCCAAGCAACCAAAAATCACTCATGAGTGACCTCAAGATCCTCAGACAAAAGGATATAACAACAAAACTTCTAATTGATGCCGACAAAAGCATTGAATATGGAGATATTTTTTACATCATTGAGCAAGCTAAATTAGCAAAGTTTAATTCAGTTGGCCTAGTAACCAATCGACAATTAAAAACTAAAAACTAACCCGAATTAAATGAATAAATTAGATTCCAATATAACACAATTTTTGATCATCTCGGTGGTCATTCACAGTGGCCTATTGATCTCACTTGGAAACAGAAAAGAACAAGCCTCTCTCCAACAGGAACAACCCAAAAGCCTGATGATTGAGTTGGCGACGTTGTCGCCGGCTGACATCGCCAACGAGCAATCCAAGCAGCGGAGACCAACCGAGACAATCAAGCGCAGAGACGCGGCCATCCAACAGACGCCAGATCAGGCTGATGGAGCACGATCGCGAACCCAGGAACAACGTGCGCTTCGCCCGCCCAACCCAGCTGCAGCACGTCAGCCAATTCCGACTCCCACAGCCATTCAAAAGAGGTCGATCAACACGTCCCCACAATGGAAGGGTTCCGATAGAAAAACACCGCAGACGCAACAGGCAGACAAACAACAGGATCAAACACACTCCAACAAGAACATGCAAAAGGGATCGAATGGTCAGCCGAACGCACAACAGACTAAAAAGAATCCAATGGGGGCATCCAGCGCGATCAAGCCTCAGCGCGTCGTTCAGTGTCTGTCGTGTCCGAAACCTCGATACCCCCAAAATGCCCTGCGACAAGGAGTTGAAGGCGAACCAAGAGTTCTTATCACAATCAACAGCAGCGGACGGGTGCAAAAGGTGAAATTGGAACGATCGAGTGGTAACCCAGACATCGATCGTGCGGCCCTCGACGCCGGTTGGCGATCACGATTCCGAGCTGTTACCGGTGGAGCCAGGGTTCCAGTCAGTTACAGCGTTGTGATCAGAGGAAGTCAAAAGCACAAGCAAGCCGTTCAAAAGAAAGAGAAGCAGCGCTACACATTGCCAACGATGGGTAAAAATTAAACCAGGCAATAACTACAAGCGCAGACTAAATCCCACTTGATAAGAGCGACCAGGCATTGAGAATCCACTCATATCACGATCACCAGTGTCTAAAATGTATTTGGTGTCAGCATACGAATATTGCTTATGATCAAATAGATTAAGGATGCCAAAATTGATTTTAAATTTAGAACTAATAGACCAAGATCCCAAGAGATCCCATCGGATATATGATGACGGGATATACACCATACTGTCATCAGGAACTCTGGCACGACCAAATGCAGTACCGATCAACTCTGCCGACCAGGTTTCTGAAGGTTCGTAATAACCAATAGCAGCAATTATTTTTGGCGGATCAATTGATGTTAGAGGCTGATCATCTTCAAGATTATTGCCAATAGTGTAGTTTAAACCACTACGGATCTTAAACCCATAGCCACCTGGAACTGTTGAATATTCAGCCATCCCCTCAACTCCATATGTAATTGCTTTATCAGCATTGACAGTTTGATACTGAGCAACGCACCGACCACCCTCAAAACCACAATTAACTCCAATAAAGCGGCCTCCTTCTATAAAGTTTCTATAAAGATTATAGTATCCAGTTATGCTATATCGAACATTGTCATGACGTGCTCGTAACCCAAGCTCAATACCATCTCCTGTTTCGGGCTTGAGGTCGGGATTACTCACCGTTTGATATCCCATATTCAAGTTCGTAAATCCACTATTAATTTCACTATAAAGTGGCATCCTAAATGAACGATTATAATTAATCCAAATCACATGTGAATCATCTAAATTCCAAAGTGCAGCTAAGTGCCAGGTTGGCGTAATTTCCTCTAATCGGCCAGCCACAGCCCCCTCTTTTTCGAACATTGAGTCCGGCAATGGATTCATCAAATATGATTCATATCGAATACCGCCAATTAACTTCAGCGAATCAATCACCAAAGTATCCTCGAAAAATACTCCCAATCGGGTCGTCAGAGAATCAGGATAGTCTTTAACTGGAAAATTACCGAGAGGCAAGTTTCTTGTCTTCGTTCCATCCTCCAGATTTGTTTGAATTCGATCCCGAAGGCGCGAGTTAAAAGTCCGCGAATAATCAGCACCATAATAAAACTTATGAAGAACATCGCCTTGAAAAAGATTATTTTTACGTGAAAGATTAAAGCCGGACACCTGATTCACTGCATCAACTTTTGCTCGACGTTCTAAGTCCACCGAAGTCGTTGAACGATGCTCAAATCGTTTGTCTACTTGAGATGCATCTTGATAATAAACATCAAATTTCAGCCCTGAAAGAATCGGATTTGATATTAACTCATCAAATTCAATCGAAGCGATTAGCTGCATAAGTTGATTGACGATCTTCTCCTTATCTTTATTCACTACATAACCCCATTGTCCGGACGGCAAATTCCCTTCGCCTATTTTTGTTCTGGTAATCTGCCTTGAACCTAAAGCTTTCAGACGGAATTTAATGTCTTCTGATAACGGAATCATAATTTGCGCATTAAATCCTGTGCTATCATTATCTTGAGTATTAATCAAATCAGCATCAGCAATTGGATGTGGCTCTTCTGAATCAGAACGGCTGATGCTGACGAGAGTCATAATTCCGTTGAAATCTTTAGCGGCATAACGCAATGATTCAGCCACACTACTGTTTTCTGAACTAAGCAAGAGAATCGCTTGCCCGGCTTGATCATCCTCACCTAAAAATTTTTCTGGAACAAGGGAAGAAAAAGAAACAACTCCGCCTAATGCCCCATCACCATACAAAACAGAAGCTGGACCTTGAAGAACATCAACTTGACCAACATTTAATAAATCAACCCATTGACCTCGCGTCTGTCGAAATGGTCCATACTCAAATCTCTCTGGCAAACGCACACCATTAAGTTCATATAATATTCGATTACCATCCATGCCTCGAATATTAATGTCTTCGATCCCATATCGTCGATTACGACGCACCTCAATTCCTGGTTTATAGCGAAAAAGATCTTTGAAATTAATGACGCCACGTCGATCCATTTCCTGGCGGTCAATCACAGTTGAGCTTTTTGGCTCTGTAAAAGCATCCTCCTCTATTGGATCCCCCACTGTGATGATGCGAATTTCATCATCAGCACGAACGGATTGCGAAAAGAATTGAGAGGAGATACTAAGTACGCCAAGACATATCATGCTATGGAACAACTTCCACAATATTTGCCCTGCTGTTGCAGACATCGAAAGCAACTAACGGTACAATTTTAATGTTGCCGAAATCGATTAAGGCACAAACATCATTTGCTACTGGGCCAAGCAACATGTGAAGGATGTCTTGGTCATTTCAAAGCATCAACTTAATTCAGTGGTTCTAGTCGAATACACGAGTACCTGATTGCTCTCCTCAATTTGAGCTACATCGTCCCCACGAAAGGAGCGCCAGCAGGCAGCCCGTCAAGAGACCTTTCCAGGCCTCGGCATCGACCATCGCCTCGGTCCATCGCGGTCACCATCAATCTGAGCCGCGAAAGCATGGTTAACCTCACATATCGAAGGGGCATCACCCCCCATGATCGCGGAGCAGGGTCATGCCCATATCAATGCAGCCGGAGTGATATCCAGAAACCATTGGGTTGGTGCGACATGCTCACCGAAGTGATTGAAGAATCAGATCGCGTTGGAGCGCTCACATTCAAAGCGGGGCCCATCCAAACCAAGCGTTTTCCGGGAGCGCGGGTGGAATGCAGCCCAAGGATCAACAACGCTGGCGAAGACTCAAGCCGAGGTCAGCCAACATAAATTGTTGACGAGCCAAAGGGATTTTGCTAAGAAGCTAATTATTGAACAACTTGGGGCAAAGACATTAAAGTCATCGCAAGACTGAGGAAATTTAAAAATTTTCCGGCATCAAGGCGACTCTGACGGACAGGCAGGGGAAGGCCTTATCGATACAGTCACCAAAGAAGGCGGTTTTAATGGGAAATTTATCTTCAACTTTGACCGAGAGGATCTACCAGGAAGAAGGCGGGGAAAAAGAGTAAATCTGAAAATCACATTCGAAAGATTAAACAATTCAGATGAAGCCAACTTTCGCTCAAGGAACAATAAATCTTTCAGCTTCGATACTCTCGAACAAAGCACCGGATTCAGACTGATCAAGAGAAGGAACAGAACAAATAAATCATTTCTCCCATTGGGCAATCTAATCATCCAAAAAGATCCTGACCCTATAAAATCACCAACACTAAAGGATCTACCACCAGTCTTTTCATCAAGTAACGAGATTGATCCAATCGTAGAAGGCACAAGCGTTGGAACAACAATTTACACAGCTCTCGCAAAAGACGACGAAGGATCTGTAACCTATTCTCTTTCAGGCACGGATGGAGAGGCCTTTAAGATCGACCCCCAATCAGGGGTCGTAACAACACAAACCGCCATCAATCACAGCACAAAGAGCAATTACGACTTCAATATCGTCGCGACAGACAGCAAGAGCAATCAAACGTCACTCGCTCTGAAACTTGCCATCAAGCCAGCAGGAACAACTGCAACCAAGGTTGCAGGTAAAAGCCTTAGCCCCGGAGAACCTCTCACAGCATTCAACGACACCATCAACTGCACAATTGGCAGTTTTGAACTAGCCAAGAGCGCTATTCAGGACGAAAGCAGAACAGATCAGGACACGATTAATATCGAAAGTGACTCAAGGGCGAATCTCAAAAAAGCATTGCCAAATGCTCTCTTCATTAACATCGAAAATTTCATCTTCAATCCAAATAACGACAACAGTGGGGACGTAGATCTCACCACAATCGTGAACGGAAAGTCATTGGGCTTCGCCCCCGATAGCACCTTTACCGCTTTCACGACATTCAAGAACTGGGGGCAAACAGGCATCACAGACTTTAGTTCTCTAATATCAAAAGCAAGTTTGGTGTTTCCCTCGCGATCGCAGACTCCGGGGATATCACAAATACAGATAACATTCAAATCACCGGAACACATCACGGAGATTTACTGCAAGGCCTTGCCGGAGACACAACAATTGTTGGAGACAAGGGTGACGACCTGATCTCTGGACCGACAAGCGGACAAGCAACACTTGCCGGAGGCGGCGGCTTAGACGAAATTAATATTATCAACACAAAAGTGCAGAATACAATTAACATAGCAGCGCAGAATACAACAGAAGACAGAGATGTCGTGATTGGCTATGTTGGCTTTAATAATACGAGCAAAGCCGACGGTTCCTTTGACTTAATCCAGATCGATCAAACAACCTTCCCCAACTACATTGCCGGCGCAACAATTCAACAGAAGACTGTTCAGGAAGCAGGATCGGAAGAGAGCTTACTCAACACAATCATCGTTGACAAAGAAGCGAACATCAAAAAACAAATTTTCCCAAATGCCACAAAAGGATTGCTTGCCTTCGCAACTGACACAGCAACACTCCACTTTGCCCCTGCAGGAAATTTCCCTGCAAACACTCAAGATCTTCTCACTGTTGATTCAAAGGATTTTTCAGCTCCAGATCAGATCCTGGTTGTCTAATGAGGCAACAGAACAAAGAATCAGTGATGCTTGAGGTGGCAACTAAAGCAAGGCGACCCGCTGGCAGCCCATCAAGCGCCCAGACCAGGCCTCGGCGTAG
>TARA_B100000674_G_scaffold489670_1_pt1 | contig 11335 bp, 8 predicted proteins | sample TARA_B100000674 | Tara Oceans TARA_B100000674 (sample SAMEA2622759) | marine metagenome | biome: marine biome (ENVO:00000447); feature: surface water layer (ENVO:00002042); material: "saline water (ENVO:00002010), including plankton (ENVO:xxxxxxxx)" | depth 5 m
GGTGCCTTCAACTCCACCCTCTAATTCGTCCCATGCTGGTCTGCAAACGGCTGGCTTCTGCGCTTCCGGTGCTCACGTACATTAAGTACGTTGCGCGCCGGTTCTCAAAGTCAGCCGTTTTCGCCACAGTATGAAACGAATTCGGTCGCGCAATCAAAGACCGGGTAATTCGCAGATGGCGTCATTCACCTTTGTTTATGTGCTGCGCGAGCTGGATTTTGTGCCGGGGCAGGGCAAGGTCAAACTGCCCCGAACCTATGTTGGTTGGTCGACCGATGTTGAGGCGAGGCTTGCCACGCACAATAGTGGCAAGGGTGCCAAGACGACGCGCGGGCGGCAGTGGGAGCTGGTTTATGTCGAACGCTTCCGCACCTTCGGGCAGGCAATGAGCCGGGAATGGCATCTGAAACGCGATCGCAAGCTGCGCAAGATGCTGGCTGGCGGCTAGGCCGGATGGGTTATGCCCAAATCAGCACTTGCATCATCGCGCCAAGTAACAGATATGTGCTTGCAAATCACACCTTCAAACTAAGGGCTCATCGATCATGGCATTCGTTCGCAAAAATCCGCTGAAACTCAACAAGCTGCAGCTGCGCACCCTTGTGCTGGCACAGGTGATTGCCAAGGACCCCAATTCCGGGAAGATCGATGAGGCAACCGGCGAAGCAACGCTTCTGCGCGTTCCGCATGCCCATGGCGACCATGTTCATGTCGGCAAGTTCACCGTGGCGGCTCGTGATGCCAGCGGTTTTGAAAACCCGGCCGTCTGGGTTGCGCTGACTCGCAAAGGTCTGGTCAAGGAAGGCTATCCGGCCGCTATCGTCCTGACCAAGGAAGGCATGGAATATGATACCGGCCTTGGCGATCCTTTCCTTGAGGAAAGCGATCACTAGGATCGATTTCGATCCGGGCATGCCCGCGATCAATCAAGACATGAAAAAGCCCTGCACAAGCAGGGCTTTTGTTTTTGGGATATGGCGAACCCGTCGGATCAGTTGACCCGGATGAACTTGCCGTCCCGAATGGCCACGAAATAGATCGCCCGGTTGCCATCGCCAAAGGCATCAAACACCAGTTCCTGATGCAGCCCCTGTTGCGGGGGCAGGTTTGTCAGGGCGTCGGCCAGGGATTGTTCCGGATGTTTGGCGCGCATGGCGGCAAACAGAACCGTGGCCGCATCATAGGTCAGAACAGCGGTATAGCCCGGCTGATGGGCAAACATCGCACTGTAATCCTTGATGAATTGCTGGAAACGCGGGTTGGTGTCATAGCGATCATAGGCCTGCACAAGTTCCATGCCTTCGACCGCCGTACCGCCCAGTTCGATCAGGGCCTGTGATCCTGCCCATTCGGCTGCTGCCAGCGGGACATCAGGCGACAATTTGCGGATTTCATGCGCCATGGAGGCACCATCTCCGCTGTTGGTGATCAGGACAATTGCGTCAGGATCATCGGCAAGGAGCTGGTCGGCTGCATCGGCATGGGTAACGTTGTTAACATTGATCCAGATTTTGGAAATGACCAACCCGTCCAGCGCATCAAATTCCAGAAGAAACTCGCGATACCAGCTGTCGGTAAAGGCCTGATTCTGACCATCAAGGGCAAGTGCAACGCGGGTAAGTCCAAGATCGATATAGCGCCTTGCATAGGCGCGTGCGTTTTCACGCGTCGTGGTATTCATGCGAAACAGGTTGTCACGAAAGCCGGCAAAGTCAGCCGCCGATATGGTTGGCGAGATGGTGACAACGCCAAGCTCGTTAATCACCGGCAGCATTGCCATACCGATCGAGCTAATGATCGGCCCGACGATGGCATCAACGCCAAGGCGCTTGAGTTCGCGGACATGGTTCTGGGCGGTTTCTGGGGTTTTCAGATCATCACGGGGAATGATTTCGACCATGCGGCCATTGATGCCGCCCTCGGTATTGACCTGCTGGGCGGCGAGTTTCAGGGCCTCAAGTGCATCGGTCCCTGCATCCGATCCGGGGCCGGACAATCCGGCGATAAAGCCTATCTTGATCGGGCCTGTTTCTTCACAGGCAGCCAGCAAAAAGCATCCGACAAAGACAGCACATAAAAACCTGATGGACCGCATGATATTCCTTGCAGCTTTCTCGTGTGGCCAGAAATCATGGCCCATCGACGTTTGTATTATTCTAACCTGTCCGTATGTACAGGATTTTTCGACGATTTCGATATGGCTGTTTTTTGTACGCGTTTCAAGCGGTTGATTTCGTGATCTTTGCACGATTAACCAAAGTCGCGTCTGGCCTGCAGCACCCGGCCTGCGGTGGTCAGCAGGCATAAAGCTCCGAAAATCGCAGCGATATTGTCAAACAAGGCCGGGAAAATGCAAATGAGACATAAGACCAGTATGGTCTCGCTGCCTTCGGTAATGCCGGTCAGGTAATAGAAGCTTTTCTTGCCTTGGGCGTCATTGTCACTGCGGCCCAGTTTGGCGGCAATAATGGCATAGGCCAGAAAACTCGACCCCGTGCCGACAAAACAGAAAATCAGAAATGCCGCCATAAGCGCATGTTCCGGTCGCCCGATAGCAAAGGCCAGAATGATGCCCGAATAAAACAGAAAGTCCGAGACGATATCGTAATAACCGCCCAGATCGCTCTCCTGACTTTTCGCACCCGGATGGCGTGATCGGGGCACGGCATGCCGCGCAACCGCCCCATCAAGCCCATCCATCAACCGTGACGCCAGGATCAGGGCAAGGGCCGCGTAATCTAGTTTGAGCACAAGGCAGGCAGCGGCGAGGAGACCAAGGAAAAAGCCGACACCCGTGATCATGTTGGGCGTAATGCCCGTGCCCGAAAGTGTTCGCGCAATCGCATTTAATGGCACATCAATCAGCGGGCGCAGGCGGGCATCAAACATTGGGCGGATCCATTTAACATGTTGAGATGGCGACTATAAGCCGAACCCCAATCAAATGAAAATCACCACTTTGTTTGTTGCCGACCTGCCCTTGATCAGCCGGTTATGACGAATGATCAGGGGCGCAGGTCTTCAAGGCGTTTGCGCTGCTGGCCTGCATCATCAAAGTTGTCCGGGGCGAGCCAGGCTTCAAACGCAGCACGGATGGCGGGCCATTCTTCAGATGTGATGGAAAACCATGCGGTGTCGCGGTTGCGTCCCTTATAGACCAAATGATTGCGAAACGTACCTTCATAGGTAAAGCCATAGCGGGCCGCAGCTGCGCGCGACGGGGCATTCTGATCGTCGCATTTCCATTCATAACGGCGATAACCCAGCTCATCAAAGGCCCGCTTCATCATCAGATACGTCGCCTCTGTCCCGCCAATGGTCTGCGATAGAGCCGGGGCATAGTTGATATTGCCGACTTCCACCACGCCATTTTTTTGATCAATCCGCATGAAGGCAGCAACGCCAACGGCTGTGTTGGTGGCCTTGTCGATGATAGCGTGAAGCATCGGGTCATCGCTGGCAGTCATGCTTTCAAGCCATGCCTTGTAAGCATCGAAATCCGTGAACGGCCCGGTCGGAAGATAGGTAAAGCGTGACCCGTCGGATGCCTTGCTGTTGGCGTCAAAAAGCTGCTGTGCATCGCGTGCAACATCAAGCGGGCGTACGATGACGTGGGAGCCGGTCATGTCGCTGCGCGGTGGGAAGGCACATCCGGTCCAATTTTCAACCGGGTGGCCGACGGGTTTGCCAAATTGGTCTTTGTGGGGCGTGGTCATGGGCGGGCTTCCTGTTAATACGATGTTTGGTCGACAGGGTGACCGGAATTGGTTCTGTATTCTAGAGCCAGTTTTGCAAATATAACCGGGCCAATTTAGTAATCCGAAGAAAGGTAAGGTTTGCTGTCTTTCGCGGTAAAGACAGGAGCTTTGAGGGCGTTTTGCCGGATCGTCAAGCCACGGGAAAAGAACCAATTCGTCCCGGATCGGACGTTCTGGTGGGGTGGGCTGCTGTTCTTGTTGCGGGCTTGCCGGTTCTATCTTATTGTATAGACAGGGAGAGATGGCCTAAATCAATGGTTTAGATCGTTTGTGATCGCTTGCTAGGAGCATGGCACAGCGTATGGCATTGCATTCAAAGTTTACTGTAATTCGGTCGAAGGATCTGGCCGAATTACAGGACGTTGTTTCCGATTTTTCCTCCCCGGTGCAACTCAGGATCAATCGAAAGGGTGACGAGATTGATGCCGATATGGCGCTTGCCATGATCGGGGATCAGCCATTTTTGCATGGCACCTTTGGGACCGCCCGTGTTGATTGGCAGTCCGCCGGGGAAAGCAATGACACGATGGTGCTGTTTGTCCCGACAGAAGGCTGGGGTGAAATCACCCATCTTGGCCGGACGTGGGAACTGACAACCGGGCAGGGGATGATGCGCGATCTGGGGATCGAGGCAACCGCCTATCAGGAACAGTTTTATTCCTATGTCCTGCCTTTTTCCAAAACGCGGATCCGCGAACATGCCAAAAGCCTTGGCGGCGATCATCTGGGGCTTTTCCCGGTCGAGTTTGATCCGGTCGCGGATTTTACGACCCCGGGCGGTCAGCTGATCGCGCAATATATGGACTTTCTGGCCAATTCGCTTAATCACGGATTGATGGATCAAAACAATACGCTGGTGAACTCGCAAGCCCGTGACCTGTTGCTGACCCAGATCCTGACCCAGTTGAAAAGCAACGTGCAGGACCTTCTGACGGGGCAGGGGGTTTCGCGTGTTGTCCCGCGTTATGTCAAACGTGCGCAGGAATACATCCATGCCAACCCGTCCGAGACCCTTGATATGGTTTCACTGTCGGAAACTGCGGGCTGTAGCTACCGGACCTTGCAGCGTGGGTTCGTTGATGCCTTTGGCCTGACGCCGCGACAATATATCCGCAAGGTTCGCCTGCAGCTTGTCCGTAATGACCTGATGTCGAGTGATGGCACGGTGCCTATTGCGACCATTGCCCGGCGATGGGGGTTTGCGCATATGGGGCGTTTCGCACAGGAATATGCACAAGAATTTGGCGAGCGCCCGACGGAAACTGCACGTCAGGGTTAGGTGGGAATATCCATCTTCGGACACCGCTATCCACTTCACGACAAAAAAGAAACGTCACGTAAATCGGCGATTGTCTGACGGGCGGTCATTACCTAAAGCACGTCATGGCAGGCGCTGAAAAATCTTTTAAATCGGTCTCTTATGAACCGTTCCCGAGCGGCTGCTATTGACGAACTGCAGTGGTAAGGAACGAGCAATGGCTTATCTGGTCTGGCAGTCGAAGCGATACACAGGTCTTTTCCTGGCCGGTATCTTCGCACTGCTATTCTTTTCGCATATCAATACGGCCCAGGCCCAAAACTATCAAACGCAACGCGGTGCAATCACCAGTAACGCGAAATGTGGCGCGGCTGATCTTTTCACCGGAAAGCTTCTGGAGCCTTGCGGGTTTGAAAAGGCAACAAAGATCGGTCAGGCCAAAGGTGAATGTCCGCCCGGCTCATTTTTCGATGTCGGACTTTGGGCCTGCTTCACTTGTCCGTCGGGCTTTAACCGTACGGCCAATGCGGTTGATTCCCATGTCGCTTGCTCCAAGGCAGTAAACCCGCCGCAGTTTCTTTCTGCAAGCCGTGTTTCATCCCACAATACCTGCCCTGCGGGCAGTGTTAACGATCCGCGCAATGGCGGCGAATGCTGGAAATGCCCGTCAGGCTACAGCCGTACCATGTCGTCGGTTGATGCCTGGGATGCGTGTGGCAAAGTATTCGCAACCGCGCGTTCTGCAGAATTTTTGGGGTCGGTTTGCCCAAGCGGCACCTTCGCCGATCCGAATGGCGGTTGCTATAGCTGCCCGGAAAACTCCATCCGTACCTGGGAAGCGGTTACCCATCCGAAAGCATGTGTTCGTAACGAACTTCTGACAGCTGCCAATAAGGAAGCCGCGCTGACCTGTAACCCGGGCGAGCATTTCGACTTCATTGATGGCGGGACTTGCTGGACCTGCCCGGAAGGTTCCGTGCGTACCGCAGGCCATGTCAAAGCAAACGATGCTTGCGAATTCTTGACCATGCGCTGGGAAGGTACACCACGTACGACCAATGGTCTGTTCGCAATCCCCGGCGGCATGGAGATCGCAGCAGATGTTCTGAGCACGCCGAATGCAGTTGAAAGCGTGATCCGTCGCTATATGGAAGCGCAGAAAATCACCGATGAATCCTACTTCACCGAAGCCATGCAGGTCATCCGCGAAACGCCCGAAGACTCGCCAGCCCTTCTTGTCGCGGTCTATGAACGGATTGTAAACATTATCACCAAGGGGCCCAAAACCAACTACGAACGCGATTTCCTTGGATATTTTGCGGTTTATATTCAGCAAACCCGCCAACTGACCGCAACGGAAATGAGCCGTTCGTGGGATAGCTGGAAGCGTGGTGTGGAGCTGCGCGCAGGTGCCAACAACATGCGCACAAACATGGCGCGTCTTTATGACGTAGGCTACAAGCCGCCATCGGTTGAAACACTCGTCAGTTCATCAATGCATTTGGCACCGAGCGCCGTGATCACTCTTGGCTATGCATCCTTGATAGGTGTGGAGTCCGTTTCTTCCGGCTTCAAGAGCGCAGCTGCAGGTCTTGCCAAACAGATATTGCCTTATGCCTTCAAAAAGGTAACCGGGTATGTTGGCATAATGTCCAAAAGCTTTGCGCTTCCCTTCATTGCCGTCACGGTCGCTGCGATTGTGACAAGTATTGCTGCCGAAAACACCGGTGAAATGATCAAGCAGGAAGCTCTTGTTCATGATGCGCAGGAAATCGCCAAACGCCCGGTCAATCTGGCTTTGATGTTGCAACGTCCAACTACCAAGAATGAGCTGGTTACGAACTGGGCGCTGATGACCCAGGAACAGATCAAGCCGAACCAGGTGCAGTGGGCGTCCCTGATGAAGGATGTTGCCAAGGCATCCCCGACTGTGATGGGGACGAAATGGGTCGACTACAACCAGACGGCGCGGGATATCGCAATTTCGTCGGATGGTTCGGTTTTCATTCTTTCTGACTTGTTGCTTAACCGTCATCAGACTGTAGATGGTGGCTTAATCACATTCCGTGATGTTGCAGAGGCAGATGAAGCTTCCCGGGTCATGATGTTCAACGACCAGACCGAAAAGTTCGAGCACATCTCTGGTCTGGCGGCCAAACGTATTGCCGTTGCCGGCAATGTTCTTTGGGGCATCAATGATGAGGGGCAGACCTTCTATGCCTATGGCAACAGTCCGCCCTATCGCATCAACGTCATCCAGAGCACAAATGCAGTCGACATCGCTGCTGCCGATGGCAACATCTGGATGCTTGATGATAAAGGGACGATTTATCGCCTTATCAGCAACCGCTGGATGCGCCAGTCCGGACAGGCGACCAGCCTTGATGTGGCAAGCGACAATCAGGTCTGGGCCGTCAATGCCAACAAGGAAATCTGGATGCTTGATGACAACAGATGGCAACGCATGAGCGGTGCCGCAACGGACGTTGCCGTCTTCCAGTCCGGTTTGAGCTACGTCGTTGGTACGGATGGCAAAGTCTATGCCTATCAGGCTGACACCAAAAACTGGGCGGCGAAGGGCAATAACGGCGATGCTGCCCGGGTTGCTGCGGGTGGAAACCAGCTTTGGCGTATCACGAAAGCAGGTAAAGCGTCGCATTGGCGCTAAACCCTGATCTGAAAAAGGGGGCACGTTTTGGCGTTGCCCCCTTTCTTCCTTGTTTCCTTTCTTTTCCCACGCGGAAAACCACTGTTTTGAAATGACGGGATGCATCGCTTTGTTTTGGCGATGATTGGTCCCCAAAGGCTTTACGGACATGATTTCAATTAAAAACCTTCGTCTCTCTGGTGCTGCCTTGCCGATCATGATGATGCTCACAGGCTGCCAAACGCTTGGGGAAACGGGATTTTCTGCCTCGAACCCGGTATCGGATGCGCAAGGGGAAACATTTGAAGTTTCGGCAATGCGCAACACCAGTGTCATTCATGAACTGGTCAACGCCACCATCGGGAAATTGAAATCAAACGAATTTGATGAAGCGTCGCGGCTTGTGAATGTGGCGCTCAAGATGGATATCACCAATTCGGATCTGCAGTTCCTCAATGGCTTTGTCTATCACGTGATGGGCAAGTCCGGAGATGCATCCAAATTCGAGCTGGCGGAACAGGGCTACAAACAGGCTCTTCAGTTTGATCCGGGTAATCTGGTTGCCCAGTATCAGCTCGGCCATCTTTATATGGATCAGCGCCGCTATGGGCTGGCACAGCTTGAATTCGCCGCTGTTGCCCAGCATTACGGCGATGACGCCCATGTGCTTTATAATCTGGCGGCAGCATCCTATTACGCCCATGATCCGGAAACCGCCGAAGGGGCGCTTAAGCGCCTGATCGACATTGCGCCGGAAAAGGCGACGGACCCCAACGTGGTCAAGGCGATGACGGTCAGTCTGGCGGCGATGAATGATGCGGCAGCGCGTGACTATCTTGATAGTTATCGGGCTTCTGTCGATGACCCCTACAAGGTCAGAATGCTTGAGCGGCGTGTCTCTGGCTGGGACAGTTTTTATGATACTGACGCCCAGGTTCTCCTGGCGCAGTTTCAGAGCTCCGATCCTTATGCGATCCAGTCCCAGTCCTCCCAGCCGTCTTACGGAAGTTCCGGTTCGGCCTATGGTGGGTCGGCTTACGGCGGATCAGCCTATGGTGGGGCGACATCACAGTTGCCGACGGTTGATGTTGGTGCGACTGGCGGATCGTTTAGCGACACATCCATGGTGGTGGTCGATGTAGTCCTGATCGGGACACAGGAAGACGTGCGTAATTCGCGCGGGGTCAATTTGCTGAATGGATTGCAACTGCAATTTGGTGATCCGCTTTCGGGGACGCCGGGCTATTCGATTGGGTCGAACCGGGTCAAGGACTATCTGGATAATGGTTATGAGCAGAGCACCCAAACCATCACGCGCTTGATTTCCATTCCGGCGGTGACCTATTCGCTGAATATCGCGAACTCTGCGGATGCCGACAATCAGGTGCTGGCAAAGCCAAGCCTTGTCGCGCAGACCGGTCAGACATCCGAATTCTTTTCGGGTACGGAAATTCTGGCTGCGGCGGTTTCCGGTGGCAATGGTGACAGTGTCTCGGTGCAAAAGGAAGTCGGCGTCAAACTGGCGATCACGCCCGAAATCTTGCCTGACGATATGCTGCGTTTGCATGTCGTGGCAGAGCGTACCTTTTTGACCGACCCGTCAAACTCGGTTGTCTTTGAATTCCGTCTCGACACCACCAAGACCAACGTCAATTCGACGGTGACCATGCGGTTTGACGAAACGCTTATTCTGGGGGGCCTAAGCGAACGTGAAACATCGAAGTCCGTCGATGGTGTGCCGTTGCTGATGGATATTCCCGGGCTTAACATGCTGTTTTCGCAGCGGACCGAACGTGAGTTCGAGCGATCTGTTCTGATCCTGCTAACACCGCGTCGCCCGCAATTTGCCCGCCAATCCGAAGAAAGCCGGGAAGCTGTGCTTGAGCAGCTTTCTCCGCTTGAACAGGATCTTGAACGCCTTCATCGCCGTCACAAGGACTGGTTTACTCCGCGTCCGGCCTTTAACGAGATCCTCGATAAAATCCAGGGTCAGGAATTCTTCGAAGAGTTCCGTTCTGGCGACGTCGATCTTGTGTCCTGGCACGAAGATGAAACCGTTCAAGACAACATCGCCATGGTTCAGTCCCGCATCTTGATGCAGTGAAACGGTCTTAGCTGGAAGGAACATTGCGTTTGAAAAAGCTGATGCTTGCCCTGATCGGGCTTGCCACGTTCGCGATCAATCTCGGCGTGACAGATACGCTGCCGCTTGCGGCTCAGGAAACATCAACGGCCCCGGCCGCCCCGTGGACGGCCCTTTCGGGATCGGTTGCTGATCTCGCCATGAATGCAGATGGTCAGGCCTATGCGGTCGGTCGTGATGGAACGGTCTGGCGGTGGGATCTTGTTGAAATTCGCTGGCGACCGATGTCGGGAAAAATGCAGCGCATCACTGCGGCCGAAGGCAATCGGCCATGGGCGGTTTCTGGCGGCGGGACTGTGTTTCGCTATAACGGTCTGTGGTGGGAAAACCGCGCAGAAGACGTTGTCGATGTCGCGGCCGATACCCTTGGCAATGTCTATATAGCCAAAAGTGATGGCACGATTTTCAAATGGTACGATCTGCGTAGTGAATGGCGACCGGTTTCGGGCAGGGCGGTGCGCCTTTCCCTTGATTATGACGGGATGCTTTGGGCCATTGCGCCTGATGGCACGGTACAATCCTTTGATGGTGAAAACTGGCAGGCATGGAGTGGCCGCGCGCGCGATATTGCCGCCGGTGGCACCGGGCAGGTCGGGATCGCCACCCCAGAAGGTGACATTCGTCTGCTAAATGACAGCCAGAAAGTCTGGAGCAAACTTGCCGGGATCAATGACGTGGTCAGCCTTGTGATCGCGCCGGACAGTGCCGTCTGGGCCGTTCAGGGTGATGGCGATCTTTATACCAACAAGCCTGTTTCATCGACAGGCGACCAAACCCAAACCCAAAACCAGCAGGCCAGATCGGCGAATGCCCGTTCGATCACGGCCGAGGGGATTGCGGTAGATACCCCATCCGCCCCGGTACAGTCCGCGCAATCAATTGTTGCTCCGACCGTTGCGCCGCAAACCGCGGTGGTTGAAGACAGCAGGCCGAGCGAAGACCGCGGGAGTGTGGTCGATCAGGCATCCATCACGGCCAATGATCCGGTCACGTTCTTTGACACCAACAAATCGGCTGACCGCATTGCGATTGGCAAGGATGGCAGCATCTTTGCCCTTGATGTAGATGGCAATGTGCTGCGTTGGTCCAATAGTCGCCGCGATTTCGAAAGTTTCCCGGGCTCGCTTGTGCGGATTGCAGTGAGTCCCGAAGGTGTGCCGTGGGGGATTTCCAATCTGGGCCGGGTGTTTTTCAATACCGGTGTCGAATGGGAACAGGTGCGTGATGCAACTGCCTCAAACATCGCGATCGGATCAGACGGGACCGTTGTGATTTCTGATGCGTCCGGGACGCTGTTTGAATTTGATGAAAGCAGCAAACGGTTTAACCGGATACAGGGTTCGGGGATTGATGTGGCCGTATCGCCCGATGGTGTTGTTTGGGTGATCAATGCTGACGGGTTTGTTCAGCGTTGCGATGACTTTCCCTGCAAGCTTTTGCCGCAAAAGGCGCGCGATATTTCCATCGGTCCCGATGGCCGGGTCTGGATTGTGTCCGAGCAGGGCCGTTTGATGCGTCTGGCAGAAGAC
>TARA_B100000674_G_scaffold341037_1_pt1 | contig 11332 bp, 11 predicted proteins | sample TARA_B100000674 | Tara Oceans TARA_B100000674 (sample SAMEA2622759) | marine metagenome | biome: marine biome (ENVO:00000447); feature: surface water layer (ENVO:00002042); material: "saline water (ENVO:00002010), including plankton (ENVO:xxxxxxxx)" | depth 5 m
ATAAAAAAATGTCCAAAATCAAAAAAAAAATATTTCCTTTTTTTTATTAAAAATTTTCACTTTTTTAAAGGAAATATATTTCTTATGTATTATGGTAACAAAAACAAAATATGTAAAAATTAGGATTTTTCTTTCTTTAAGAGTTTTTTTATAAGTTTTATATATTATCTATGATACTATATACTATATACTATATACTATATTCACCTATTATACAATAAATTAAAATTTGAACTATATTGTTGAATTCTCTTATTTGTACAAAGTTTTAATAATAATCTTATAAATTTTTATAAAGTTATTATTATAATAATGATTTTAAAATATTATATATAATTAAAATCATTATAAATTTTTTTATGAATATATTATTATAAATTTGTACAATATACAGAATTGCCCTTATTTGTACAAAAAATTTTAATTAGCATCCCACAATTCATTAAGTGTCCAAATAGGAGTAGCTTTACCAGTGGTAAATTTTGTAAATTGAGATGTATAATGTCTACAATCATAAATACCAAGAATATATCTTTTGCGTAAAAAATTTTTTTCATAGTCAAATATTTCGGTCCAAGTTTTATTAGTATGACCCCAATATATAGATTTAGAATGTACATCAATATTTTTTCTATACATATTAAATTGATTTCTATCATATTTTTCAGGTATATATAAATTAGGGAAAGTTAAATGTAAATCTAATCGTTGTCGTCTGCTAGTTAAATATGAATTTCCATCATTATAAACTCTAAAATCAAATCTACAAATTTTTCTATTAATACTACATATAGGATCACTAAAAGTGACGGCAACATGCATTAAATTATATTTAGTATTAAATTTTTCAAGATTAATGTTGACATATTTTAAATTGTAAGAATATAATTGTGTTATATTAAAAAAAAATATTAATAATTTAAAAAACATGAATATATAAAATAATTATTAAATTTTTATATTATTTTCTGATTATTTTTATAATAATTTAATAGGAACATATTTTTTGAATTTATTATTATAAGAACATGTCATATAACATACTTTTGAAATATCAACAAATTTATCACAAGATGTATTTTCAAATTCATCATCATCATCACTTTCTTCTAGTAAATCAAGATTTTTGTTTTCTTTGATATTTCTAAAAATATTATTCATAAATACACTAGTTTTATAACTATCAATAAGTGCAATATAAGAATAATGCTTATCGTGTTTATTATAATATAAATAATAAATATCATTAATAATATCAGGTTTGACATAAAAATTTTTGTTTTTATTTTGATTATAATAATTAAGTTTGTTATTATAATTAACATAACCAACATAATTAGTATCATTATAAATAGCAATACTGTGTATTTTATATGGTATTTTGTAAATATATTTGTACATTTGATTAATGTTATTAGATATATAAGATAAGTTGACAAAATCATTAGATTTATTAAAAATATTATTACATATTAAATGATATAAATTAATTTTTTTTTTAAAATCATTATTAGATAATGAAACAATATTATTATAAATATTATAATTACCGATATTATCAATAATAAAATAATTATTTTTATTTTGATTAAAATAATATCCATAAATTAAAACATTGTTAAATAGTAAATTATTATTATATGATATATCATAATAATAATATTGATTATTATTAGAATTAATTTTGTCATTAATTAAACATAAAATACAAATATTAAATTTTTTATAATATGTAAACCACAAATAAGCTTTTTTACCAGTAGGTTTTAAAACAAAGAATTTATTAGATATATCAAATAGATTTTTATTTGATATATTATAATTATTAATATTAAATTTATTGTAAGGAAATTTATATAATATTTTGTTAATATCAAAATCAATGTATTTCATATATAATACAATAAAATATTGATTTTAAATATTTTTTTAAATTATTATCAATTTTTTATATTAACTAAATAAGTTCTTTTATAAAAGTTTCTAATTCACTTTCCATATTATTATTATCAATATTAATATTATTATCATTAATATTATTAGAATTTAAATTATAATTATCAAAATCAGAAAAGGAGTTGATATTATCATTATTATTATTATTATTATTATTATTATTATTATTATAATCATTATTGTAATCATTATTATTTAAAATTTTATTAATATTATCAAGTTCATATTTAGAATTATTGACATAATCTTTAATGTTAGTGCTAGTAAAATTTTTTTCAATAAATTTATATAAATAATGTAATAACAAAATTAAAATAAAATAAATAAAAAACCATTTGATAATATAAAAAAACATATATAAATTTACATAAAATAAAAATTATAGAAATAAAACATATATATTAAAAATAATTGAAATAAAACTTAAATATATTTAATTATTAAATTTAATGTTAAATTGTTTAATAATTAAAGATGATGAAATATCAACAATAAATATAAAGAATTTATCAGAAGATAATATTTATAAAAAATGTGGTTATAAAACAGATAATAATTTTAAAAAGATATTAGAATATAAATTAAAGGAGAATATAAAATTAGAATTATGGGGAAAAATAGAAGGTTTAAATAAATATTTAAATAATAATAAATTTTTATTAGATAATAAATATAATATTTATAATAAATGTATATTAATAGCATTAAATAATAAAAATGAATATATATCATGTTTAAAAGAATATTATGATAATATGATAGATAACAATGAAACAATTAATAAATTAAACAATAAAAACAATGATATAACAAACAATAAAAAAGAAGAAGAAGTATTAGATGAATATGAAGAAATAATGTATGATGATTTATCAGAATTAACAGAAGATAGCTATATATATTCAAGTGATGAAGAAGAAAAAGAAGAAAAAGAATAAAATAATAAAATTGAAAAAATAATAAAAAAATGTTACTGAATATAAATCAATATGAGTAATAAATCAAGAATAGTAGAAAATGATGATTTATTTAGAAAAAATATAATAACACATTTGAATAAGATATTAAATGATAATAAAAAAGCAATAAATTTGGAAAAAGGAATATATAATTATACAATAAAATACAGTATAGAAAATAATATATTGAAACAATGGCAAAATAAAAATTTTGTTTTGATTTATTTACAAAAATTGAAAAGTTTGCTTTGTAATTTAAAAAATGAAAATATATTGAAAGATATAAAAAATAAAAAATATAAAGTGCATGAATTAGCATTTATGACACATTATGAATTAAGACCAGATATATGGGAAAAGTTGATAGAATTGAAAAAAATAAAGGATGAGAATAAATTTTCAACAAGAATAGAAGCATCAACAGATAATTTCAAATGCAATAAATGTAAATCCAAAAAATGTAGTTATTATCAATTACAAACAAGAAGTGCAGATGAACCAATGACAACATTTGTAACATGTTTAGATTGTGGAAATAGATGGAAATGTTAATATAATTATAATATCTCTAAATCTTTTAGTTTCCAATATTCAAATTTATTATTAGATAAAGGTCGTTTAATAATCAATGGAATCAATTTCAATTCAATTTCTCTATTAGCAATTTCAATATTAGACATTTTTTCATTAGCATTGAAATAAGGTTTAGCATTATTATTTAATTGAACAACTCTTAAACCGAGTAATTTAGTTTTTTCATATTTTGTTAAAATAGGAATAGTTTTATGAAATTGATCAATAATAATATTATCAGAATTTCTATGAACAACAAGTAATTTATTAATTTCATCTTTGGAAATAGGAAAACATTCATTATGATGATTAGTTAAAACATTATTTTTATATTCATTATTAAATTTGTCAATATTAACATCTTCGAATAAAAAGTTAACATTATTTTTATAATTAATAATATTTTTTTTATTATCAACTAAATTTTCATCATTGTCTAAATTATTATTAGAATTTATATTTCTAGTATTGTTTTTATTATATATATCATCATCATCATCATCATCATCAACATCATCATCATCATCATCAACGATATCATCATCAATATCATTAATATTATCATCATCATCAAAAAATTGTTCATCTGGATTAGTATTAGTAGTATTAGATTTATTAAGAGTTAAATTATCTTGAACAAGTAATTTTTTATCAGTACTTTTATTTTTGATAGTATTACTATCAAGTTCATCATCACTTAAATTATCATCAGATAAATTAGAAACATTAGATTCATTATCACTAAAAGAGTTAACGCTCATAGTCTATTTATAAAATTATAATATTTTTATATCAATTTGAAAAAAAATTTAAAATTAATATTAAAAATTTAAAAATTAAATTTTATCAGTTTTCCAATTAGTTTGACAATGAGAACATAAATAAATATAATTCATATTATTATCATCATATCTAATATATATAATTTCCCTTTTTTCATTATCAAAATCATTAGTATTAGATAAACACTCATGATTAGGACATTTAATAGTATTAGTTCTAGGTAATGTATTATCTAATACAGTATAATTATTAATTAAATTATTAGAATATAAATTAGATTTGTTAATATTTTCCTTACTAATACAAATATTAGTGTTAATAAGTGATTTATCAGTATTTCCACAATTTTTACAATAATAAATAATAGAATTTTCATCATTTTCTTCTAATTTAATATAAAACATATTATTACAATTATTACAAAAATGCATTATATAATTAAATTATATAAATAAATAATAAATAAATTTATATCAATTTATAAATAAATAATAAATAATTATTAAAGTAAATGTAAATATTTATTAAATTTTGGAATCATATTTTCTAAATCCAACATAGAAATTTTTAATTTATTAAAATCAAATAAAATTTCAATAGAATATATAGGTAAAATAATTTTAGAAATATTATGTATATTGCAGAATTTTTCTAAATCATTAAAATTATTATTAATATTATCATAATTATTGATAAATGTTTTAATAATAATATCATAAAAATGAAAGTTAAAAGCATCAATATCATCAAAATTATGATGATTATCAAAATTAAAATTAGATAAAAATTTATCTAATTTAAATAAACTATTACAAATATTGTTTTCAATATTTTTATATTTGACTAATAAATTGTATTTATCAATATAAATATCATTTTCTTTAATACAGGGTTCATTTAACAAAGGTTTATCATTAAATATAGTATTTAATGATATAAATAATGTATTAAGTGTAATACATGATGTCCATTTATCACCAATCCATGTATTTAATATTGATAAACAAACTTTACCATTAGTATATAAATTAGGATTATATCTAAAATAACCATCATTTGAAAAGTATGTTAATTTTGGTGGTTGATATGGGAATGATTCGGGATATTGAATTTTAAAATAATTGAAACCATAAGCATAAGGTGTATTGATAGCACCAACAATTAATAAATAACCTAAAAAAATATTTTTTTCATCATGTTTATAAAAAATATTTTCTATAGGATTTTTTTTCAAATATTTAATATCTTTTATAAGTCTGTTAGTATATGAATTATTATTAATCATTATGTTAATAAAAATAAATTGTATTTATTTTATTTTTTTTTAAAATATTAAAAATTGAGATAAAAATATATTATTATATATAATTAATAATTTACAATTATGAATAATAATGGTCATAACTATAATGAGGTTATAAAAAAATATATAGTAGAAAAAGGTTCACCTCATACACATACAAAAATAGGAAATATAAAAAAAAATATATATGGAAATATATATAATATAGAAAATAGTAACGATGAATCATCAGATTTTTATAATTCCTATGTTGAAAATATAATCATAAATAATAATGATGAATTTTTAACAGAAAAACAATTAATAAATGATGGACCATTATTAGTAGATATAGATTTAAGATATGAAAATATCGAAAAAAATTTAGAAAGACAATACAAAAATGAACATATAATGGATTTAATATTTTTATATGCAGATAAATTATCAGTATTATATAATATAAAAGACAAAGATTTATTTAATGTATATGTATTAGAAAAAGAAAATCCATTAGTAAAAGATAATATAATAAAAGATGGAATTCATTTGATTTTTACAATAAAAATAGATAAAGCAACACAAGTAATAATGCGTTCTATGATAATAAATGAAATAGGTAATATATGGGGAGATTTAAATATATCAAATACTTATGAAGATGTATTTGATATTGGAATAACAAAAGGTTATGTAAATTGGCAATTGTATGGTTCAAAAAAACCAGATTCAAATAAGTATACATTAACAAAATATTACACATTAACTTTTAATGAGTCAAATGATTATTGGGATATTACAACAAATGATATATCAAACATAGATTGGAAAATTCATTTTAAACTAATATCAGCAAGATATAATAATCATATAGAATTTGAAATAAATAAAAATTCAGAATATTATAATGAAATTGAAATTCAAAAGAAAAATTTGAATAGAAAGTATATGACAAATAATGATTCAAATAATAATACAAATAATAATGATACAACTAGAGATACAATAGCAGAATTATTGGAATATAATGTAAATATTTATACAATTATAAAAGAAATTAATAAAAAATCATTAGAATTATATATAAATAATTTGTTGAAAAATAATAATGATTATGAATTAGTAGAATTATACAAATTTTTGATGATATTACCAGAAGAATATTATAATCAGGGTTCTTATAATAATTGGATAAGAGTAGGATGGGCATTAAAAAATACAAAATTATCTTACAAAATAAATGTAAATAAATTATTTATTTTGTGGATAGATTTCAGTTCAAAATCAGAAATTTTTGATTTTAATGAAATCGAAAAATTATATAATATGTGGAAATCATTTGATTTAAATAACCCAGACGGGTTAACACATAGATCAATAATGTATTGGGCAAAACTTTCAAATTACAAAAAATATCAAGAAATTAGAAAAGAAACAATATCTTATTACATTGAACAAACAATTTTAAAAATTACCGATTGTGGTCTAGCTGATGTATTGTATCAATTATACAAAGATCAATTTATTTGTGTTAGTATTAAAAATAATGGTTGGTATGAATGTAAAAATGGTAGATGGTTAGAAATAGATTCGGGTAATACATTAAGAATGTTAATTTCAAAAAAAATGCACGATGTTTATTTGGCAAAAGCACATGAATGTATTGAGAATGTTACAAAATTAGAAAGTCAAGGAGAAAATACTCAAGCATTAAAAGAAAGATCTAATGTAATTGGTGAAATATGTATGCATCTAAAAACAACCAGTTGGAAAAATAATATTATGAAAGAAGCAAAAGAATTATTTTATGATAACGAGTTTATAGAAAAATTAGATTCTAATCCATATTTGTTATCATTCAATAATTATGTTATCGATTTTAAAAAAAAAGAATTTAGATTACCAAAACCAGATGATTATATTTCAAAATCTACAAATATAGAATATATTGATTATAATAAATTTGATACTAATCAAAAATCAATTGTTAAAGAAATAGAAGAATTTATGAAATGTCTTTTTCCTGATAAAAGTTTGGAACAGTATATGTGGGAACATCTTGCATCAACATTAATTGGTAATAATCAAAATCAATCTTTCAATATTTATACAGGCAGTGGTAGAAATGGAAAATCTAAATTAGTTGAATTAATGTCTAAAGTATTAGGTAATTATAAAGCTACCATTCCTATTACATTGATTACACAAAATCGTAATGGTATTGGTTCTGCTTCTCCTGAAATAGCACAATTAGTAGGTGTAAGATATGCAGTTATGCAAGAACCACAAAAAGGTGATAAAATAAATGAAGGTATAATGAAAGAAATAACAGGCGGTGACCCTATTCAAGGAAGAGCATTATTTAAAGATACAATTACTTTTATACCTCAATTTAAATTAGTATGCTGTACAAATTTCCTATTTGATATAAAAACAAATGATGATGGAACATGGCGAAGAATTAGAGTATGTGATTTTATGTCAAAATTTTTAGATAATCCATATAATGAAGAAAAATTTCCTAAAGAAAATTTCCCATATCAGTATAAAATAGATAGAAATATTGATGAAAAATTCAATATATGGGCTCCTATTTTTGCATCAATGTTAGTTAATATTGCATTCAAAACAAATGGTTTAGTAAATGATTGTAAAATGGTATTAGCAGTGAGTGATAATTACAGAGAAAAACAAGATTATTTATCTGAATTTGCAAAGGAAAAAATTAATAGAAAAATAAATAGCAAAATAAAGAAAACCGAAATTCTTGAAGAATTTAAAAATTGGTATATAATTAATTATGGAAGAAATAATATACCAAATGGTCGCGAAATTACAGAATATATGGACAAAACATATGGTAAATGTAATAGAGGTAAATGGATGAATGTTGAAATTATATATGATGACATGTTAGATGATGATGATGATTTAAATAATATTTAAACATATGATATATTTTCTTGATTATTTTCATAATTATAAGAATCATATTTAACAATATCTTCATAAGTTAAACCAGTATTCAACAAATTATATTTTTTCATTATATATAAATAAAATTTATATATATACAACAATATATATTTTATTATAAATGGTGCTATTATATACAATATTATCATTATAGTTGCAACTGGATTTTTATAATATTTATTTTTCATAAAATTAGAAAAAATAAAAAATAGTATCAAAATAACATAATGTATAATTATCAAATAATAATTATAATTTTTGTTATTTTTTATATTAATTTCTAATTCTTTATTCATTTTTGAATCTATATTCATATGTTTTTCATAACTATCTATTTTATTTTGTAACTTATCTTTTGTTTTTGATAATAAATGTAAATTAGGATTAGTATTTGTATAATTTTCTAATTTATTATAAAATAAACGTGCATTAACTATATTATATGATATATCATCTCTTATATTTTTTAATTTTTTCAAGTTATAGTAATACATTTCTAATCCCGTATCTAATATATTAGAATGTATTATATTATTTGAAAATATTTTTTTTGTATCTACATTTGGGTTTATATTATTTAATATATAATCATAAATTGAATCTTCAACTGCTTCTATAGTAAAAGCATTATTATCATATAGATTATTTAACTGGGTCCCGTAAACATTATTTCTTAAAGAGCTTATATTGGTTTCTCGGTCAGGTGTTTCACCAAAATTAATAGCGTTTTGAGTGTCCTTTGAAAGATTTTGTAAATTCATACCATTAGCCATATTATTAATTGTAGAACTAATTGTTTCTTCCATATACTGCTCTACTTGTGGGTTGTCTTTTATTTGTTTTAATGAAGTTTCTAGCATTCCTTGTTTACTGGACATTATTATTATTTATATTATATAAAACATTTTTTTTATACAAAATTGTATATATATATTTTTATATAATTATCTAATACTTTATACACATCTTTTTTTTGTAGAGTCATATGTTGTTCCATCTGAACAACAATCAGAATTAAAACATCCAAAAATACTTGAAAATAATTTGTTATTATTATTACTATACATATTAATATTTTCACTATCTTTATTATTATTATGTTTACTTGTGTTTTGATTGTTAATTGTTTTATCTATTTTATTGTAATTAAATTTATCAGCAGCCATTTGTTTGTAGATTATAGTACCAGAAAATATTACAAATACTATCATTAAAACAAAAATTACAAAGAATAATAAATTTATTGAAATTATTTCTTTTTTTTGTAACATTAAAAATGGAACACTTATAAAAAACAACAAAATAGCAAATTTCAATATTTTCAAATTATCAATATTTTTTTTATTACTATATTCTTTATCTTTTATTTTTCTTAATTTTAAATTATTTTCATCATTTATTTTGTCATATACTTGTTTTATAGTAGATTGATTATTGTTATCTTCATTTAAAATGTAATTCAACATAACATCAGATGCTAAATTTTTTTTTTGTGCTAATAATTCTTCTAATTCTGTTATATTTTCATTTGAATCAGCATTATTATGATAGGCATTACACATTTTTATCCTTTGACCAGCGTTCAAAGTCTGTTCCCAACTAGACGGAATAGAGTGAGCATCACTGTACTTACCGTCACGCCCACACATTTCTACTACATTGTCAAAATTTTCTATGATATTCATATTATCAAAAGATTCTTTTTTTTCATGTTTAATAAGAGCCGATTCTAATCTATCAGGCATAAGGTCTCTTATATTACTATCTACATTACTATGTCTGTGAATTTTATATTTATATTTATTAGAGTTCTCCAAATCGTTTACATATTTTATATAATTATTACATAAATCTACACCATTATTGTATACATCTGAACGTAATTCATCAATCTTAACTATATCTTCAGTATATTGTGAACTAGGATAACCAGCATAAGAAAAATGTCCAATATTGTTGAGAGGGTCTTTAATTGCATCCGCAATAACTTTTGATACATTACCATATTCGCCACTCTCAATTGCATTAATATCAAAAGGTTTATTACTCAAATTAGCAGCAGCCATAGTGGTTGAATTTAAAACTTTTGATGACACCGCTAAATTAGCAATAATTTGTGCCAGTTGATGTGATTTTGTTCCTAAAAATACAATTTTAGAATAATCATCATGTATTTTTTCTAATAACTTTTTTACTTCACCACTTGCTAATTGAGCATCGTGGTGATATCTAAGTATTTGATTTTTTGCTTTTCTTGAAACTGGTTCATGTCCAACTTTTTCCGCTGTTATACTATTCATTGAATTATATGAAGCATTTGCATATCTTCTTGCGTGCGTTGCGGAGGTTCCTGCGCTAAGTTCATGTTTATTTATTACAGAACTACCATAGAGTGCATTAACTCTATCATTAATAGCCTCAAGAGTATCTTCTTTTTTAAAATATGTGCTAGCATGAGAACCATCATGATAAGTAGGAGCAAATCTTTTTTTAGCATCACTCTCAATTGAATTTGTTCTTGCATTTAATCTTTGTACATTCGCAACTCGATCGCTCTTAAGTTTTTTATCAACAGTTGACGATTTATCATATAAACTAAGTTTGTTATCAACTTGGTCTTTGTTATAATACCTACTCATATCAGTTCCACTAGATTTTTTTTTTTTTTTAAATAAGTCACCAACTTGATTAAAAAATGGTTCAATCATTATAATATATTAAATATATATATATATATATTATAAAAATTTTAAAATTTTTTTGTAGCAAATATAATTTTAAATAATTATATTTGTATATATTT
>TARA_B100000674_G_scaffold499398_1_pt1 | contig 11314 bp, 9 predicted proteins | sample TARA_B100000674 | Tara Oceans TARA_B100000674 (sample SAMEA2622759) | marine metagenome | biome: marine biome (ENVO:00000447); feature: surface water layer (ENVO:00002042); material: "saline water (ENVO:00002010), including plankton (ENVO:xxxxxxxx)" | depth 5 m
CCGCGGCGATAAAACCAATCGAGCCCCACAAACGGATCAATGAATAGCGGCCATGCTGACCGCTCAAATGACTGAGCGTTAGCACGTCGAACTGCGAGAGCACCGCATTCCAAAAGAAGCTGTAGCCCACCACCACGGCGGCGAGCCAGTAGAAGTCCTGCCGGAAGTACACTCCACCAAAGGCGATAACCGCCAGCAGCGCCCCCAGGCGAATAATTCGCGTGCGGCAGTCATAGCGGTCAGCGAGGTAGCCCCATAAGTTGGGCGCCAGTACCTTGGTGACCATCACCAGCGCCGAGAGAATCCCGATCTCGCCAGAGGAATACCCCAGCGACTTCAGGTACAGCGACCAATACGGCAGCCACGTGCCCAGCAGGGCAAAGTAGAAGAAATAAAAGGCGGAAAGCCGCCAATACGGCACTGCCTGCGCCATAGCCGCCTAGCCTAGCGGCGCGCCGGAATCACCGGTGTTTGGCACTGAACATCGGCATTCTGGCCACGGTTACGCAACAGGTGGTCCATCAGCACAATCGCCAGCATCGCCTCGGCGATAGGTACCGCGCGAATGCCCACACAGGGGTCGTGGCGGCCGGTGGTTATCACGTCCACAGCCTCGCCCTGCTGGTTAATGGTTTGGCCGGGAATCAAAATGCTCGATGTCGGCTTCAGCGCCATATGGGCGACAATATCCTGCCCACTGGAAACTCCGCCCAGCACGCCACCGGCATTATTTGAGGTAAAGCCTTCAGGAGTGAGCTCGTCTCGGTGTTCGCTGCCGCGGGCATCTACGCAGTCAAAGCCTGCGCCAATCTCAACCCCCTTCACCGCGTTAATCCCCATCAGGGCATGGGCGATATCGGCATCCAAGCGATCGAAAACTGGCTCGCCCAGGCCTACTGGCACTCCGCTGGCCACCACCGAAATTTTGGCCCCTACAGAATCGCCGGATTTACGCAGCGCCTGCATATAGGTTTCCATTTCGGGAATTTTATCAGCGTCCGGGCAAAAGAAAGGATTCTCTTCAACAATGTCCCAATCGAGCTTATCTGCCTTAATCGGCCCCAGCTGCGACAAATATCCCCTCACCTGCACGCCGTGATGCTCCGCCAGGTACTTTTTGGCGATTGCCCCGGCAGCGACTCGCATCGCGGTTTCGCGCGCCGACGAACGGCCACCGCCGCGATAGTCGCGCTGACCGTATTTTTGCTCGTAGCTGTAGTCGGCATGCATGGGGCGGAAACGGTCTTTGATCTTGCTGTAGTCCTTCGAGCGCTGATCCTGGTTCTCAATCAACAGTCCAATAGAGGTACCGGTGGTCTCCCCCTCGAAAACTCCAGACAGAATTTTCACTTCATCGTTTTCACGGCGCTGGGTGGTATAGCGCGAGGTGCCGGGCTTGCGGCGGTCTAAGTCGCGCTGCAAATCACTTTCGGAAATTGCCAGCCCCGGCGGGCAGCCATCGATAATTGCGCCCAAGGCAAGGCCGTGGCTTTCGCCAAAGGTGGTGACGGTGAACAACTTACCGATGGTGTTACCTGACATGAAACAATCCTGCGTTGGGACAATAGGGCCGGCAAAACTGCCTGGCCGTAAATCATTACTCTACAAAGCGCGACAAACCGTGCCGAACGAACAGCGCCTGAATTATACGTGAAAGCGGCGTCTGAGTCAGAGGCTATCCGCGGCCTCTACCAACTGCTCTCGGGTCAGCGCAAACACGCCGTGACCGCCGCGCTCGAACTCGAGCCAGGTAAATGGCAATGTCGGGTAAGCCTGCTCAAGTGCCACCCAGCTATTGCCTACCTCGACCACCAGTAAACCGCCCTCTTCCAAATGGTCGGCCGCGTCGCGCAGGATTCGGCGGGTCAGATCCAGGCCATCCTCGCCCGACGCCAACCCCAGCGCGGGCTCGCGATGATATTCCGCGGGCATTTCCGCGAGGTCTCTGGCGTCTACGTAGGGCGGGTTGCTAACGATCAGGGAATAGCGCTGCCCCTGCAAGCCGCTAAACACATCGGAGTGAATAGCCTTCACCCTGTGGCCGAGTTCGTGGCGGGCAATATTGATGCCGGCGACATCCAGCGCATCGCCGGAAATATCCGCAACATCCACCTCGGCATCGTCAAAGGCGTAGGCGCAGGCAATACCAATACAAGCGCTGCCGGTGCACAGGTCCAATATGCGCTGGGGCTCGCTCGCTAACCACGGTTCAAAACCGTTTTCGATCAGTTCTGCAATGGGCGAGCGCGGTACCAATACTCGCTCATCCACATAAAATGACAGCCCGGCAAACCACGCCTCATGAGTCAAATAAGCGGCGGGTAAACGCTCTTCCACTCTGCGCTGTAGCAGCTGCACAATATGCTCGCGCTCACTGGGCAGCAAGGTGGCATCCAGAAACGCGTCCGAGCTATCGAAGGGTAACTCCAGGGCGTGAAGCACCAGCAGCCGGGCCTCGTCCAGGGCATTATCGGTGCCGTGACCGAAAAACAGTCCAGCGCGGCTGAATTCACTCAGGCCCCAGCGGATGTAGTCCCGAACCGTGGTCAGGTGTTGGCAAATCTCATTGTTGTGTGCCACCGCAGCGCCCTTCTATAAACCCGTTTTTAGCAAGCAATAATAACCAGCGCGAAGTTTACACTGCCCCCAAAGCGCTGCCCAGCATGCTTGGGAAAGCGTAAGGGCTCTGATACCATTGCGGCTCGTTTATAGGACATAAAAGAGAAGCTGGTGGAAAAAGCATTCGAAGAGATCATCAAACAAATTGGTGAAGACCTGGAGCGTGACGGCCTACTCGACACGCCAAAACGCGCGGCAAAAGCCTTTGAGTTCCTTACCGAGGGTTACCGTCGCAGTGTTGACGAAGTCGTGAACGACGCACTGTTTGAATCCGACGCCAACGAAATGGTCGTGGTCTCCGACATCGAACTCTACTCGCTCTGCGAGCACCACCTGCTACCCTTCATCGGCAAATGCCACGTTGCCTACATTCCCAACGGCAAAGTTTTGGGCCTGTCTAAAGTGGCTCGCATTGTCGACCTCTATGCTCGCCGCCTGCAAATTCAAGAAGGCCTGACCACGCAGATCGCCGACACCGTGCAACAAGTGACTGGCGCCGAAGGCGTGGCCGTGATCATTGAAGCCCGCCATATGTGCATGATGATGCGCGGCGTGCAAAAGCAAAACTCCGTTATGCGCACCAGCGCCATGTTGGGCGTGTTTAAAGACAACGCCGCCACGCGGGCAGAGTTTATGTCGCTGATCAAATAAAGCGTTGCTTTGGCCCGCTGGGCAACAAGGAAAATAAAAGGGCCGAATTGGCCCTTTTTTATTGCCACATCATTGACCAAATTACGGTATGCGTCGCCGCGACGGAGCCAAACAGCTATCCTCTGTCTTGTATACCACCCCAGAACGAGACATAAATGGCGTGACCACGACAAGGCCCATGTTCGACAGCTACCCGCAACTGAGCGGCGCCCTACCCTGGCTCCCCCTCGCTGACCTACCCACGCCAGTTGAACCAGTATCCGGAATTGGCAGCAATGCCTGGATTAAACGCGACGACCTTTCCCACGCGGTGTATGGCGGCAACAAACTCCGCAAGCTGGAATTTATCTTGGCCGATGTTCTGGCGCGTGGCAAAACGCATGTAATCACCTTCGGCGCCACGGGCACCAACCACGGCGTTGCCACCGCCATGCTGTGCCAACAATTGGGCCTGCGCTGCACGGTGCTGTTATTTGAACAACCGCCCTCTACCACCGTGCGCGACAACCTCGCGCGAATGCGACACTTTGGCGCCGCGCTACAATTTTGTGGCTCACTCGCCAATACCGTGCGGCATTACTACCTTCACCCCAAGCGCCTGTCACACAGGCACTACTTTCTGTTTGCTGGCGGCTCCAACGTTGCCGGAACCATGGGTTTTATCAACGCAGCATTTGAGTTAAGGCAGCAAATCGACACCAGCCAGTGCCCATTGCCCAGCCAGATATTCGTGCCCGTTGGCTCCTCTGCCACCCTTGCCGGCTTAACCGTTGGCGCTGCGCTAGCAGGCATAGAAAGCGATATTATTGGCATAAGAGTCGCCCCTTCCCACTTGGGCATCATTCCCACCTGCACCCCTGCCACGGTGAATCAACTCATCAGGCAAACATGCGCTGCGCTGACAAAAGCAGGCCTCTCACTGCCAACAATACCCACCGCCAAACTGATCGACAGTTACTATGGCGATGGCTACGGCGTGGCCACCAAAGCGGGAAGCAGCGCCACGGAAAAATTCGCCGAGTGCGGTATTACCCTGGATCAAACCTATACCGCCAAAGCGGCGGCCGCGTTTTTAGACGCCGCAAGCCAAAGTACTGAGGTGAAGCTTTACTGGCACACGTTTAATTCGCGGCCGGTTGACGGGGCTTAGATAAGTATCGGGGTAAAGGCTGTCATTAACTTGAATTCAAACCTACAATTCTGGCTAGTTGATTTATTATTTATTCTTATGCTCCACGATCTTAAATGATTTAAATGCAGCTCTGGCGTAAATTATTGGAACGTCGGAGTCTTCTTTAGATAGGTGACCGAAAACATCTCCTCGCACTAACTTTGATTGACACCCAATTATGACTTTCCTCAGCTTCATTTCGTGTGAAAATGGCTCAAAGTAAAGCCCATCCTCATACTTAAATTTTTTTAACTGGCCTATCTTTCTGTATTCTTCTTCGTATTGCCAATGTTTGAACTTCGACAACAATAGTTTTTTAGGAAAATTTACATCTCCCATAAGGGCATCATCAAATCTTTCATTCACGTACTCCACCCTTCGCGCAGCATCAATGCCTTTCACCTCAAGCTCAATACACATCCCTCGGTGGTTATTCGCATAGTGTGCCCACTGAACAGGGTTCGACCATATTTTGCTAAAACAAAGTATTCCAAATTCTTTAGATACAGCATTTTTCATTCTCTGCAGCCGCGCCCTGACACCCCTGTCCTTTGTGTTTATACCTAATAATTCAAAAGGATCGTTCAGATTGTCAAAAGTAGAAACTTTAATTCTTCTGTTTGACAGATTCTTTAGTCCGTAGTGCTCATCCATATAGTGATAAAGCTTCATTAAACCTCCTGCTAGTGGCATATGCACTTGAGGCCGGCATAGCCTCTCCTCAGTTAGGAGCTAAGGTTGAGCCACACCGAGATACAAACTAACAGCCCCGGTCAGACCTAACCGAGCGACAGCCAGTTCTTCGCTAGCGAGCAACTAGACCTACACCAGAAAATGCCCCTTAACCGCTTCAGCCACCTCCTTAACGCAGCTATCCATATGGCTGTGATGGTCGCCATCAACATCCAGTGTGCTAAAGGCCTTCGGTCTGGCGTCGCTTAGTGCGAGTATTTCCTGGCCAAAGCCCTGTTTGGCGGCAATAAACAGCAGCGGCGCGTGAATGCCTTCCAGCACGGCCCGCCATTGCTCTGCGGTCAGTTTATGCGGGGAGGCGAGTGCAAGGCGGCGATCGCTGCGCCAATAAAATTTGCCGTCGTCACCCTGATAGGTACCGCGCTCGGCAATGGCGCGAGCCGAACGCTTGCTCATGGGCATTACTTTAATACGCGCGGCGGCAGCGTCTTCCGGGGTATCAAACGCGCGTGGCGGTCGGCCCTGGTTGGAAAACCCGTTTAGATAGCGCTGCAGCTGTTTGGGGAATTCTTCACCCGCTTGCGGGTCGGCCAGCAAGCCGTCGATGCAGACGACCGCGCGAATATTGTCTGGCATAGCCGACGCCAGCAGCGCCGCGATCATCGCGCCGCGTGAGTGGGCCAACAGGCTGTACTGGGACCAGTCGAGTTGTTCGGCCACACCGCAGATAATTCGCAGATCGTCCCAAATGGCGTAGTTACCCGACGGCGGTTTGTGATCGCTATTCCCGTGGCCGGGCAGATCGAGCGCAACAATGCGCAGCGGGTTGCCCTGCTGCTGGAGATACTCGGCAATGGCGGCAAAACTGGCGGCATTGTCCAGCCAACCATGCAGGGCAAGCACTGGAATACCATCGGCCTGGCCCCAGGCTTGCGCGGCTATGTGCAGACCTTCCACCTCAAAGCTGAGCGATTCTGCAGAGACAGTCGTCATAGTACTAGCGGCCATTGTGAGCGTAGTTCGGAAAGTGACGCAGCCATTGCAAGTTGCCACAGCCCGGGGCGAACACCTCGGCGTCAACACGGGCCATACTGGCAGTTTGCAGCCCCCAATAGGATTGTGACTCGCCCTGCCAGTGAGCCAACGCATTACTGAGTAGTGGGTTGTGCCCCACTAGCAGCAGGCGCTGACCGCGAAACGTCGACAGCATGGTATCGAGGTCTTCGAGTCGGTTATCCGGGGTCAGACAGGCTTTATTGCGCTGGGGTAGCTGCCAATCGGCATTGATAATGGCGGCGCTTTGCTGGGCGCGGCGGTAAGGGCTTACCCAGATTTCCTCGGGGCGCCAATCTTGCTGGCCAAGCCACTGCGCCGCGGCTTCAACTTCGGCAATACCGCGCTCGGTGAGTTCGCGCTCCATATCGGTAGCAGCATCCCACGATGCCGCGCCGTGGCGAATTAAGACTATTTCCATCAGCTTTTCTGCACTGCAAATTCAACGTCGCGGTTTTGCTCCGCCCACATCATATCGCCAATCACTTCTTGCACGGTTTTGCCCTCGTAAATGATGGCGTACAAACCATTGACCAACGGCATGTATATATCCAGCTGCTGAGATTGCTGTTTGAGCAGCCTGAGGGTATTCACCCCTTCCGCCACCTGCCCAAGCTCAGCGACGACTTCGTTTAGATCCCGCCCCTGCCCCAGCGCATAACCCACACGGTAGTTGCGGCTCAGTGGTGAGGTACAGGTTACGAACAAATCGCCCACACCGGCCAGGCCCAAAAAGGTTAAGGGGTCAGCGCCCTTTTGCACGGCGTAGCGGCTCATTTCCGCCAGGCTGCGGGTAACCAGCATGCTGATCGTGTTGTGCCCCACGCCCAGTGCCGCCGCCAAACCCGCGACGATGGCGTAGACGTTTTTCAGGGCACCGGCCAGCTCCACCCCGTAGATATCGCTACCGGCGTATACACGAAAATACGAGCACTGCAGCAGGTCTTGAATACACTGAGTAAGCTGCTCATCAGCACTGGCGATAACCGTGCCGGTAATTTCCCGAGCTGCCAACTCTTTGGCAAGGTTTGGCCCACTCATCACGCCGATGCTGACGTTGCCCAGCTCTTCTCGCAAAACTTCGCTCATCAGTTCATTGCTGTCGACCTCGATACCCTTGGTCGTGCTGACCACCATAGTGCCGTCGGCTAATAACGGCGCCAGTTGGCGAGCCACATCGCGGCAAGACTTGCTGGGCACGGCAACGAAGACCACGTCGCAGCCCTTTACGGTTTCGGCCAGATCGGTGCTGGCGCGCAGGGCGGGGTTCAGGGAAATATCGGGCAGGTAGGCGCTGTTACTGTGCTGCTCGTTCACCTCGGCGACGCGCTCGGCGTTACGCATCCACAGGCACACATCATGGCCGTTATCGGCAACAATATTGGCGATTGCCGTACCGAAACTGCCCCCACCCACTATGGCTACTTTATGCTTGTCCGTCATTGCGGCTCCGCTTGTTGTTTTTCATGCAGTTTATCATTGCGCTGCGGCGATGAAGAACGGCGTCGAAAAAAAAGCGGCGCCGAAGCGCCGCTCTATTCACTGTGGTTCTTGCGCTTACGCTAGGCGCTGAGTTCCAGCAGCAGCTTATTCAGCTTGTTAACGTAGTCCGCAGGGTCTTCCAGCTGCGCGCCCTCGGCCAAATGTGCCTGATTAAAGAGAATGTCGACAAGGTCGGCAAAACGGTCTTCATCGGGCTCTTTGTCCAGTTTTTGCACCAGCGGGTGCTCTGGGTTCAGCTCGAAAATCGGCTTGGACTCGGGCAGCGCCTGGCCAGCGGCTTCAAGAATACGCCGCATCTGCGCGCCCATATCGTGGTCACCCACTACCAGACACGCCGGCGAACTGGTCAGTCGGCTCGTCGCGCGCACCTCTTCAACCTTTTCACCCAGCGCCTTGGCAACGCGCTCAATCAGGTCTTTGTGCTCTTGAGCCAGCTCTTCCTGCGCTTTTTTCTCCTCTTCGTTTTCCAGCTCACCAAGGTCCAGCTGGCCGCGACCAACATCCTGGAAGGCTTTGCCATCGAACTCAGCGAGGTGATTCATCAGCCAGTCGTCGACGCGATCAGAAAGCAGTAAGACTTCAATACCTTTCTTGCGGAACACTTCCAGGTGAGGGCTGCTGGACGCAGTGCGATGGTTTTCAGCCACCACGTAGTAGATTTTCTCCTGCCCCTCTTTCATACGTGCTACGTAATCTTCCAGCGAGTGCAGCTGTTCGGCCTTGTCATCGTGGGTGGTGGCAAAGCGCAGCAGCTTGGCAATCTTTTCGCGGTTGCTGAAGTCCTCAGCCGGGCCTTCTTTCAATACCTGACCAAAGGCCTTCCAGAACGTTTGGTATTTCTCAGTATCGTTCTTCGCCAGCTTGCCCAACATGTCCAGCACGCGCTTGGTCAGCGCCGTTTTCATTGCATCCACAGCGGGGTCTTGCTGAAGAATTTCGCGCGATACATTGAGCGACAGGTCGTTAGAGTCCACCACACCTTTTACAAAGCGCAGGTACAGCGGCAGGAATTGCTCAGCGTCGTCCATAATGAAAGTGCGCTGCACATAGAGCTTAACGCCCCGCGCCGCGTCGCGGTTCCACATATCCATCGGTGGCTGCGATGGCAGGTATAGCAGGCTGGTGTATTCCAGCTTGCCTTCAACCTTGTTGTGACTCCAGGTGAGCGGCTCAGCAAAGTCGTGGCTCACGTGCTTATAGAAGGCTTGGTATTCGTCGTCCTTCACTTCGTTGCGCGGGCGCGTCCAGAGCGCTGTGGCGGAGTTGATGCTTTCAAACTCTGGCTCGGGGGCTTCTTCACCCTCTTCCGCGGTAACCGTTTTTAGCATTTCTACGGGAATGCTGATGTGGTCAGAGTATTTCTTGATGATGGAACGCAGTCGCCAATCATCGGCAAATTCTTTGTCTTCTTCGCGCAGGTGCAGTACCACCTTGGTACCACGCTCGGCGCGCTCGCAGCTTTCAATGGAGAAATCGGCTTCGCCAGTCGACTCCCAGTGCACACCTTCCGAGGCATCGGCACCTGCGCGACGGGTGAATACTTCTACGCGCTCAGCAACGATAAAGGCCGAGTAAAAACCCACACCAAACTGGCCGATGAGCTGCGAGTCTTTCTTGTTGTCGCCGCTGAGATTTTTCAAAAATTCTGCGGTGCCTGAACGGGCGATAGTGCCGAGGTTGGCCACCACTTCCTCGCGGCTCATACCAATGCCGTTATCGCTAATGCTAACCGTGCCGGCCTCTTTGTCGGCCTCTACACGCACACGAAGATTGGGGTCGTTTTCAAACAGGCTGTCATTGGAAAGCGCTTCAAAGCGCAGCTTGTCAGCCGCATCGGAAGCATTAGAAACCAGCTCGCGAAGGAAAATTTCCTTGTTGCTGTACATGGAGTGGATCATCAGCTGAAGCATTTGCTTCGCTTCGGTTTGAAATCCCAGAGTTTCTTTTTCTGCTGTGGACATGCCTATCACCTGTAAAGCTAATTTATCGTTCGCCCAGCGGGACGTGTAAGCTTTATGGGGACAGGCTGTCCAATTTCAAGACCTTTACAGACGTTCAGGTAAAATACGGCGAACAATATGTGCCACATCCACGCCTTTGGGCAGGCAACCATACACGCCGTGGGGCTGCTGCAAACGCGAGGCGATAAAGGCCTCGGCCACCACAGGGTCGCCATTTTTTAGCAATAGCGCCGCTTGCAGACACAGCGCCATTTGCTCAACCAAGCGACGGGCGGCGTATTCAACGCCATCGCGATCGGCCAGCGATTGCCGCAGCGCATCGATACTCTGGTCCAGCACTGCCGATTGACCGCGAACCTGTTCCAATTCAGTAAACCAACGCTGCTGAACCTCGGGCGATTTGTTAAAGGCGCGCAGCACATCCAGCGCCTGAATATTCCCCGAGCCTTCCCATATCGCATTAATCGGCGCCTCGCGGTACAAACGCGGCATAATACAATTCTCAATGACGCCGTTGCCGCCGAGGCACTCCATGGCCTCGTAGGCATGGCCGGGTGTGCGTTTGCAGATCCAAAATTTGCCTACCGCGCAACCCAAGCGGAGCAGCAGCTTTTCGTCGTCGGTCTTGGCGTCCAGCGCGGCGGCCATGCGCAGGGTCATGGCCAACGATCCCTCCACCTCCAACTGCAGGTCTGCCAGCACGTTTTGCATGAGGGGCTGCTCGATTAAGCGCTTGCCAAAGGCTTCACGCTGGCTGGCGTGGTGCGCGGCCTGGGCAACGGCTTGGCGCTGGCCCGCGGTAGAGCCCACCATGCAGTCGAAGCGGGTCAAGGCGACCATTTCTATGATGGCGGGAACGCCCCGGCCTTCCTCCCCGACCATCCAACCTTGAGCAGCGCGCATTTCGACCTCTGAGGAGGCGTTTGAAACGTTGCCCATCTTGTTTTTTAGGCGCTGTACAAACAACGAGTTCTTCTCGCCATCCGGTCGCCAGCGCGGCACCAGAAAACAGCTCAAGCCGCCCGCCGACTGCGCCAGCATTAAAAAGGCGTCGCACATCGGTGCGGATAAAAACCACTTGTGGCCGGTAATTTCGTAGAGTTCACCCGGGCCCTGAGCGCCAACAGCGCGGGCGACCGAGGTGTTGGCACGCACATCACTGCCACCCTGTTTCTCGGTCATACCCATGCCAATGGTGACGGCCTGCTTTTCAAAATAGGGCTTGTTCTCGGGCTCATAGCCCTGCGCCAGCACTTTGGGCAACCATTGCTTGGCGATACTCGGCGTGAGATTCAAGGTGGGCACCGAGGCAAAGGTCATGGTCAACGGGCAGCCGTGTCCGGCTTCAACCTGACTTTGCATATAACTATACGCAGCGCGCTGTGTGTGGGCCTGAGCAATGTCGCCCTGCCAGGGCATCGCGTGAATGCCCTGCTCCAAGGCCATTTTCATCAGCTTGTGATACGAGGGGTGAAAGCGCACCTCATCCACGCGATGACCAAAGCGGTCGTGGCTGTCGAACTGGGGCTTTTGCTCATTGGCGTCAAAGCCCCAGGCAATCACCTCAGCGCTGCCACAGCGCTGACCATAGTCGCGTAGCGCATCGAGAGCAGCGCCCGGCGCATAGCTGGTCAACGCCTGCTGCAGGGCGATGTCGTCGTCG
>TARA_B100000674_G_scaffold185766_1_pt1 | contig 11299 bp, 13 predicted proteins | sample TARA_B100000674 | Tara Oceans TARA_B100000674 (sample SAMEA2622759) | marine metagenome | biome: marine biome (ENVO:00000447); feature: surface water layer (ENVO:00002042); material: "saline water (ENVO:00002010), including plankton (ENVO:xxxxxxxx)" | depth 5 m
ATACTTTAAAAATGAAAATAGGGAAAAGGATTTAGAAAAGTTAGAGTGGTTTCAAAGACAAGTTACTCTTCTAGTAGAGATAAGGGACGCATTAGCACCACAGATAGAAATCGCTGTAAAGTATATTGGAGATATATTTATTACATTACTAACCAAAGTTGTAGGAAAAGCAATAGGTCTTATTGGGAAAGGAATATTGCAGGGCTTGGGTAAATCAAACCAAAAATGATATAAACGATGAAATTATTAATTATTTTTTGTTATTTGGTAATAAACTTATATACATTATCTCCAGCTTATGCTTCAAGGTCATCTGATAGTTATGATGGAAATATTTTCCCAATATATGCAGGAAACGGTTCAATAGTTCCTCCTCAAACAACTTTAAGAGATTCGATAAATAACAAACGTATTTCTATTTTATTTTTTTACTTAGATGATAATTCGGACAGTAAGGCATTAGCCCCTGCCATCTCAGGATTAGATTTAATTTGGAGAAATTCTATTGATATAATTGCTCTTACTACAGATGAATTGCAGAATAGAAAACAAGAAGATCCAAATGAAGAAAAATTTTACTGGAATGGTTTAATACCTCAAACATTAGTTTTAGATGGAGAGGGAAATGTTAAGTATGACAAAAACGGGACTATTGACATCGACCAAATAAATAAAATTATCAGTGAAATTAAAGGAATAGATTATGAAGAATCATCATTCTCTATAGAAAGTTTTAATGAATACAATAGCATTATTTCAAAAAGAGATGACACCAAAAACAAATGATTTTTATTAGCTTGTTAATATTTTTCCTATTGTCACTATCTTTATTTGATATATTTTTACTTTTAAGTCCAAAATCAAAATTAAAAATAATTCCTAGAAATAATTCATATAAATTGAATAAACTAAAAAATACTGGAGAGTATCAATGTGAAGTCGAGATAGTCAACCGCAGCTCTAAAAAAGAAACTATGGTATCCAATTTATTTCTAAGGCCAAAGTTTTTTGTTGATGATGATTTAGTTAAATTAAAATTTGAGAAATCAATTTGTATAGATGATGGTATATCAATTAAGAATGTCAATAATTATTGGCCAACAGTAATCTTAAAGGCCAAATCATCAATAAAAGTTTCTATCACAATTAGGATTGAAAATGAGATTAATAAAAAAGTAAAATATCTATGGTTAGGTATCATATGGGAGAATTATGGACATTTCGGTTTAAAATTAAAAGAGAATTATTTTTTAATAAATAAAGATATTGATCATCTCAAAGAAAGAAGATTAAATAAGATAAGAATTGATAATAATTATGAAGCGATTGCTATAAAAACAAATTTACTTGGGGCTTTTGATGACCCAGTAAATACAATAATAAAATACTCTAAAAATATTATTCAAAAGGGTGACATCTTAGTAATTGGAGAGACGCCTCTAGCAATTATGCAAGGACAATATATCAATCCGAAAGATTTAGAATATAATTTTTATACAAAATTTTTATGTTATTTTTTTCATCCTACAAGTAGTCTCGCAACTGCTTGCGGCATGCAATTATTAATTAACAGAATTGGTTTTACAAGGACAACAATCTCTCTTATTATTGGTTTTTTCTTTAAAGTTATCGGCGTTAAAGGAATTTTTTATAGACTGACTGGAAATCAATCCTCATTAATTGATGATATAAGCGGAACAACTATTCCCTATGATAAATCAATAGTTTTAGGTCCAAGGAATCCAGAATATATATGTAAAGAGCTCTCATTATTACTTAAAATAGATTCAGCAGTTGTTGACGTTAATGATTTAGGTGGTGTGAAAATACTTTCTTGTTCAGATAATTCAATTAAAAAGGTACTAAACCATGTCTTAAAAATTAATCCCGCTGGCAACGATGACCAGAAAACTCCTATATTATTAATTAGAAGAAATAATTAATAAGCAAAAAAATTATGCTAAATAAAGAAGCATTTACAGATAATATTTTTTTTGAAGAACTTCATCTTAAACATATTAATTTACTCATTGATTTAAAAAGTAATAAGTTCAATAGTTGGTTTTACAAAATGGCAATAATAAATACCTTTGATGATTTAAAAAGCTTCCTAATAAATCTTGAAAAGATTAAAACCAAATGTATTATTGCCATACAAAAAAATAAGATCATAGGTTTTTTATATACATTTCCTCTTAATCAAAATAAAACTTGTATTAAAATAAATACTCCAAATCTTATAGATAATAATTATTTATCATTGAAACGATCAATAATCTTAGAATTAATTAGGAAGTCAATTATAAATACCGATTTAAAAACTTCTAGTTGGCTAATAAATTCAGAAATTAACAACTTAGATTTAATTTCATGTGCTAGAGAACTAGGTTTTCAACCTTTACAGGAGATAAAACTTTTATCGAAAGAAAAGTTAATAGATAAAAATTTGAATAAATCCTCTAAATATTTTAAAGTCAATAATTTTGTACAAATTAACAAGACGAATATTCAAAAAGTTTTAAATTTTGTTCGATCCAACGAATCAATATCTATAAGGAATATTCTTGATTTCAATCAAAAAGATATTTATAAAAGAAATGGAAAATTTTGTGGCTGTATTCTTAATGATGTAGAAATAATATTTACTATTCTCAAAGATATAAATTATACAGATGAAAATGTTTATTCATTTACCAGTGGTCCATTTTTAGACTCAAGAATAAAAACTCCACTTAAGCTCATTTTAGAAGAATTATTATTAAAGGATCCAAAATGCTTAGTTAAAACATATTCTAAAGATAAAGAGTTATTAGCGTATCTCTTAGATTTAGGTTTTTATGAAGTTAGAAGTGAACTAATACTAGTTAGAAATAACTTAATTAAACGAGAAATAAAGGAACCTAATAAAATTAATAAATCTCTCGGATTAATTTTAGATAAAATAAATCCTCAAGGTAGTGCCTACCCTTCTCCATTCCCAATTGCTAAAAGTTGAAATTATCTACTCCTCGAAAGAGATCAGTAATTAGTCTAGATATTGGTTCTAAAAGAATAGGTTTAGCATATTGTGATGCTCTTCATATAACAGTATCTATTCTTCCAGCAATTAAAAGAAGCAAAGATTTTTCAGAATTAAATATACTAAGAGCATATATAATGAAACATAATATAAAAGGAATCATAATTGGATTACCGCTTGATGATAAAGGAGAACTAACAACTCAAGCCAAAGATTGTAAAAAATATGGTGAATTTATCACTTCAAAATTAAATTTGCCATTTAATTTTGTTAATGAGCATAGTTCTACATGGGAATCAATTAACAGATTTGGCTTAAAAAAAGATAAATCAGGAATACTCGATAGCTTTTCTGCAAAAATAATTCTTGAACAATGGATATTAGATGGTCCTGAGTTGAAAGAATAACTTTTTAAATAACTAATTAATTATTAAAATATAAATAATTACGTATTAAATAAATGAAAGACCAAGATGCACAATCGAGATATGAGGCACCAACCATTTTACTTAAAGACTCTAGTCAAAATGAATTATTTTGCTATTTAGAGCAAATAGTAAATGTAGATAATAAGGAATATGCATTACTAACGCCCGTAGATACCCCAGTCACTTTATTCAAAATAAATGAAAAGGATGAACCAGAATTAATAGAAAAAATTGATAAGAATGAGCAACTCTTGAAAAATGCAGATGCTGTCCTTCAAGAACATGATTTAAAACTAATAAGATCAGCCGTAACTTTAACTGTTTCTGGAGAACTTGAAGAGCCAATTTATGATGATCTGGAAGAGGATGAAGCAAATGATGATAGTGAAACTTATGAACTTCTCGTGAACTTTAATTTGTTGAATGATGAATATGGTTTATATGTACCTCTAGATCCTTTTTTTATAGTTGGAAAAATAGAAGAAAATCTAGCTCTTTTAATTGAAGATGAGGAATTTGATAGAGTTCAACCTTTAATAGAATTAGAATTAGAAAAAAATGCTTCTTAATAAATGAACACATTAACGAAAGCTAATTGGGACGCAAAGATACCTATATATGAAATCCCTCAGAACGCATTATCTAAAAAAGGGATAACATGCTTACTTTTAGATGTTGATGGAACTTTATTAAGTAGAAATACAAATAGAATTCCTATAAAAGTAAAAAATTGGATAAATAAATCAAATGATTTATTTACGATATTTTTAATAAGTAACAATCCATCAAAGAATAGGATAGAAACTATTGGAAATGAATTAGGAGTTAGATATACATACAAAGCTTTAAAGCCATCTAAGAAAGTAACTCAAAAAGTAATTAATATTTTAAAAGTTGATAAAAATAATATTGCATTTATAGGAGATAGGATTTTGACAGATATAATTGTAGGGAATAGATGTGATTTATATACAATACTGGTATCTCGTATAAATAAAAATGGTTTACCTATTAAATTAAATATAACTTTGCTTATTGAAAAAATAATTTCTTTTTTCTTATTTTAATGAAACTTTGGGTAATTAAAATTGGCACAAGCATCCTCAGGGGTAATGGAAATGAGTTAACAGAAAATGTAATTAAAACTTTTTGCAAACACATTAACTATTTTATTTTAAAAGGTAATAAGGTTGTTTTGGTTACTAGTGGAGCAGTCGGCTTAGGATGCCAAAAATTATCCTTAGAACAAAGGCCAAATGATCTGGCATCGTTACAAGCGGCTGCTGCCGTAGGTCAAGTAAATTTAATGACTTTATACGAAAAAGAAATGAATAATCTAGGGAATAATATAGCTCAAATATTAATTACAAAAGCTGATTTTAATACTCGAGAATCATTCAATAATGCTTCAAAAACCTTTAAAAGATTATTGGATTTAAATGTAATACCTATTGTGAATGAAAATGATAGTATATCCAACGAAGAGATTAAATATGGTGATAATGATACACTTTCTGCTCTTGTCGCATTGGCAGTTAACGCAAATAAATTAATATTATTAACTGATATTGACAAGCTTTACACTGAGGACCCAAGGCAAAATCATAAAGCCGTTCCAATTTTAGAAGTATATAATAAAGCAGAATTAAAAGAAATTAAGGACAAAAATAATTTTAATTTGAATAATGAATGGGGAACTGGAGGAATCACGACAAAGTTATTAGCCGCCGAAATTGCCACAAATGGAGGAATAATGGTTCAACTTGCTGATGGTAGGCAAGATAAAAATCTTCAAAAAATATTTGATGATGAAAAAGTAGGAACAATTTTTTACCCTTTAGATAAACCCATTAGAAATAAAAAAAGCTGGCTAGCTCATGCGATTCATACAGTTGGAGAAATTAATTTAGATGATGGCGCATGCTCAGCCGTTTTAAACAATGGGGCTTCAATTTTACTTGTTGGAATTATCAAAGTTAAAGGTAATTTTGCCTCTAATCAACCTATTAGAATCCTAAATAAAGATAATATAGAGATAGCTAAAGGCATAACATCTTTAAGTAGTGATTTCTTAAAGAATAATTTAAAAAACAATGGTGATAAATCACCCTCAATGATAGTAGTTCACCGTGATGTTCTTGCTTTAACCTAAATTCAAACAAATTTTAAAATGCTAATTAGTAAAATTATTGAACTATTAAAAAAAGGCAACTCTAATTACGTAAGTTCAAAAATTATTAAGGATATAAATATTGAGAATGCTTCATCTATTGAATCAGCAAAAGATAAAGATATTACTTTTTTAGAAGAAAATAATATAATTAAAGATTCATTTGCTTCAACTAAAGCAGCTGTCATTATTATTTCAGACAATCCCAATTTAATAAATTTAACCAAAGATAAATTAATTTCAACAATTGTGGTTAAGAATGCAAGAATTGCTTTTGCTGAGGTATTAGAGAGCTTATACGAGACTAATATTTATGTGGAAGGAATTAATGAAACAGCTAATATTCACGAGGAATGTTTAATAGGAGAAAATTGTTTTATTGGAGCGAATGTGAGTATTGGTAAAAATACAAAGATAGGCAATAACAATCAAATTTTTCCAGGCGTTGTAATATTAGGAGATGTTGAGATTGGGAATAACAATATAATTCACTCAAATTGTGTTATTTACCAAAACTCAACTATAAAAAATAATTGTGTTATCAACTCAAATACTGTAATAGGTTCAGAAGGTTTTGGATTCATTCCAGAATCTGGTAGATGGATTAAAATGCCACAAAAAGGAGGTGTAATTCTACATGACTCAGTTGAGATCGGTACAAATAGTTGCGTAGACAGGCCATCTGTAGGCCATACAATTATTGGGGAAGGAACAAAGATAGACAACCTAGTACAGATCGGACATGGAGTAAAAATTGGAAGAAATTGCGCTTTTGCTGCGCAAGTGGGTATTGCTGGAGGTGCCACAATAGGTGATGGAGTAATTTTGGCAGGTCAAGTAGGAGTTAATAACAGGGTAAAGGTTGGTAATAATGTCATTGCTAGTTCAAAATGTGGAATTCATTGCGATGTTAAAAATGGAGAAATTATTAGTGGTTTTCCAGCCATGAAAAATAAGTCTTGGCTTAGGAGTTCAGCCATATTTAAAAAGTTACCAGATTTAGTAAAAAAACTTAGAGATATAGAAAAGTGATAAATTATTCTTTAAAACAAAATTATTTGTATGAAAAATTATAAAATTGTCCTACTTTCTGGCGATGGTATAGGTCCAGAGATTTCAGAAGTCTCAAAAAAAATTCTTCTCAAATTATCTGAAAAACTTGATTTTAATATAGAAATCAAAGAGGAATTATTTGGAGGTATTGCTTATGAGAGGTATGGAGAACCAGCCCCTCAGAAAACACTAGATAGTTGTAAATCATCAGATGCAATTCTACTGGCATGTGTAGGTGATTTTAAATATGATTCACTCCCTAGAGAAATGAGGCCAGAAACTGGTTTACTGAAATTAAGATCAGAATTAGAACTTTTTGCAAATATTAGACCTGTAAAGATTAGAAAATCTCTTATTAATTCCAGTACGTTAAAAAAAGAAGTGATTAAAAATGTAGATTTAATTGTTGTTAGAGAACTTACTGGAGGAATATATTTTGGGGAACCAAGAGGAGTGATCAATATTGAAAACGAAAAAAGATCTTTTAATACCATGACTTATGGGACCTCAGAGATAAAACGCATAACTGATGTAGCTATTAAAATTGCAAAAAAAAGAAGAAATGTTATTTGTTCTGTAGACAAAGCAAATGTTCTTGAAGTGAGTCAATTATGGAGAGATACCGTTTCAGAGATATTAGAAAAAGATAGTGAAATTACTCTTAATCATATGTACGTGGATAATGCAGCAATGCAACTCATAAAGAATCCTTCCCAATTTGATGTAATTCTTACTAGTAATCTCTTTGGAGATATATTGAGTGATTTATCGGCAATGTTGAGCGGTTCAATTGGAATGTTGCCCTCCGCATCTATAAATAATAAGGGGCCAGGAGTATATGAGCCTGTTCATGGATCTGCACCGGATATAGCTGGACAGGATTTAGCAAATCCCATTGCAATGGCTTTATCTACTGCAATGTTATTTAAAATTGGTTTAAATGAGATACGTGCATCTGAAATCATAGAAAATGCAATTGATAAAGTACTTTTAAAAGGTTATAGGACTTCAGATTTAGCTGGAAGTACATCTAAAATTATTTCTTGCTCAGAAATGGGTGAAAAAATTATCAATGAAATATGATTTATAAATTCTATAAATTTAAAAAATTCCTTAACTAAAATAAAAAATAAGCATATGACCTGTCACAATCGTTATATGTTGTTTTTTTAAAATGTCAAAAAGTCATCCAGTCGTAGCTGTAACAGGATCATCAGGAGCAGGGACCAGTACAGTTAAAAGAGCCTTTGAGCATATTTTTGCCAGAGAAGATATTGTTCCAGCTGTAGTTGAAGGTGATAGTTATCATCGATTTGAGAGGATGCCTATGAAAAAAGCCATGGCTGATGCTTTATCAAAAGGTGAAAACTTTTCTCATTTTGGACCTGAGGCTAATTTATTTGATAAGTTGGAAGAACTTTTCAGAATTTATGGAGAAACTGGAGGAGGCAAGAAACGTTATTATTTGCACAGTCAAGAAGAAGCAGAGGAACATAATTCAAGACTTGGTACAAATTTAGAGCCTGGTCAATTTACTCCATGGGAAGACATTCCTAACAAAACAGATGTTTTATTTTATGAGGGTCTTCATGGTGGTGTTGTTGGCGACGGATATGACGTTGCCTCTTATGCAGACTTATTAGTAGGCGTTGTTCCAATAACCAATTTAGAGTGGATTCAAAAAATTCATAGAGATAATGCTGAAAGAGGTTATTCTGCAGAAACTATTGTTGATACAATTTTAAGAAGAATGCCAGATTATATTAATCATATTTGCCCTCAATTTAGTAAAACAGATATTAACTTCCAAAGGATACCAACTGTAGATACTTCAAATCCTTTTATTTGCAGAAATATTCCAACCCCAGATGAAAGCTTTGTTATTATTCATTTTAGAAAAGGCGCCAGAGAAAAATGGGGGATAGATTTTCAATATCTTTTAGGAATGATAAACGATTCATTCATGTCAAGTCCAACTAGTATTGTTGTTAATGGCGGTAAAATGGGATTTGCAATGGAACTAATTTTAACTCCAATTATTCATAGGATGATTGAAGAGAAAAAGGCCTCTTAAATATTAAAAAATCTTATAAATAAAAACATTAATAAAATAACCTTGCTCAAATGACCATTTGTAGCTTTTAATTAAATAACAATCTTTATTTACTGTGTCCTTATTCGACTGGTTTGCTGCAAGACGCAAAGATCAATTCGTTGGAAAAGTTTCTCAAGAAACTGATGATAGTGATGGGTTATGGATTAAATGTAAAGAGTGCTCCAAGGTAGACTATAGAAAAGATTTAATATCCAATCAAAATGTTTGCAGTAACTGCGGTCATCATAATCGCATTAATAGTAGAGAAAGAATAAAATTTATAACTGATAAAGATTCATTTAAAGAACTAGATTGCAATTTAAGTCCCACTGATCCACTTGGCTTTAAAGATAGGAGGTCCTATTCTGATAGGATAAGAGAAAGTCAAGCTGGTACTGGTTTGAGAGATGGAGTTATAACAGGACTTTGTACTTTAAATTCATTACCCTTAGCTCTTGCCGTAATGGATTTCCGATTCATGGGGGGATCAATGGGTTCGGTGGTTGGAGAAAAAATTACAAGAATTGTTGAACGTGCAACTCTAGAGGGATATCCATTGCTAATAGTATGTGCTTCTGGGGGAGCAAGGATGCAAGAAGGAATGCTGAGTTTAATGCAAATGGCAAAAATATCAGGGGCTTTGAAAAAGCATAGAGCTAAAAATTTACTTTATATGCCTCTCCTAACTCATCCAACAACTGGAGGGGTAACAGCAAGTTTTGCCATGCTTGGAGATTTAATTCTTGCTGAGCCAAAAGCATTAATTGGTTTTGCTGGACGAAGAGTTATAGAACAAACACTCCGCGAAAAATTACCTGATAACTTTCAAACGGCAGAATATCTTCTTGAGCATGGTTTTGTAGATGTAATAGTTAATAGAAAAGAACTTAAATCTACTTTGACAAAAATCCTAAAAATACATGGTGTAAAAGAACTTGTTAAGGAAAGTATTTAATAAATGAATATAATTTCCAATTTAATCTCTCTATTAATAATATTTATTATTTGTTTTTCTTATAAAATCCTCCCCTCCATAGCGATAGGTGACGTTGACTGGATTCTTTTAAAAGAGAATAAAGATGGTAAAGAGTGGTTAGATTTAGGTAGCATTAAAAATTTAAACAAAAATGAGATTAGTGTTCTGACAAAATTTTATGAAAACCCAAATAATGAAAATAAAAAAGGTAATACCTCTCTATACGTTATGAGAATAAACTGCATTTCTAACCAATTCAAGGATACCTCAATTGATGGAATACCAACATTTAATTCAAAATGGCAAGACTCAAATAATGATGAGCTTATTGAGGTTGTTATAGAAAAAGCTTGCAAAGAAGGTGGTTTTTAATTGGAAAATTTCTCAGATAAATTAAATATTGGAATAGCTGGTTATAGTTTTGGAAAGAAAGTACATCTTGAAGCATTACGTGAATCTTCAATTCTCAAACCATTATTTTTTTATCATCCCAATGAAGCAAAGTGCATAAAGATTGAAAAGGAAACAAATTTAAAATGTTGCTCCGAATGGGATGAATTAATAAAGAATGAAAGTCTTGATGGCATAATTATTGCCACTCCTCCAGAATTTAGGTATGAATTAGCAAAAAAAGCACTTCTTAATAAAAAAAATATACTTCTAGAGAAGCCTGTTGCATTGAATAGTAAAGAAATCGAAGAATTACAAATCATCTCATTAAAAAATAACCTTAGTGTTTGCGTAGACTTTGAATATCGAGGAGTTCCTTTATTCCTTCAAACGAAGAAGATTCTAAATGAGAATAAATTAGGAGAAATATTTTTAATCAAGTTAGATTGGTTAATGAGTAGCAGATCAGATCCAGAGAGAGAATGGAATTGGTATTCTCAAGAAGAGAAAGGAGGAGGAGTAATAGGAGCTCTTGGTACGCATGCATTTGATATTCTGCATTGGTTCTTTGGCGAAATAAAAAATGTTAACAGCATCATTTCTACCTCAATTAAAGAAAGACCAGAGGAGAATTCTGGAAAAAGGTATAAAGTTACAAGCGAAGATATTTGTCTCGCAAACTTAGAGATAAATAACTTTGCTAGCGGATTAATACCCTGTCAAGTTTCTCTATCCTCAATTTCTAGAAGCGGCAGGGGATTCAGCTTAGAAATATATGGGAGCGAGGGATCTCTCTTCCTTAGTAGTAATAATCAAAAAGATTATGTACATGGATTCAAGCTAAATTTTGTTGATAGATCGAATAACGTAAAAAATATTCACGCAGAAGATATATATCAATTCGACAAAACATGGTCTGATGGAAGAATAGCGCCTGTTAAATATATTCATTCTTTATGGGCTGAAAGTATAAGAAATAAAAATCCTGTTGTTCCGGGGCTATATGAAGGCCTCCAAAGTCAAAGGGTATGCGATGCAATAAAGCTATCATCGAAGAGCGGTATAGCCATAAAAATCTAGAGAAGAAAAGATATTGTAAAATTTATTACTTGACTAAGTAGCGTATTTATTTTTATAATTCGCCATATTCTGAAAAAATCAACCAAAC
>TARA_B100000674_G_scaffold390837_1_pt1 | contig 11293 bp, 12 predicted proteins | sample TARA_B100000674 | Tara Oceans TARA_B100000674 (sample SAMEA2622759) | marine metagenome | biome: marine biome (ENVO:00000447); feature: surface water layer (ENVO:00002042); material: "saline water (ENVO:00002010), including plankton (ENVO:xxxxxxxx)" | depth 5 m
TGTAAAATTTGTACTAGTTGTTATCCTAATAGAAAAAAACCAATTATAACCAAGAAAGCTTAGTTGTGAAAATTTTAGGTATAGGAAACGCAATAGTTGATGTGATCTGTAAGGTTGATGACACTTTTATTAGCAAAAATAATCTTACAAAAAGTACAATGAAATTAATTTTTGATGAGAATGAGTTCAAAAATTTATTAATAAATCTTAAAATTGAAAAAACTGTTTCAGGTGGGTCTGTTGCAAATTCCATAGTTGGCATATCTCAACTAGGGAATAAAGTAGGTTTTATAGGCAAAGTTTCAAATGATGAATTAGGAAGTAAATACGAAGAGGGATTAAAAAAAGAAAATGTAGAATATATTTACTCCAAAAAGAAAGAAGAATTACCAACCGGAACATGTTTAATACTGGTTACTCCAGACTCAGAAAGAACAATGTGTACATTCTTAGGTACGGCAGGAAAAATTAATGAAAATGATGTTGATTCTGGTGCAATAAAAAAAAGTGAATTGATATTTTTGGAGGGTTACTTATGGGATGAGGGTGAGCCTAAAAAAGCATTTGATAAAGCAATTAATAATGCAAAAAAAGTTGCCATGTCATTATCAGACCAATTTTGTGTTGATAGACATAAACCTCACTTTTTAGAATTGGTCAAAAATAAATTAGATTTAACATTTGCTAATGAACAAGAAATTACCTCATTGATTGACGCTAAAAGTTTTGATGACGTTATAAACTTTTCAAAACAAATCAATAAATTAGTAGTTGTGACTAGAGGTGAAAATGGAGCTATTGCAATAAATGGAGATGAGATTGTTGAATGTGGTATCCAAAAAAATCTTAAAGTTATAGATCTCACTGGCGCAGGTGATCTTTTTGCTGCAGGATTTTTACATGGATATATTAATAATTTATCGATTAAAGAAAGTTTAGAAAAAGGCACAGAAATGTCTTCAAAAGTAATTCAGCAAATAGGCGCTAGATTATAAAATCTATTTTTTTTTTCTTTTAAAACTTCCCTTTCCTTTTTTTGGTTTAATCTTTTTTTGACTAAATCTTTTGAGTTGCAAACTTTTTGCTATAAAATTTCTCTTTTTCAATTTGAAAGTATATAACCTTTTTTATTATTAATTATAAAATTATCGTCATTAAATTTTTCACTAATTTTTTTTCTTAATCTGTAGATATGAGTTTCAACAGTGTGGGTCTCAACACCCACATTGTGTTTCCATATGTCTTTCTGTAATGATTGAGGAGATCTCTCAGTTACTGAATTTTTTAAATATTGAATAACTTCAACTTCTTTTTGTGTTAGCTTTAATTTTAAATCATTTTTTATTAGAAACCTTGAATTGATGTCAATGTAATAATTATTTAAAATAAAATTTGATTGAATTTTGTAATTTGTTTTGGATAAAATTACATTAATTTTTTCAATTAAAACTCCGACTTTTATCGGTTTATTGATAATCAAGCTTGAGATTTTTTGATCAACTTTTTCTTTTGAGATTACGATAGCTTTTGGATTTTTTTCTAAGAATTTGAATAGATCTTTTTTTTCTGTACAATGATTATTTAGATCATAGTCAAAACTATTTTTTAATTCTTTAAGTATATTATATAATATTAAATGATTATAAACTAAGATGCTAAAATTATTCATTATCAATGATCATTAAATTAAAAAAAAATTACTTATTTGTAGATCAATTTAAACTAAAATGTTGTGTAGGAAAAGCGGGAATTAAAAGAAATAAAATTGAAGGTGATAAATCAACACCTTTTGGTTTTTATAAACTAGGTAAATTATATATTAGAAAAGATAGAAATAAAAATATTGATACGAAATTATTTAAAATTTTTATAAAAAAAAATATGGGTTGGTGCAACGACTCTCGTTCCAACTATTATAATAATTTAATTAAAATTCATAAAAAAACAAATTTTAGATATGAAAAACTATATAGGAATGACTATAAATATGATCTATTGATCCCGATCTTGTATAATAGTAATAAAGTTAAAAAATGGAAGGGCAGTGCAATATTTATTCATTTAACAAAAAATTATAAACCAACTGAAGGATGTGTTGGTTTAGTCAAAAAAGACTTTTTTATTTTGCTTAAATTAATTGATGGAAAAACAAAAATTAATATTTATAGTTAGCCACGCTGCCCAAAAATTTTTGTTCCTATCCTTAAAAAATTAGATCTCACCTCAATAGCTTCTAGATAATCATTGCTCATACCTAAACTTAAAGAAGGTAATTGTAATTCATCATTACAGTTTTTAATTTTTGTAAAATATTTTCGAGCAGGTTCTGATAATGGTGGAATACACATTAATCCAACTACATTTAAGTTTAATTTAAGGCATTCTGCGTATAACTGGGAAATATGTTTCATATCAATTCCAGACTTCTGAATTTCTCCACCAATATTTACTTGTAAAAAAATACTTAATTTTTTATTTAATTTTTTTTGCTCTTCCGATATCTTTTTTGCCAATTTAATATTGTCAACGGAATGAATAAAATCAAACATATTAACAGCTAATTTAACTTTGTTTCTTTGAAGCCTGCCAATCATATGTAATTTAATTTCAGGATTTTTTTCTTTTACCAGTGTCCATTTTTCTACTGCCTCTTGAACTTTATTTTCTCCAAAATGGATATGACCAAATTCTATGAGAGGTTTTATACTTTCCATTGAAAAAGTTTTTGAAACTGCGATAATGTTTGGTGTATAGTTATCAAAGTTTAATTTTTTAACTTTGAAATTAACTTTTTCTTTTAAATCGATTAAGTTTTTTACTGAAAAATGCATATACTAAATTATAAAAAATACTATTTTATAGACAAATTTGATTATACTAAATTAAAAAATTTAAATAGAGATATATGTTTAATATGGAGAAGTAAACAAAACCAAAACAACGTCGATTTAATTGATAAAATAGCACGTTTTTGTAAACAGAAGAAAATTAAGTTTTTCTTGGCAAACAACTTTAAGTTGGCGATTAGGTTAAAACTTGATGGTGTGTATATATCCGCCCACAATAAAGATTTACGGTGTAATTGCTACCCTACAACGAATAAATTTAAAATAATAGGATCAGCACATAATATTTATGAGATACAAATAAAAAAAAAACAAAAAGTCGATGAGTTATTTTTTTCACCAATATTTAAAGATAATAAACGAAAAGCCCTAGGTCTCTATAGATTGAAAAATATGCTAGGATTATTTGACGGAGAAAAAATAGCTTTGGGTGGTATTAATCATATTAATATTAAGCTTCTTAATTTGTCTAAATTTTCAGGTTTCGCAGGTATAAAATATTTTGAGTAAAAAAAAAGGCCCCAAAAAATGGGGCCCTTTTTATAAATTTATTTGCTCTAAAACTTAGAATGAAAACGCTACGTTAACACCTTTAGCTTCTTTAGAAACTCCAGCTGTTCCACCTGCGTTGTCAACTTTGTTTGCAAAGCCGCTTACAGTCATTGAACCCATAACGTATGAAGCAGAGAAACCAGTGTTTTCTTCTTCACTTGCGCTTGTTCCAATTTCTACATCCATTCTACCAGCAGAAACTGTTAGGTTTTCGTTAACTGCGAATGATGCACCAATATGTACACCTTCTTCATCGTTACCTGTAGCTGCATTAACATCGTATGTTGAGTCTTGGTAACCTACGCTTAGTCCACCAACAGTATAAGTTATGTACATAGTCTCAGCTTCAGACGTGTTACCGTTTTCAGCTTGACCATAACCAATAGCTAAACCTTCAACCATATCTCCTGCATCATACATAATAGCCCAAGAGTTATCTGAGTCTGCACCTACATCTGATTTAGGTGTAAGACCAGCTGTAATTTGTAAGCCTTCGAATGATGGAGAAACAAAACCTACTTGGTTTGTAGATGAAATGTTTTGAGATGATAGACCGTAGTCAGTAGCATCTGTTACATCGTAAACTTCCTCGTAAGCATTTGGTACTTTGTCTCCAATTTTACCAATACCACCAGCAGTCATTGATGATGTGATCGCAATTGATCCCATAGAGTCAGATGATAACGTTAAATGTCTGTCGTCCATTACATTTCCGTCTAATTCCATTTTAGTAGAAATAGACATACCATTATCTAAATCACCGCTTGCGCTAAATGTAACTGAGTCACCAAAGCTGAACGGCTGTTTGTTAGATGTGTTTGAAACGTTAGAATAACTTACAGAAGCACTACCGCTTACGCTCCAGTCAGCAGAAATTGCTGGTGCAGCTATTAAAGTAGAAGCTAACGCAGTTAAACCAACTTTTGTTAGTTTGTTCATAATATTCTCCTTTGTTATATAATTAATTATAAACAGGGTACTTTTATCAAATAATTATGATATTTATCTATATTTGAGGTTATATTAGTTAGATTATTGCCAAATGTTGCATAAATGCATCACCAAAATTACCTTTATTTCATGTGCATTTTCAATATAAAGTCATTATTTATGAGACACTCGCTATATTTCATTGCATCATTTTTGCTTATTTTAACCACCGCCTGTGGCCCCTTTAAATATAAGCCAGTAGATGCAAAAGAATTTCCACCTGATCCTAAGGAAAGAGTTAAAAAAAATATTGAAGAGGGAAGAGGTTTTAGGATTATGGGAAGCTTAGACAAAGGCGGCAAATTTGAGTTCGCAAGCTCAAATCCTTTATGGAGAGCAACTCTTGATACCTTAGATTTTATGCCTTTAGTATCGGCTAATTACAGCGGTGGGATAGTAATAACTGATTGGTATACCGAAAATAATACGCCAGCAGAATCTGTAAAAATAACTGTAAGATTTTTAACAAATGAAATTAGATCTGACGCTTTAGATATTAATATATTTTTAAAGAAGTGTGATGCAAATATGAGCAATTGTGCCATAAGCCAAAATAACAATGATTTAGTATCCGAGCTTAAACTTAATATTCTAAAAAAAGCTACCCGTTATCAAAGAGATGCAATAGACAAAAACAAAAAAGAAAATCCTTATGTTGGGGCAGAATCTAAAGGTGGAGATGCTCCTAAGGAAAACTAAAAATATTAGATTAGATTTATAATAAATTGTGGAACGTTATAATTTTAAGTTAATTGAAAGAAAATGGCAAGAATTCTGGGAAAATAAGAAAATTTTTTCATCAGAAGTAGACACTAACAAAAAAAAATTTTATTGCCTAGAAATGTTTCCATATCCATCTGGCAAAATTCATATGGGACACGTAAGAAACTATACAATTGGTGATGTGCTTTCCAGATATAAAAGACTAAAAGGTTTTAACGTTCTACATCCAATGGGCTGGGACTCTTTTGGAATGCCTGCGGAAAATGCAGCTAAGCAAAATAAACAAGATCCAAAAGTCTGGACAGAAAATAATATAAAAACAATGAAAAGACAACTTAAGCAACTTGGTTTATCTATAGATTGGGATAGAGAAATTTCTACTTGCTCTGAGCAATATTATAAGCATCAACAAAAATTTTTTATTGAAATGTTTAACAAAGGCCTAGTCTACAAGAAAGAAAACTATGTAAATTGGGACCCAGTAGATGAAACAGTCTTAGCAAATGAACAAGTTATCGATGGAAAGGGATGGCGGTCAGGAGCAGTTGTTGAGAGAAAAAAATTAAGTCAATGGTTTTTTAATATTTCAAAATTTGCAGACGATCTTCAAGATGAATTAGATAAATTAGGTGAGTGGCCTAATAAAGTTAAAATTATGCAACAAAACTGGATAGGGAAATCGTTTGGATGTGAGATAGATTTTAAAATTGTTGGAAATCCTGAGATAGCTAAAGTTAAATGTTTTACAACAAGACCAGATACACTTTTCGGTTTTTCATTTTTAGCTCTTTCAATCGACCATCCTATTTCTAAATATTATAAAGATAACGATCAATTTATAGCTTTTAAATCTGAATGTTCGAAAACTGGAACTACAGAGGAATCTATTGCTAACGCTCAAAAGATAGGTTTTAAAACTGAACTCATGGCAATAAGTCCTTTAGATCCAGATACTAAAGTTCCTGTCTACTTTGCTAACTTCGTACTTATGGATTACGGTTTTGGAGCAGTTTTTGGTTGTCCAGCACATGACCAAAGAGATTTTGAATTTGCAAAAAAATATAATTTAAACATTAAGACGGTTGTAAAACCTAAGGATGAAAATGATAGTTTTGAGGTTTCAAGCGAAGCTTACACTGGTCCTGGAATAATGATAAATTCAGAATTTTTAAATACACTTAAGGTACCTGACGAATCAATAACAGAAACAATTAAAATTTTAGAAGAGAAAAAATTGGGGAATAGAAAAATTAATTTTCGTTTAAAAGATTGGGGGGTTTCCAGACAAAGATATTGGGGTTGTCCTATTCCTATAATTTATGACGAAAGTGGAAATTATAAGACAGTCCCAGAGGAGCAATTGCCTGTTAGATTGCCTGAAAATGTTGATTTGAATAGCAAAGGAAATCCCCTTGCTAATGTTATGGAATGGAGAAAAATAAAAATAGATAACAAAATTTATTTTAGGGAGACTGATACACTTGATACATTTGTAGATTCATCATGGTACTTTCTTAGATTTTGTTCACCAAACGAAGATGGTTATCCTTTTAATAATAAAGAAATAAATTATTGGATGCCGGTTGATCAATATATTGGTGGGGTAGAACACGCAATACTGCATCTTTTATATTCAAGATTTTTTATGAGAGCGATTGGATATAAAAATAATGAATTTAATTTTAAAGAACCTTTCAAAGGATTATTTACCCAAGGTATGGTGTGTCATGAAACATATAAAGATAGTAATAATAATTGGATAAATCCAGATGAAGTTGTAACTCAAGATGGACAAAATTATTTTTTAAAATCTGATCAGAGGAATAAAATTACCGTTGGTCCATCAGAGTCCATGTCAAAATCAAAGAAAAATACAATAGATCCAGAGAAAATGATAACTTTGTATGGAGCTGATGCCGTAAGATTGTTTATATTATCTGATAGTCCCCCGGAAAAAGATGTTCAGTGGTCTGATCAAGGAATGTTAGCAGCATACAAATTCGTCCAAAAATTGTTTTTGTTAAACGAAAAAATAAAAACAATAACACAAAAGAAAATCACAAAGTCTTCTGAGGAATTATCGAAATTTATTAATCAACACCTAAATAAAGTACAGAAAAATCTAGATAACTTTCATTATAATGTAATAATTGCAAATATACATGAAGCTTATAGTTTTTTTAATCAGATTTTAAAAAAGGATGAAAATTTTGAAAATTTGGGAAATGATTATGTAAAATTTTTAATATCTATAACACCAGTAATACCACACTTATCAAGTGAATGTTTAGAGCAGTTTAAATGTAAAGAGTTGAAATGGCCAATTATAAACGAAAAATTTTTAGTTGAGGAAACAGCGAGTATTGTTGTGCAAGTTAATGGTAAGAAAAGAGGAATTATATCAGTTGAAAAAAATATATCTGAAGAAGAATTAATTAAAAATATATTTAGTTCTAAAGCTTTTGAAAAATATATAAAAGAGAATACAATAAAGAAACAATTTTATGTTAAAAATAGATTAATTAATTTCTTAACTTAGTGATGAAAAAATATTTAAATACAATTTTACTACTTTTTTTTGTTTTAATTAACTCATGTGGTTATGCTCCATTAAAAAGTATTAAAAAGACAGATTTTTACATTGATAATCTTAAATTTGAGGGTGATAGGAAAGTAAGTAATTATATTACAAATAATTTTATTATATATAGAGATCCAACTGGCAAAACTAAAAGTTATGACTTAAAAATTATTTCTAATTATGAAAAAATTATAAAAAATAAAGATAAAAACGGGAACCCAAAAAATTACGACTTAATTATTTCGACACAAGTTATCATAAGCTCAGAAAATGAGAAAGATGTGACTCAAAGTTTTGTCAGGAATATATCTTTGACCGCAAAAACAAACAAAATTACTGAAAGTGAATTAGAGGTCAAATATAAAAGAAATATCTCTGACTTAATTAGTGAAGATATAATTTTCTTTTTGATAAATAATACATGATAATAAAATCATTTAATTTAAATGATATAAAGAAAAGTAATGCAATTTTTTTTCTAATTTACGGAGAAAATGAAGGTCAAAAAGATGAAATAATAAAAGAAGTATTTTTAAATAATTTTAAGGGCGAGATTATTAAATATGAAGAAAATCAAATTTTAGATAATAATGATATTTTTTTTGAAGCTTGTTTAAATGAGTCGCTGTTTGAAAACGAAAAAATTATTTTAGTAAACCGTGTAACAATAAAAATCTATGAAATAATTAAGAAATTGTTGGATAACAAAGTTTTTAACAAAAAAATAATTCTTAACTCTAACATTTTAGAGAAAAAGTCTAAGCTAAGAAAATTATTTGAGGAAGAAAACAAACTTGTCTGTGTTGCTGTTTATCAAGATAACAACGCATCTCTTTTTAAAATTGCTAATAATTTTTTTAAAACTAATAATATTTCAATCTCGAGTGAAAATATAAATTTTATTGTAGATAAAAGTTCAGGTGATCGAAAAAATCTTTACAACGAAATGAATAAAATATTAAATTTTTGCTTTAGTAAACGTAAAATCAATAATGAAGAGTTGCAAAAACTAATAAATGAAAATCAAGATGAAAATTATTTTGAGTTAGTAGATAATTGCTTGGCTAAAAATTACACTAAAGTAAATAGAATAATTAATAATAGTATTTTTAATAATAGTGAGTCTATAATTTTAATTAGGTCCTTTCTTTCAAGAGTCAAAAGATTGATTGAATTAAAAAAATTACAGTCACAAATTGGTAGTGAAAAAGATACTGTAAACAGTTATAGACCTCCAATTTTTTGGAAAGATAAAGAGATAGTTGAAAAACAGATTAAAAGCTGGAGCAATGATGAGGTTTATAAATTATTAGATGAAGTTAACAAATTGGAATTGAGACATAAAAAGGTTTCGTCCTTATCGAACAATTTAATATACGATCTAATATTGAGTACTTCTAATAATTAGCTTTAATAACCATTACTAGCCTATCAAGCTGATCTGTATTATTGTATTCGAAAGATAGAGTCCCTTTATTATTTTTCTTATGAAGAATTTTTGCTTTTAGACCAGTTTTTTCTTCTAAATTTCTCTCAAGAGCTTTGATATTAGTGTCATTTGTAATAATTTTAAATTTTCTTGGAGATTTATAAATTCTGACCAGACTTTCAGCTTGCCTAACTGATAATTTTTTATCAATAATTTTTCTTGCAATTTGGTAAGCATTATCAAGTCCTACAAGTACTTTGGCATGTCCTTGTGATAACTTTTGCTCTTCAATAAATTTAATAACGTCAATAGGTAATGATAAAAGTCTTAGACAATTTGTTATATGAGCTCTGCTCTTTCCTATAAATTTTGCAACTTTATCCTGATCATATTTAAATTCATCGATCAGTCTTTTATATCCGTTTGCCTCTTCAATTGGATTAAGATCGTCTCTTTGAACGTTTTCAACGATGGCAAACTCTAAAGACTTTAAATCGTCTGCTTGTATTTCAACTATAGGTACCTCGTGTAAACCTGCATTTTGAGCCGCTTGCCATCTTCTTTCACCAGCTATAATTTCGTATTTATCTGATTGTCTCCTTACTATAATAGGCTGAATAATTCCTCTCTCTTTTATAGAACTAGTAAGCTCTTCCATTTGGTCTTTATTGAAATTCTTTCTGGGTTGAAATTTATTTCTTATCAAAGAGCTTATCGAAACTTTGTTAGATTTTGGTGTTATATTTGTATCACCAATCAAAGAGGACAAGCCTCTACCTAATCCCTTTTTTAGTTTAAAAGTATTTGTCATGCTGCACTCTCCATTAGTTTTTCCTGATTAATAAATTCATCTGTGAAATTAAAATACGATTTGCTTCCAGGGCAAGATTTATCATAGAAAAGAACTGGCATACCGTGTGAAGGAGCTTCTGACAATCTGACATTTCTGGGAACAACAGTATGATATACTTTGTCCTTAAAATAGTCCCTTGCTTCCTTTTCTACTTCACCTGAAAGCTTATTTCTTTTATCGTACATCGTTAATAGAATTCCCCTAATTAAAAGTTCTGGATTAAGGTTGTTTTTAATTCTATCAATTGTTTTCATAAGTTGCGTAACGCCTTCTAATGCAAAGAATTCGGTTTGAAGTGGTACTAAAAGAGAGTCTGAAGCTACTAATGCCATAATCGTAAGAAGACTTAAAGATGGTGGGCAATCTATCAATATATGACTATATATCCCTCCAGAATCGTTTAAGTGCGCCACTATTTGTTCCTTTAGAATAAAGGCTCTCCTATTGTCTCCAGCCGTTTCAACCTCCAAACCTGATAGGTCTACATTTGATGTAATGAGATCAAGATTTTCAAAATTGGTTTTTTCAATAACCTCTCCAATTTTTTTCGTTCCGTTTAAAACACTATAAATTGATTTTTCAGAATTATCTAAATTTGACAATCCTAATCCAGTAGTAGCATTACCTTGAGGATCTAAATCAATTACTAAAACTTTTTTTCCTTGTAGGCTTAAACCTGCAGCAAGATTTATCACTGTAGTGGTTTTTCCTACACCTCCTTTTTGATTTATTATTGAAATAATTTTTTCTTTCATCTTTTTTCTAAGTTTTTAATTTTTAGAATTATTGACTCTTTGTTTGTGATGCTTTTTTTTACTTTATATTCGATGTTCCATTCCAACAATGCTCGATCGATACTTTCATTTCCACTTTTGCCTAAAAATAAAATTACTTCTTTAAAAAATTTAAAATTATTTTTAATGAGACTTAAAATAATTGGTAAAGGTTTGAATGCTCTGGCTACAATTATGTCTGAGCTCAAATCTTTTTCATTGAAAATGTCCTTTTGTACAACTTCTACATTTAAATTAAATTTAGCTGTTATTTCTCTTAAAAAATTGCTTTTGTGGAAACTCTTTTCATAAAGTCTAAATTTCATATCTAATTTTTTATGTTTCATGATAATTGCTAAAACAATTCCTGGAAGTCCTGAACCAGATCCAATATCTGTACAGACTGGGCAGTTTATATCAATTAAATCAATGATTTGTGCACTGTCAATTATGTGTCTTTCTTTTGATACATCTTCTGTATCTTTGCTTATTAGATTAATAACTTTATTTTTTTCTATTATTGTTTTACGAAATTGCTCTAATTCT
>TARA_B100000674_G_scaffold434133_1_pt1 | contig 11286 bp, 12 predicted proteins | sample TARA_B100000674 | Tara Oceans TARA_B100000674 (sample SAMEA2622759) | marine metagenome | biome: marine biome (ENVO:00000447); feature: surface water layer (ENVO:00002042); material: "saline water (ENVO:00002010), including plankton (ENVO:xxxxxxxx)" | depth 5 m
CTGATTTTCACGCAAACCGTTAAGGCAGCGAACCACGCTATAAACCGGTTAGATCCGCTTTTGGGTATTGAGATCATCACGGGTGACACCGCTCGTGTTGAGAGAGAAACCATTCTCACCGATCTACGCAAAGGTAAATTGGACGCAGTTGCCGCTCCACGTGTCCTGGATGAGGGAATTGACGTACCAAACGCGAATCTAGGAATCGTCGTTAACGCCAGTCGCACCAGACGCCAGATGATTCAACGTATGGGACGGATACTCCGCATCAAGAAAGCTGGTGTCGGGGCTCGATTTGTGGTGCTGTACGCAAGTGACACTCTTGAAGATCCGTCGGCTCACGAACGAGACGGCTTTATGGAGGAAATCGAGTCCATAAGTGAATCAGCGGAGAGTTTCGGCATAGGCAATATAGAAAAACTTGTTTCGTTCCTCGATTATCACGGTCCAGAAGAGGTCGTTGCTCCAGAAAAACTTGGTCCGCTGCACAGCCAGGATGAAATGCCATCAGGGTTGGACGAGATCGAAGAGTACGCGTGGTTAAGTTTCATTGGCTGGACAGAGATGACCGAGGCCCACAAAGAGGTTTGGGAGAACCCACCTAAATTTGGACCCAGCATCGATTATCTGGAGATTGAAGTTCTCGATCTTCCCGAGATCGTGAAACAAAAGGTCTCCCCCAAACAAGAAGCTCGCCTTTCAACAGGCGATCAACCGGTAACGATGCAAAAGATAGGTAAAGACTTTGTTCTTCGCTGCACTGGGTGCGGCGCAATGTCAGAACCGACGCCATTTCGGTGGAAAGCACTAGAGGCGAAAGTCGAGTGCGACTGCCTCTGGTAGGTAAATCGCTCCTTACAAAAATCTTTTACTGTCCATAGATACGGGTTCGAGTTCGATCGAGATACCTGACTCGAAGCCGCTGACAAAGAGTTCAAAATATGAGCCACAACGCTGCGGCAAGCAAAAGATAACGAATACCGTTCTGACGTTTCACAGGAATAGGCTTTGGATATGAGTTGGTTACGGAAACGCCGGGTACAAAACCAAGTTGTCGAGGGAGTAGCCGAATTTGAGCTTCTCTTAAAGACGGCAGCAGTGATCGAGGAACAAAAGGCCAAGTACCTCTATCCCCAAAACGAATCCACCACAGACCAACAGGTTGCTGTCAACATGATGGTCCTGGCAGCAATGAAGGGCACCGCCCGAGATCTCAGAGCAGACAAAGCCTTTAGGGCGCTCATGTCTCGTCTGTCCGAAGAAGAGATGAAACATGCCCAGGCAATCGCTATACGACGCTGCCAAGAATGGTCAGCTGAACTCGAAAAAGAATGGTTCGAAGAAATAACGGAAGACCCCAATTCCTAGAGGCAGAAATAATTCGACTTCCTCACCTCCCCCGGTTTCGCTGAACTGCGGTTTGCGTGCCGACGCTACGGTCTTCGCTTATGTCGCTATCGAGCGGGGAATCGGTGAGCAAAGCACACCGCCGGCTAGTCAGGCCGCAATGCGGGTAATCGGTTAATCCAAGCGACGTGCCAGACTTACAGGGTGACCAACCATCAAGCGCGCATCTCTGACGTCCAGAGTCGGTTCTTCGTGTTGCCACTACAGGAACCACTTGTCGATGCTATGCACGGCGAACACACTCATTTTGAACTAGTGACGGCAACTGTCACCCTTGATGATGGTTCCCAAGGAACTGGATACACCTACACCGGCGGCCGCGGGGGAAGGGCCATCTGTGCCCTGATACAGCATGACCTTACACCTGCTCTGATTGGCTCGGATGGCGCCGAGGTTGAGGGTCTGAACCAGTTCATGGGCGAGCACCTCCACTACGTAGGGCGAGGTGGAATCGCCGCGTTCGCAATTTCAGCTATCGACATTGCCCTATGGGATCTCCGATGCAAAAGACTCGGTCAACCATTGTGGGAAGTCGCGGGCGGCTCAGCATCATTTGCCCGCGCCTACCACGGTGGAATCGACTTGGCGTTTAGCCTCGACCGACTCCTGAGCAACGTCAACAGCTACCTGGAAACTGGGCTTTCGTCAGTCAAGATAAAAGTTGGTCGCCCTAATCTCGACGATGATGTGTCTCGGGTCCGAGCTGTACGTGATCTGATCGGAGCATCGGCAGCTTTGATGGTCGACGCCAACTACTCCATGAACGTCAGCCAAGCGATCGAAGCGGCGAAACGATTCGCTCCCTACGACCTCACATGGTTCGAGGAGCCAATTATTCCCGACAACTTCGAGGGATATGCCGCCATCGCGGACGCGACCGACATGCCTCTAGCGATGGGCGAGAACCTGCACACCATCCATGAGTTCACTGCCGCTTGTGAGCGAGCCAAGCTGTCCTATCTACAACCAGACGCATCTAACTGTGGGGGAATAACTGGGTGGCTCCAAGCATCCGCTCAAGCGGCGAAACATGGCATACCGATATGCAGCCACGGCATGCACGAATTACATGTCAGCCTTGTCGCGTCCCAAACCCATGCGGGCTGGGTAGAGGTCCACAGCTTCCCGATTGACACATACACTGCGAGGCCTTTGCGAATCGAAAAGGACCGGGTTGCCGTGCCCGATGATCCGGGAATTGGCGTCGAGTTCGATTGGGAACGACTCGAACCGCATGAAGTCGATCCGAACTGAACCTGATCCGCGCCAACTCCGCGAACGCCCTGTCTGAATATCATTGCGGTATGGCTGATTTTCATGTTGACGGAACAAGACTGTGGAAGACCCTGCATCAGCTCGCAGAAATCGGTGCAACAGAAGCGGGAGGTGTGGCAAGAGTTGCGTTAACTGACACTGATAAGGCTGGTCGAGATCAGTTCGTTGAATGGGTTACCGAACTTCAGTGTTCTGTGCATATCGATCGAATGGGCAATCTGTTCGCTCGCCGAGAAGGCGCGGACTCAAACCGCGACCCGGTCGTTATAGGCAGTCATTTAGACAGCCAGCCAACCGGAGGTAAATTCGATGGTGCCTATGGAGTAATGGTCGGACTGGAGATCCTGCGTGTCCTCAACGACCACGACCACCTCACAGCTGCACCCATTGAAGTGGTCTCTTGGACCAATGAAGAAGGGGCCCGGTTCCCTCCAGCGATGCTTGGCTCCGGTGTATTTGGTGGCGCATTCTCATTAGAGGAAGGCCTAGGGGCCACTGCCCAAGATGGGACGGTACTGGTGGACGAGTTGACCAGGATCGGGTATTCGGGAAGTGACCCGTGCGGGGATCGACCTGTGGGGTACTACCTGGAACCTCACATCGAGCAAGGACCTATTCTTGAGGCCAGCGATACCGCGGTTGGCATCGTGACAGGGGTCCAAGGGATCCGCTGGTACGACGTGTCTATTAAGGGCGTCGAAGCACATGCGGGGACAACACCGATGGATCGCCGCTCTGACGCGATGCTCAGCGCAGCTCGACTCATTACAGCCGTTGATGAAATAGCAAGCAGCCGACCAGAAGGTCGCTCCACAGTCGGAGTTATTACGTCTACCCCCGGTTCCAGAAATACTGTTGCTGGCACTGTTGATCTAACTATTGATCTCCGACATCCAGATGTTGACGAGCTTTCGCGAATGAACGACGAACTAGTTCAATTCGCGAATTCCTTGAACCCTTCGGCATCGGTTAATCAAATTTGGTATTCGCCGCCAGTGAACTTCGACTCAGATGTTGTGGACGCAATTCGCGACAGCGCCACTCAAAGTGGTTTCGAATCTGCCGACATCGTGTCCGGTGCCGGTCATGATGCTGTGTACATCAACCGTGTTGCGCCGGCTGGAATGCTGTTCATTCCGTGTGAAGATGGCTTGTCGCACAACGAAGCAGAAAACATCACCCAAGAACATTCAACGCTTGGCGCCGAAGTGACTCTTCAAGCAGTACTTCGTCTTGCAAGCTGATGAGCGACGCCTCATTTTGGCGGAACCAAAACGACAACTGGCCGCCCCAATGGGCGGCCCATTGTCTTAAAGAGATAAGAGCAGTTTTTGCCTCTCTCAGACCGTTCGGCTGAAAGACCGCTCCACGACAGTCAAACCGCTTGACGCAGCTACAGCTTGAAAGTCAGCGTTTGCGTAGAGACCTTGAATTGCACCAGCGTATGCATCGAGTGATTCAACATAAAAGATCCCGAGATAGTTACCTGTGCTTTGACCAGCGGCTAACCCGCGAACTGCGCGAGCTCCGTTGACTCCGTTACCCACCAAGTTCTCTTCCACCACATCCATGGTTCGTTGAGTGATTTCCAGCGAGTGATCGGTAGCCGTTTGGTGGACTCCTACAGCGTATGGACCATCGCAATCACCTCGTTCGTCAAGAATCTGGCCGACGTTAGTCATTAACGGAACCGTTCCCGAAGCTTCCAACACAGCCAAGAAACCTGGGTCCGCCATCCAAAGATGACGATGTTCGTAATAAGCATCTATCGAGTCCCAAATAGAACTAACTACCCCTTTACCGGTCATTTCTCCGGTCAATTGAACCGAACCACGGACGGAACTCGCTCCAGCTTCTTTCATGATGGGCGCTGCTGCCGCTACCACGTCACCCGCCTTGGACGGATCTCCGTCGCCGATCGTGAAGAACATGTAACTCATAACTTCAACCTTTCGTAATAATTACGAATCATTCTTATTTTGCTAGATGCGGAGCGTAGTCCTCCTAAATGAACTCTGAATGAACAGTTAGTAAAGCTAGAAAAAGCCGCCCCAAAGGGCGGCCATTTCCGTTTAGGTAATCGCTTCGTATCTAATGGACGATCGCTAATCCTCTGGCAACAGGCACGAAGCCAGTGCGAGAAGCTCCCGCGATAAAGCTGGGGTCTGTTGTTAGCTCAGCCATCATTTCTGCCCAATTATTTAATGAGTCGCAATAGAAGACAGCAGTTCTTGTTCCGGAATTGGAACCGGCAGCCATGTTATTGAGCATACGAATAGCTGTAATTCCATTCCTGTCTGCGATAGCCGTGATGTTTGCGAACTCTTCGTCGTTAACCGAATCACCCTGGAAACTGGTCCAACCCGCGTAGCCGGGACCAGGTCTCCCATGTTCGCGTTCCAGTTTTGTCACATTGCGACCGACCGCAGTCGGCGCATCCGCCGAAGTTGCTATTTCTTGAATTCTTGGGTCGGCGTACATGGCAGACAAACCATCCCAACCTTCTTGAACGCTGTCCCAAAAGCTGGCCGCTACGCACAAACCCGTAAGTTCACCTGCTGCAATCTGCTGAAAGAGAAGCATCCCTGAGGAGCCTGACCCTCTAACTAATTCGTTAAACAAGTCCATGTTGTCGATTAAGACAGCTGGATTATCTCCTTGATATTGAGTTTGGAATACAAAGCTCACCGTTCCACCTTTACCTTTCTTTATGTATTACCTACGGAGCGTAGCCCTCCCCCATAAACGGTGAATGATCGTTCAGTTAACAGTAAGTGACCGCCCCTTAGGGCGGTCACTTGTTGAAGTCCTATATAAGGTCCGTCGCTTTAACTCTGCGTTACCTTTTGCATTCGAGCTTTGAAATCTTCGACTGGTTGAATTCTTGCTGTTCCCATTGGGACTGCTGGGAACAAGCCTTCCACTATCGCTTCATAGGAGTCGGACTCCACCACAAAGAAAAAATCGTGGCCGGGCGGATCCACCCATGCTCCATGGACAGTTACTCCTTGCTCAGCTAGTGACGGCAATACCTGACCAAAGGTGGCAGCGACCTTGTCAGGGTCATGAGCTGGACAGGTTTTTTCATCGTGGTGATGGGTGATATGAAAAATCATTTGAGTTTCCTTCTGGTGGCCTAGCGCGACAATAGACCGCCCCGAAAGGCGGCCGTTACCAACGTTGCTTTGTCGTTTTTCGGGTCCCTAAGGATTGATGTGCTTTGCACTCAAGAGATGCTGAGGCAATCGATCCGATAGTTTTCGCTTGTGCGTCAATCGGTTAGGAGACATGAATGAAGTTCGGATTCAGTGCACCATTTCGTGGTCCGCTTGCAAACCCACAAGACATTCGGACAATCGCTGAGGCCGCAGAACGTTTCGACTACGACACCATCACGGTCGCCGATCACATCGTGGTGCCTTCAAACATCAGCGCGAACTATCCCTACAGCGAAGACGGCGAATTCGCATGGACTGCTGACGGGAGCACCGACTGCATGGAACAGTTCACTCTTCTGGCATGGCTTGGCGCTGTGACCACGAGCGTGAGGTTGTTGACGTCAGTCATTGTGGTTCCGCACCGCAACCCTCTCTTCATGGCGAAATCGTTAGCGACCACCGATCAATTGTCAGGAGGTCGCGTCACCGTTGGATGCGGCGCCGGGTGGATGCGCGAGGAGTTCGAAGCACTGAATATCACTGACTTTGATGCCCGTGGGAAGGTCACCGACGAGTACATCCAAGTCATGAAAGAACTATGGACGAAGGGTCGAGCCAGCTTCCACGGGGAATTCATCGATTTCACCGACGCAGCCGCCGACCCAAAACCCGTCCAGCAACCCCATCCACCTATTTGGATCGGAGGGGAAAGCATGCCAGCTATCCGCCGAACTGCCGCCCTTGGCGATACTTGGTACCCGTTCGGCTCCAATCCCAAGTTCCGGATGGACACGATCGAAACATTTGTCGCTCGCCGTGACAAGTTGTTCACTGAAGCAGAACGTCTCGACCGCGACCCCACCTCGATCGGGCTCGCGTACAACTGCGCGTTCCACAATGAGGAGGCTCAGACCCACATTGATGGCGGTCGACTTTTGTTCACAGGCTCCCCCGAAGAACGAGCAGAGGACATTGCCCAACTTGAAGCGGCGGGCGTATCAACCATGATCGTTAACGTCACCTCGAATGACTTGGCACACATGCTGGAGCGCGTGGAACGCTTTAGCACCGAAGTGATGGCGTTACTGAACTAATGGTCTCGGCCTACAACAATCTAAGGAAATTATATGAATCGTTTTGAGAATCGAGTAGCTCTTGTGACCGGTGGAGCTTCAGGAATCGGCGCTGCGTCTGTGCGCCGTTTAGTTACTGAAGGAGCTCAGGTGATGATCGCCGATCTAGATGGTGAGGGCGCCGAGCAGCTAGCCAGCGAAATAGGAGCCATGACTGACACTTTCCAAGTTGATGTTGCTGATTCGTCAGCTGTAGATGACATGGTCAAAGCGACTGTTGAACGTTTCGGTCGACTAGATGTCCTTTTCAATAATGCTGGGATCGTTTCCACTGGCACTGTCGACACGTTAAGCGATGAGCATTGGAAGCGAATCATGGACGTTGATTTGAGTTCTGTGATGTACGGCTGTCGCGCTGTTATTCCTGTGATGAGAGCTCAGGGTGGTGGAGCTATCGTGAATACTGCTTCAATTTCAGGATTGTTTGGGGACTGGGGAATTCCTGCCTACAACGCCGCTAAAGGGGCTGTTGTGAATTTGACTAAAGCTATGGCCGCTGACCACGCACGGGACAATATTCGTGTGAATGCAGTGTGCCCAGGAGGAGTTGAAACTCCGTTAGTCGCTGAAGTTGTTGCGAGCCGACGAGCCCAAATTGAATACAAACGTCTCGTTCCCCAAGGTCGTATGGGTAAGCCTGAAGAAATAGCTGCTGCGGTCGCATTTTTGGCCAGCGATGATGCGAGTTATGTAACTGGCCACAACCTTGTTGTAGATGGTGGGGTGACTGTGACGACTGGTCAACCCAATTTCACGGCGATCGCTGAACGCTGGTGGGATCCACTAAAAAATTAATACGCGCGGCGCTTAGACCACTTCTTTGCCCCAAATTCCTACTGCGTGCTCTGGGTTTACACCATCATCTGCAAAAGGCTTCTCAGAGATGGCTACATCCCTTCTTCCATTTCAGCTATCTCGTTGAGCCATTCCTCGGCTCGCTCTTTGGCGGTGACCGCAGCCCGTCGGGCAGCTTCTGGGGGCATTTCATGTACCCACTTGCGAATCATTTTCTCTAACTCGCTAGAAACCTTGTCGTTCTTTTGCGTTATGGCAATCACTCTCGCGGCCAACATGTTCGCCAACAGATCCTCATCGTCTTCAGGTTCCTTTGAGATGTACTTATCTTGAATAGCTTGGAACCGTAAGGCGCGGTCCAGTTTCGCGAAACCAGCCTCGAACTCGGCTCGATCGAACCTGCCCTCGCCATCGCAGCCCATACGTACCAACTTATGCCAAGGCTGCCACCGACATGGACTTAACAGTTGAGGACCGCGAGGCGACAGAAGCTGACTACGACGCCAACGACATGGCCGTCGCCGCTTGCGGCGTTTTCGTTACGTACCGCGAGGATGACGTCAACCGTCAAATAGGCGCCGAGAGATAATTGCTGACCCCTAAAACGACAAATGACCGCCCCGAAGGGCGGCCATTGCCTAACAGCTTTGATTCACCCAAGCACTTTGAACAAGTTCCGTCCGGTGAGTTGGAAATTCTGCGACGCCATCATCTGCTGAATTTCGGGGTTAGCGAACATTCTCTGGCTCGATGCCATGAGCTGATCCACAGAATCACATAGCGTCATCGTGAGATACGCACCTGTCATCGGTCCAGCCGCTACCGCTTGATGCCACTGAATTCCGTTCGTTCCATCTTGCATCTGCCCCCAAAAAGCATCCGCGTTTGCTTCGAGCTGTTCCGGTGTCGCCGGGTCGCCAGTGCCCACAAGCAACGAGCCGTACTTACCTTCAAGCGAACCTCGGGTTCCTTGAACCAAAAGCAAGCTTCTTCGCAGCGTTTCCACGCCAGCTGCCTTCATCATTTCTGCCGTCTCTGGATTGCTCCGAACTGCCGCAGGGTGCTCCATAGCGGCATCGATCGAATCCCACTCGCTTGCTAGCCCTATGTTGCCTGCGTCTTCGCCAGCAAAGACACTTTGGCTAATCCGTGCACTGGTTGCACCCAGGTCCAGGAACTGTTGTTTGCCAAAGTCATTCCAACCTGCAACGAACCGATCCACATCTGCTACCCGAAGGATTAGCCCACTCATATAAGCCATAACGTCCACCTTTCGCAATAATTACGAATCATTCCCATTTTGTTAGATGAGAAGCGTAGCCGTCCTTTATGAACAGTGAATGAACGGTTAGCAAAATGACGAAAACCGCCCCGAAGGGCAGCCCTAGTAAGTCAATAAGTTATTAGCGGCTAACGGCCTGGTCACATGGATCTCCGGCCCCCGGTTCAAGCAAGTAAAACTTCGGACGCGACTCGGTAGTGCGAACTGAAGGCAAGTTTCAATCGCCTATCCGAACCTCAAGTTCATTTTGTTCGAGGTCTTCAGCTCGCAACATGGGCTCAACTTCTTGTCGTGCCGAGCCCATCCCATCTTCTCCACACCAATGCATCTCACCGAGGAAACAGTTTTTCTGTTTAAGAGTCACTTCCGCAATCTGCATCTGACCGCATGGTTGCACTTTGACAATCTCACCGCCTTGATCTGCACTGACGGGATCGAAAACGTAGTCATAACGATGTGAGGAGCTGCGGCCATCTTGACAGGTGACGTTTACACCGAGAACATTTGTTGATCGTTGGATATACGAGAATATGCCCCCATCATTTAAAGCATTCAGCGAATATTCATAGAAGAGGTTCGGCCCATCTAGCGAAACAGCCACAATTTCTGTGTCTGCCGCAACTTGCTCGTCTATCGCTCGTATCAAGGCTGGCTCAAGAGCTCGCGCCCAATTCTCATACCCGTCTGCGTTTGGGTGCCAATTTCCCATCGAAAGGTCAATTCCCCAGTCGACCATATCTGCCCCTTGAGTCGCTGTTGCAGCAACGTTGTTATTGACGAAGGGCTCCGTTGAACAGATTCCGTGGTCTGCCCAGTCCACTTCAACGACGTTCCATCCATTCGCATTCGCTGTAGATCTCATGCTGCTTTGAAGAGGAATACCTATCTGACGCCACAAATAATCGACCTCAGCGCTACTCAACTCATCTTCAGGAAAGGACTGCATGCGATTTCCAGGGTCATGGTCCTCACCGCACGCTCGCCCATCGGCAAAAGCGATATTCGGCACAACGGAATAGACAACAGCGCCCTCCTGACTGAACCACTCACTAGAGGTCAAGGCCTGATCGATCTCATTAAGGAGCGCAGGAATTTCGTTTCTGGCCTTTGCGTTGAACCCTTCAATTACGTCGGTATGCCGATCCTCACAGCTCCACGTCGTCACACAGTGTTTTATTGCGTCGCTGAATCCGGCATCGTTGCCACCAATGTTCATATAGGTGACACTGCTCGATGCCCCTATCGACGCAAGCCAATCCTCGGCGATTGCGAATTGAGGTCTATGAACCCACTCGTCTTGCTCAACTCCGTCTAACGAAGTTCGATCGCTTATAACTTGATTAGTGTCTAGCAAGTTTCGAGCGACTGCTCCTGAACACGCGAAAGATCGCCATGCAAGGCGAACACCGGGAAAGGAATTTCTGGCTATTTCTTCCATGGCAACCGCAAAAGTTGACCTAGGGCTTCGATGACAATAGAGCGGACCCCAGAGAGGGTCTTCAAAGCGTTCTATCTGAGCTGGCCAGCGCGGATCATCGACAGCAATATTGGAGTCCACCCATCTCGTATGATTCGTGGCAGGAGCACCTTCTCCGGACGCAAACGAGTCGCCAAAGGCAGTAATCACTATGTCAGGCAGTGAAGACAAACCCATATCGACAAGACCTATACGGTCAGGAACAAAATTAGTTGCGTGAATATCCTTCGCCTTTAGCTCAATCTTTTCAGAGGTTCCGGGCTGCAATAGCCGGTCGAACTTGACAGATGAAAGTGACTTATTTCCTTCCTCGTTATCCGGGCAGTCGTCTTTCGAAGTAAGGCCTTTACCCTCTCCTTTGACGATCTCACAGTTCACCTCCCCGGTCTTCTTGTCGGGAAACGCCGCATTTCTCGTTCCGACTTCATCGCCAGAAGACCCACAACCAGATGCAGCCATCAACAGCACTACTAGTATTGCTATTCGTCTTAGAAATCTCTCCCACACGGGACTCGACTATATGGCAAGCATGGGGGCACCGGTCACCTACTGATAGGAACGTGGTCATATTCGCCCGACCGGACCAGTTCGACAGTGAGGCCTGCCACTGTGACGTGGTCACCGATAGCAAGAAACGCGTCCGGCCAAGTTTGTCCGCCAGTACGCCCCAGGGAGCGATCATGACCCCAGTTGGAGCCGTCACATTTGTCGGTCTGGGCGCTACAGGACTCGAAACGAGACCGCAAATAAAAATCCTCC
>TARA_B100000674_G_scaffold332190_1_pt1 | contig 11282 bp, 10 predicted proteins | sample TARA_B100000674 | Tara Oceans TARA_B100000674 (sample SAMEA2622759) | marine metagenome | biome: marine biome (ENVO:00000447); feature: surface water layer (ENVO:00002042); material: "saline water (ENVO:00002010), including plankton (ENVO:xxxxxxxx)" | depth 5 m
CTGTCATTCCACCTAGTGGTGTTTCAGTTATTCTATTTCTCCAACTTTTCTTTTCACCTTTGAAACTACTTTTTCCGGAGAATGTACCCTCTAGATGAGTAATTTGCCCAATTTTTTTACTTTCAATTATTTTTTTTAAATATTTATAAGTACTAAGAAATCTTCTATTATGTCCTACCGCAAGTTTAATTCCATATAGATTACAAATCTTAATTATATTTTTTGCACTTTTACTATTAAGGGCCAATGGCTTTTCAACAAATATCGGTTTATTAAATTTAACTAATTTTTTTATAGTTTTCTCATGAGTGCTATGCGGAGTACATAAAACAATACCGTCAATAATACTTGATTTAAGTGCTGTATTTAAATCATTAAAAGTTTTTAAATTATATTTTTTAGAAATTTTTATTATTTTCTTTGGATTTCTAGAAATAACACTTGAAAATCTAACAAATTTACTTTTATTTTGAACTGATTTTACTAGTGTTTCTCCCCATTTTCCTAAGCCGATTATAATTAAGTTTTTCATTAATTAACTTCATAGCCATTTTTCTTTACTGCTTCTATACAAAATTTTTCGTCATTTTCACCTTTATCTCCACTCACACCAATAGATCCAATTATTTTCTTATTTTCATAAATTGGCACTGCTCCAGGATTTGGTAGAATATTCCCTTCTGACTTCACTATTAAACCATTTACAAATGATGGATTTTCTTTCGCTTTAGCTGCAATACCTCTGCTAGACTCTCCAAGAGCTATACAGCCCCAAGCCTTGCCTTTTGCTACATCAATTCTAAAAATACTTGCATCATCTTCTTTTAATGCAACAACTATATTTCCATTACTATTAAGCACTACGACTGCAATAGGTTTTGCATTCTCTTTTCTTGCTATTGAAATGCAATCATTTGCAATACTTAAAGCTTTTTCTAATTTAATCATGAATAAATTTATAATTAGTTTTATGAAAATATAAATAAATATTTTTATTGATAAAAATATTAATTAACTTATATTTTATATATGTCTATTACCACAAAAACTGAAGGTGCAACAAAAGCTGGCTCAGGAAAATATTGTTTTCCAATGAAATCTCTGGATGTTATTCCTGCAGGAACGGGATATTCAACATCAAAAGGTGGTGTTGTTGAAGGTGAAAGAATGCTAGTCGGTTATATACATAAAGCTAAAGGAACAGGTTCTCGACCTCATAGTCATCCAAATGAGCAATTCAATTATATTCTTCAAGGTACTTTAGACGTAGAAATCGACGGCCAAAAATTTCAAGCAAAAGCAGGAAGTGTTGTATATGTGCCTGCTAACATGGAACATTCTATGGTAGCGCTTCCTGAGGAGGACGTAATATTTATTGCTATTAAAGATTTATCTCATGGAATTATAGGAAAAGCTACTGACGGAACAATGAGTGGTCCAAGATATATGAAAGGTTTCGAACCAAAATAGTTTGAAACAATCATCTAGTCAAATCAGAAAAAATTATTTAAATAATCGACCTACCCACCAGGTTTGGGGTTCAAAAGGTGGAGTAACCACAATGGATCCAATTGCAACAAAGGTTGGAAATGACATTTTGAATAATGGGGGGAATGCTATTGATGCTGCTGTAGCAATCTCTACTACATTAGCAGTAACAAGTCCTAATTGGTCAGGATTAGCTGGTGATAGTGCATGGTTATATTTCGATAATAATAAAAAAAAATCTTTTCATTTAGATGGTTATTCCGTATGTCCTAATAAAATCAGTATAAGCAAATTGAAATCTATTTATAAGCTAAAAGGTGATAAAAAAAAATTTGATTATGAAGAACCTAACAATTTAAGAAATACTGGGATAAGTTGTTCAATGATACCAGGGACACCATTTTTAATAGATAAAGCTCATATGATGTGGGGCAGTACAAGTTTTAAAAAACTTATAAAACCATCAATTAATTTGGCAAAAAATGGATTTCCGGTAAGTGAATATTTATTCAATGCATTTTTTAATTACAGAAAAAAAATTACCCAATTTAAGTCTACGAAAAAAATTATTGATCAAAATGAAACTTTAAAACCAGGTTCAACTTTTATTCAGAAAGATTTAGCAAATACATTAACTAATTTTTCAAAACTGAGATCAAAAGAATTTACATCTGGAAATACTTTTAAATTGATAATGAAATATAATAAGTTGAATAAAGGTTTTTTTAGCGAGAAAGATTTTAAAAAATATCAGATTAAAATTAGAAAAACTTTTTCTATAAAATATGGCAAATATATTGTTGAAACATGTGGAATGCCAACTAGTGGGATAAACTTATTACAATGTTTTGAATTACTGAAAAGACATAATTTGAATAAAAAAAAGTTATTATCTAACGAATATATGAGAATATTGATTAATACACTACAGTTAATATTGATTAATAGAAGAGAAACCAATACCGATCCAGATTTTACTACCTTAGATCAAAAAAATCTTTTAAAAAAAAATTATTTAAAAAATTTAAAATTAAATTTTAAATTAGGTAAAAAATCTGAAAATAACTCAACCACTCATTTTTGTGTATGGGATAGTAAAGGAAATGTTGTATCTGCCACTCAATCTATTGGATATCAATTTGGTTGTGGTGAAATTGTTGATAAAACTGGATTATTTATGAATGATAGAACTTGGTGGATGTCATTTAGTAATACTGCAAATAAAATTGAACCAAACAAAAGATGCAACATTGGACATGCACCAACAATAGTATACGAAAAAAATAAACCAATAATAACAATTGGAAGTCCAGGAGGTTTTGGGATTATTCAATATATATTTCAAGTTTTAGTTCACGTTTTCAATTATGGTATTGATTTGCAAACTGCAATAGATTTACCTAGATTTAGAGTCGGTAATAACTTTAAAGATGTATATATCGAAAATAGGTTTAAGAAAAATTTATACAAATATTTAAAAAGTAAGAACATCAATCCAATCCTATGTGACGAATGGACCGATCTATTTGGAGGTGTCGAAGGTATTTTTAAAAATAAGTCAAATAATTATTTGAATTGTTACGATATAAGAAGAAATTCTCATTCTCTTGGACTTGATTAAAAACAATTCTGAATTTATAATGCAACTATGTTCAGTAAAATCTTAGATAAAAGTGCTTGGTATGGCCCAGAAGAAGAAGAAAAAACGAATTGGATTTATAATCTAGAAGATGACGATATTGCTGAAATAAATACCGAAGCAGATAAATTTATAAATTCAGAAAATGATATTACAAAAATAAATTCAAGTAATTTTAGTCTTCCAAATTTAAGAAAAAAATATTTAGAAATTATAGATAAAGAACTAAAATCAGGTAGAGGTTTTGCGTTAATTAGAGGTATGCCAACTGGTGAATGGGATATAAAAAAAAATATAGTTGCTTATATGGGTTTATGTTCGTTCTTTGGAAATTATAGAGTACAAAATAAAAAGGGTCACTTATTAGGTCATATAAGAGATTTGGGAAAAGATACAAATAAAGATGTCACTGCCAGAGTATATGAAACTTCTTACAGACAAACATTTCATAGTGACAGAAGCGATATTGTGACTTTACTTTGTTTAAATAAAGCAAAAACAGGTGGAGAGTCATTGCTTGTAAGTTCTATGACAATATTTAATGAAATATTGGAAAACTATCCTGAGTATCTACAAACACTTTTTGAACCTTTTCCATTAGATAGACGTGGAGAAGAGGGGCCAGGACAGAAAGGATACTCAATGACACCTGTGTACTATGAAAAAAATGGAAAAATCTCATCATATTTTTTAAGACAATATTTTGAGAGTTCTAAAAGATTTGATGAAGTTAAGATTACACAAAAACAAAGAGAAGCATTAGAAATAGTAGATAAATTAGCGAATGATAGAAAATTATATATGAGAATGATGTTCGAGCCAGGTGATATTCAAATTATATACAATCATACTTTATTTCACGACAGAATGTCTTATGAAGATTTTGATGAACCAAATAAGAAAAGACATCTTTTGAGGTTATGGATTTCAGCATTTAATGATAGAGAATTATCAAGCTATTATGAAGATAGATGGGGTAGTGTTAAAATTGGAGAAAGAGGCGGTGTTTACGCAGATCCATCAAAGATCAATGTTCCTTTACAAGCAAATTAAATATATTTAATGAAACTCAAGAAGATTGGTTTTATTGGTATAGGCAATATGGGTTTTCATATGGCTTATCATTTAATAAAAAATAAATATGATGTTTACCCATATGATAAAATAAATAAAAATTTAGAAATTTTTCAAAATAAATATTTAAAAAAAAAAAATAATTTTTTAAGTTATATAAACGAACTAGACTGTGTAATTTTAATGGTACCTTCAAGTAGAGAGGTGAAGGATATAATTTTTAAGCAACTTAAATTGTATAAAATAATGAAAAAAGGTTCGATTATTATTGATATGAGCACTTCAATACCTACAGAAACAATAAAAATTGGTCATAAATTAAATAAATTTCATATTAAATTTTTAGATTGCCCAGTGGCGGGGGGAGTTAAATTTGCTAAAACGGCAGGACTTACGCTTTTTTTAGGAAGCAGATCTGTTAATAAAAATCTAAAAAAGTTATTAAATGTATTTGGGAAAATAATAAGGTGTGGTAATTTAGGAAGTGGTCATTCGATTAAAGCTTTAAATAATTTTATTAATGCTTCAACTTTAAACACATATTTAGAGGCGATTACAACTGCTTTAAAATTTGGAATTCCAAAAAAAAATTTAATATCAGCTATAGATAGTGCAACTACCGGTAAAAATAATCCATATTTAAAAAAAATTAAATTAGGCATATTAAAAAATAAGCATAATTCAGGCTTCACAATTAATTTATTGGCCAAAGACGTAAATATAGCCCGAAATTTAATTAATAAATTTACAAAAAAACCTTTGGTATCTTCAAATATTTTAAAAATACTAAATGCATCTAAATATAAGCTCGGAAAAAACTCTGATCAATTAAATTTATATAAAATGTGGTCTTCAAAAATATGAAAAAAGTTCTTGTTTTAGGCAAGGTACATAACTCTGGATTAGAATATTTAAAAAAAAAATCATATGAAATATTAGAACTTTCAGATCAAAATGATGATTATAAAAAAGCACTTCATACTATTGATGCTCTTATTTTAAAAATGACTAATGTTGACAATGAATTTTTAAAATTAGCATCAAACCTTAAAGTTATTGCTAGACATGGAGTAGGTTATGATAATGTTGACTTGAAATCATTAAATAAAAAAAAAATACCATTATTTGTAACTGGTGATGTAAATTCTGATTCGGTTAGTGAGCATACTATTGGGTTAATACTTTCAATTGCAAAAAAAATAAATATTTACGATCACGAGATAAGAAATAATAATTTTAACATTAGAAATTCATTTAAAAGTGTTGATTTAAATGAAAAGAAAATACTTATATTTGGTTACGGACGTATAGGGAAAAAAGTAGCAACGATTTGTAAATTTTTTAACATGCAAGTTTATGTTTATGACAAATTTATAGATAATTCTGAAATAAATAAGGAATTTATCGCAGTAAATGACCTAAATGAAAACCTTGAAATTTATGATTACATTTCTCTACATATTCCATTTAACAATTCAGACAAACCCTTAATTGATAAAACTTTTCTTAATAGACTAAAAAAAAATTGCACATTAATAAATACTGCTAGAGGAGATTTAATTGATCAGCATGATCTAAAAAAGCATCTATCAAATAATCCAGAATTTTATGCAGGTTTAGATGTATTTAATCCTGAACCACCAGACTTAAATGATGAAATTTTTAAATATAATAATTTAGTTATGACACCTCATTCAGCTGCTTACACCGAAGAGTGTTTAAAGAAGATGTCATTATTCTGTGGTGAAAATATTGATAATTATTTTAAGAACAATTTTAATAAAAATTTGTTAATTAATAAGGAAATATTAAATTAATCTACATCCGTAGCATCTAATTTAATTTTGTTAAACATCAAAGGAATTAAAATTGATATAATTGCTAAACCAAAAAATATTAATACAATCGGTCTATCAAGTATTTGAAAAAAATTACCTTGGTTCATAATCATAGTTTGCCTAAAAGATTCTTCCATTCTTGTGCCCAAAACAACACCCAATATAACTGGAGCTAGAGGATAATCATTAAGTCTCATAAAGTAACCAATTATTCCAAAAATACACATCAAATATAAACTTAAAGTTAGTTGATCACTTGAATATATTCCAAGCATACAAATAATAGTGATTATAGGAAGTAGTATAGCCATTGGTATATACAAAATTCTCACAAAAAGACTTATCAGAGGTAGATTTAATATTAATAAAAAAATATTTCCAACATACAAAGCGGCAACCAAACCCCAAACTACATCTGGTCTTTCTAAAAATAACATTGGACCTGCTTGAATATCTAACATTAAAAAAGCTCCTAACATAACTGCTGTGGTTGCTGATCCAGGCACACCTAAAGCTAACATAGGAACAAAAGCTCCAGCGCTAGCAGCATTATTTGCTGACTCTGGTCCGGCAACACCTTTTATTTCACCTTTTCCAAAATTCTCAGGATTTTTACTTATTTGTCTTTCTGTTGAGTAAGATACAAATGATGCAATACCTGCTCCAGCTCCTGGTAGGACTCCAATTATGAAACCTATAAAACCACCTCTAATAATAGACCAAAAACTATAAATAATTTCTTTTAGTTTTATAAAAACTCTGTGTTTTAAAACCTCTCTTTTTTCATTAGATAAAATATTTTCAGCATTAATTATAACTTCAGAAATTGCAAAAAGTCCTAATGTTACAGATAAAAACTGTATTCCATCCCAAAGTTCTGTGACACCCATTGTAAATCTTTTGACACCCATAAAATCTTCACCAATGGTTGATATCATTAAACCAAATACCATTGCTAATAGCGCTTTAACCATTGAGTTACCAACTAAGCTACATACGGCTGTTACTGCAAAAATATACAACGCTAGATATTCTGGAGCACTAAACTTAAGCGCTAAGTCAGCAACAAAAGGACCTAAAATCATTAAACCTACAACTGCAATTGTACCAGCTATATATGATCCGATAGCTGCTATACATAAAGCAGCTCCGGCGTTACCTTGTTTGGCCATTTCGTGACCATCGAGACATGCTATTACTGCAGACGTATCACCAGGAACTCTCAATAATATAGATGCAGTTGAACCTCCATACATTACACCAGTATAAGTTGCTGCAAGCATAAATACCGAACCAAGAGGATCCAAAACTAATATTATTGGCAACATCATCGCTAAAGCACCAGCAGATCCTATACCAGGTAAAACACCAACAATGGTTCCTAATAAGGATCCAAAAAGTGCATACATAAGATATTTGACTTGAAGAATAATTTTAAAACCCTCAATTAAATTTATAAAAATTGTATCAAACATTTAATAAATAATTTTTTTTAAATCCTCTAAAAATGGAAATATTTTATCAGTATCTATCAACTCACCCATTGGCATTTGAAAATTTAATCCATAATAAAAAATAATAAAAATGCAGATAGTGATGATTGCACTAAAATATAATGAATATTTAGGTGGTTTTTTTAAATATAAAATAAATAAAAATGAATATATAAAACTTGAAAAAAGAAAACCAATAAGTTCAAACAGTACAACAAAAATAATAGTTATAAATATTGGTGCCATTTTTACAAATTTATTTTTTACAGCAGTAATATTTAATTCTTCATTTTCATTTAGAGTTTTTAAACTTTTTAAAAAGTAAATTGCCAATAAAAGAAAACCGAAACTTGCTACAAGTATAGGGAAGCTAGATGGACCTACAACATCTTCACCTATAGTCTTTTCTAAACCAAAAGATGAAATGAAATATATTATTAATGTAATTAAAAATATTGATGCTAGTAAATTTTGTTTCGAAAAAAATAATTTAAATATAAATTTCATAAACATATTACCGTGACTTTAATAAGCCACGATAATATTATAACTTTTTATTTCTTAATTAAATTTAATTCAGTACTTAATTTGAAATAAGCTTCATGCTCTTCTGCAAGCATTTTGTCTAATTTAGATGTATGAGTTGCAATAGGTGCTAAATTATTTTTAGCTACATAATCTTGAAACGTTTGAGTTTTAGCAACTTTTTTCATTAAATTACTATAAAAATTTGCTTGAGCATTTGAGTTTTCGTTAGAAAACCATAAACCTCTATATTGAGCGAGTATCGTTCCTTTATAGCCAGCTTTTTTAAAGGTTGGCACTTCAGGCATTGAAGGTAATTTCACAGATGAAGCTAAAATTCTCATTTTTCCAGCTTTAACAAATTTGAATACCTGACCTGGATTTTCTAAAATAAAATCAATGTGACCACCAAGAAGCTGCAAAACACCTTCATCATCAAATGGTGTGTAAGTAATATCAACACCCTTTTCGTCAGCAATCATCTTACCAACTAATGAAGCTACTTGTCCAAAATCGCCACCACCCTGAACAACTTTTCCAGGATTTGCTTTAGCTTTCTTAATTATATCATTTAATGATTTATATTCTGAATCTGCATTAACAGTTAACAACAAAGGCGAAACAACCATAGCCGCAATACCTTTTGCATTTTGGTATCCTACTTCTTGTCCAGTCAATATAACGTTGTTTATTTGTGATGGTGTTAAGACTTGCATAACATGTGGGTCTTTGTTTTTGTTTAAAACATAGTTTCTTGCCTTCCCACCTCTTGCGCCTCTAATAATTGTTAATTTAACACCATTTGGTAATAGTTTTTCTTCCTCTATTACTTTTATAACAGCTCGTGCAAAAGCCACTGTTGAAGATGTTTCTTTAGCATGAGCTACGATTTCTACTTCTTTACTTGGTGTCCACGCACTTGCAAATTGAGTGAAACTAATCAAAAATGCAGATACTAAGACAACCAATTTAGATAATTTCTTCATATTAATTTCCCTCCTAAAACTGAATGCTACACTAAATGCTCAATAATTACAAATTATTGGAATTTAATAAACTAATTAGTTTATTTTACTTTCTAAGTATTCGTTAGAGCTTATCGATATTATTCTAGATTTTTCTGTAATATTCTCAAAACTATATTTTTGATTTTTTTCAACCTTAACGATTGAACCTTTATCCGCGGTATGAGTTTTATCTCCAACTTCAAATTTACATTCACCATCCAAAACATAAAAAAAATTTTCATGATCAGATTTATCTTTCTTTTCATTATACTTTTTAGAAATCTCGTAAAATTTAAAATTCATTCTTTCACCATTTACTAAAGTTATTTGATTACCAGCACTATAACTTTGATTTAAATTATCTAAAATTTTATAATAACAATTTGGAACACCTTCAATAATAATTGATTTATTATCTTTGGAACTGTCACTTTTTGCTCCTTGGTTTTTTCTATCTTTAATTTCACCTTTTTCAAATTTTTTATTTGCTTCCTCAACAGTCATTGCTTTATCTGGTAATTCTTCATCTGCTGAAATACCAACTACAGTCCATGTACAATCTTTTATATATAGATATGCACAAGGCCCATCTTCTGTTGCTTTCATTGAGTGTCTTACATTTGGCGGTATCAATATAAACGTACCTGGATCAACAATTTTTCTTTCTTTGCCAACAACTGCATTAATTCTGCCTTTTAGAGCAAAAATTAATAACTCATTTGGATGATAGTGAAGTTCCGATCCAGTTCCTGCCTCTTTTTGATTTAGACAGTAGTAAACATATTTTCCTTCAATTATTGGTGAAGTTCCTGACGATAAATGCGGTGTAAGTTTAACAGATTTTAAATTTTCAAATTTATAAATACTCATTTTAACGTTTGGATTTTATACCATAAATAATTGTAAGAACAGCTAAAAATAAAATAGTTAAAGTTATAGGTCTATATAGTACGTTGGTAAGATCACCATTGTGTATTGTTAAAGCTCTATTCAAATTTTGTTCAATGATTGGTCCCATAACAAAACCTAAAACAATTGGTATGGCTGGTATATTTACTTTTAAAAAAATATAACCAATAAAACCTAAAATTAACGACATAATTACATGCGCACCATAATTGCTGTAAGAATATGTTCCTATAATAATTAAAATCATAACAAAACATCCTAGCTTCTTTTTAGATATACTTGTTACTTTTGAAAAAAGATTAGTAGCAAAAAAGCCAACTGAGAATAAGAATATATTTGTGACTATCAAGCCCCCAAATATTAATGAAATTAAATTTTTCTCATCTACAAATAAAAATGGACCTGGTACAACTCCCTTGCTTATCATTAATCCAATTAATATTGCTGCCGCACCTGATCCAGGTATTCCAAGTGCAAGAGTAGGAATAAGAGTTCCAGCTACAACAGAATTATTAGCTGTTTCTGGCGCCGCTATACCTTCGTCCACTCCTGTTCCAAATTTTTCTCCAATTTTTGACCATTTTTTTTCTTGTGTATAAGCAATCATGGACCCTATAGCTGCACCAGCTCCAGGAATTGCACCAATTAATGTACCAAGCAAACTACATCTTAACCAAGTAGGTAATAATCTTTTTACAAATGAAAACTTAAAACCTTCGTCTTTATTTTTAAAAAAATTATCTTTTTTCTTTGCAATTTCATTTTTAGAATCTATCAATAGTTTGAAGGCTTCAGGACACGCTAATAATCCAATAACAATAACAACTAATGGTATTCCATCCATTAAGTATGCCTGATTAAAAACAAATCGCATTCCACCAAAACCAGAGGTTCCAACTGTTGCTAATAATAAACCTATACCAGTAGCAAAAAAACCTTTGGCGATATTTTTTCCAAAAAAAGTTCCTATAATTGAGAGACCAAAAATCCCTAGCGCAAACATTTCACCTGGACCAAATTTTAGACCGAAATATGCTAATGTTGTTCCAGAAACTATAAATATTAAAGTGCTTGTTAAACCACCAAATACTCCCGAAACTAATGAGACTTGTAATGCACGTTTAGGTTGTCCTTTTTGAGCCATTGTATAACCGTCAAGTATTGAAATTGCATTTGCAGGCGTTCCAGGAGTTTTTATTAGAATTGCTGGAATTGAACCACCATACTCAGCAGCAGAATATACTGCTAATAAAAATATCAAAGAGTCGCTGGTAGACATTACAAAAGTTAATGGAAATAATATTGCTAA
>TARA_B100000674_G_scaffold464037_2_pt1 | contig 11272 bp, 12 predicted proteins | sample TARA_B100000674 | Tara Oceans TARA_B100000674 (sample SAMEA2622759) | marine metagenome | biome: marine biome (ENVO:00000447); feature: surface water layer (ENVO:00002042); material: "saline water (ENVO:00002010), including plankton (ENVO:xxxxxxxx)" | depth 5 m
TTTGTTTCTGACCCTGATCCTGGGCACAGCCGGCGATGAAGGCGGTCATGATGACCGGAATAACGATATGACGGAATTTCATGTTTAATTTGCCCATATTGTCTTTACAGTCCCAACCGATATGCTTTGCATATATATACTGATCCAACGTTGTTGCTGCCACCGTAGTTCCGAAATAAATGATTTTCCCGGCAACAAAACCAATCAGCTAAAGGAATTCCTTTCGCAATGAACGAAAAAAATGCGCCAAAAATGGGGCATGAACCCCACGATGCCCCGTTCGAGATGTTCGAAACATGGTTTGCGGATGCCAAAAAGGCGGAAGCCGCCTATCCGGATGCGATGACGCTGGCAACGGCGGATGCGCAAGGCCGTCCGTCCGCCCGGATCGTGTTGCTCAAGGATTTCGATCCGAACGGTTTTGTGTTCTACACCAACTATGAAAGCCGCAAGGGCGACCAGTTGGCCGAGAACAGCTTTGCAGCGCTTTGCTTCCACTGGAAGACGCTTGAAAAATGCGTGCGCATCGAAGGCAAGGTTGCCAAGGTCGACGCCGCCGAGTCTGATGAATATTTCGCATCTCGCGCGCGGGGCAGCCAGTTGGGTGCCTGGGCGTCGATCCAGTCACGCCCGATGAGTGGCCGGTTTGATCTGGAAAAACGGGTTGCGGAATTCACTGCCAAGTTCGGTCTGGGCAAGGTGCCGCGCCCGGATCATTGGGGCGGGTTCCGCCTTGTCCCGGATCGTATTGAGTTCTGGGCAGAGGGCAAATTCCGCCTGCATGACCGCAAGCTGTTTACCCGCGATGACGCTGATAGCGGCTGGGACACCCAAAAGCTGTTTCCGTAAGGATAAGCTCGCAGCCGAAAAACAAAAACGCACAGGGCGGGAACCTTGTGCGTTTTTTTATCGGCCCTTGGTCGACTTTATCAGGCGACGGTCTCCGGCGGACAGAAGGTGTCCTGCAGGACCGCAATGATCTTCATGATGTCCGGATTGGCCAGTGAATAATAAATCGTTTGCGCATCGCGGCGTGTTTTTACAAGGCCTTCACGACGCAGGCGGGCAAGGTGCTGGGACAGGGCAGACTGTTTAATGCCCAGTTCGTTTTCCAGCGTGCCAACGGATTTTTCATTCTCGCCGAGCGAGCACAGAATCAGCAGGCGCCATTCATTGCCCAGCGTTTTGAGAAATTCTGCTGCTTCACGTGCATTGTCGTGCAGTGCGTTATAGTCCATCCGCGAGTAACCCCGTTCTTATCTCCGCACGTCAAGTGTAGGGTCAGGACCCATTAATTAGGTTTGAATGGTCGCTCAGATTTGTGCGGATACGCGAAGCAACACAGTAGAAAGATATCTATCTTTCAAGGTGTTGCGACAAAGTAGTCCGTGCAAATCTGAGCGATCCGAAGGACAGAGCTTAAATTTGCAAACTCCTGCGTCAAACACCTTAAGCGGGATACCAACCCGCTTTGCGGTATTTTCCTTGGATTTCACAAATTTAAGCTCTGCCATTCCAATCAAATTAATGGGCCCTGACCCTAGTGTGTCTTGTACGCCGGTTCCTACCCAAGAGAATAATAATCCCGATATCCAAAGCGCCATCGTAATCGCTGGCATTCATGTTACAATCATTTTATGCGCGGTTGATGGAGAAAAACCGAACCGCCACCGACAAAATATAAGAATAATAATAACTTTCGCAAATTTTTGATCTTGAACAAAGAATGTCGAGGCAAAAGATCTCAAGCTGCATGGGTATGTGGTCATTAGCAGACCAAATTTCGAGCAGGTTCAATAACCTGTTGGACAGTCGGGAGTAATTAAAATGGCAATTCGCACAATTCTGGCCCCGGTAGCAGGCACAGCGATCGATGAACGGGTGATGGCAACAGCTTTCAAGCTGGCCAAAACGTTTGATGCTCATCTCGAAGCGCTGTTTGTCGCCGCCGAACCGCAAGACGCCATCCCGATTGTCGGCGAAGGCATGTCGGGCCTGATCATCGAGGAAATGATCCAGGCCGCGGCAAAGGAAACCGAAAAGCGCGAAGCAAGTGGCAAGGTCACCTATCAGGCGGCGGTCAAGGATTCCGGTGTTGAAGAAACCAACACGCCAACATCGGTTGCCAAGCCGACCTGCACCTGGCGCAAGGATAGTGGCCGCGAAGACGAAACGGTGGCGCGCCGCGGGCGCCTGTTTGATCTTGTCGTGATCGGCCGTGACCCCAAAGAAGCATCTGCGTCGTTGACCTTTGACGCCGCACTGATGGAAACCGGGCGTCCGATCCTTGTGGCCCCGGAACGTGCACCGGCAACAATCGGCGAGAAAGTCATGATTGCCTGGAATGGCGGGATCGAAGCTGCGCGTGCGGTAACCTCGGCCATGCCGATGCTGCGCAATGCCAAGGAAGTCACGATCGTTAGTGTCGGTGAAGTTCCCTATGGCCGCGCTTGTGCCAAGGCCCTGGCGGAACAATTCAGTTGGCATGGAGTCGAAGCGGCTGTTGTTGAATGCCCGGAAGCCGGACAGGTTTCTAATACCTTGATTTCCGAGGCGGAAAAATGCGGTGCCGATACCATCGTTCTGGGTGCGTATAGCCATTCACGCTTCAAGGAAATGATCCTTGGCGGTGTGACGCAGGATATGCTGTCAAAATGCGCCTTGCCGTTATGGATAATGCACTAAGCCCTGTGGCTCAGCTAAGCTGCTGATTTCGCGAAATTATATTACCTATCTGATGGTATATTATTGAAAAGGCGCATTTTCATGCGCCTTTTTCTTGTTGCACTCGCGAACAAATCGCGAGAGGGTTACAGAAATAAGAAAGTGACGAAACCCCGATTAACGAGGCGTTTCGCATAGTGGAAAAGAAACGTCTGGCAGGGGAAGTCCCATGTTGTCTTTACGCGATATCATTGATTTCGCTTCCATGTCCGAAGATCTCGCTCAGGAACTCAACAATCCGAATGTTGGCCTGCCCGATCTTGGCGCGGTGGTTGCCGGTCAAACCGGTCTTGGTGGTGCATTGCGTGCTTGCGCTGCAACACCGTGTGCCGCAAACGACGTCGAAAGCGAATAAGACCAAACAGGCCAAAGCACGTTTGGCTGGCCTGCTTGGCGCATCTCATTTTGAAAACATATCAATCTGGTTTGTCGCCGGATCAGGTTTGGTCTTTGCGTTTTCTGCCGGTTCTTCCTGCCAGGACAGAACGTGATCGGGCAGCGGGCCCAGCATGTATCCCAGATCGTTGAAATCCGTCGTTGGATCAAGCCAATCCGTCAGGTGATTGGGGCCGATGACGGCCGGCATCCTGTTGTGAATATGGGCAATCGCGCCCGATGGAGCACAGGTAATGATGGTTGCCTCACGCCCGTTTTCGAGGCCGGCAAACAGAAACGGTTGATGATCGGGCAGGGTGATACGGTTCTTGTGCTTTGCGGTGCCATCCTTGCGCCATTCATACCAGCCATTGGCCGGGATCAGGCAGCGGCGGTTCAAAAGCGGACGAAAGGTCGGCTTTTCGGTTAGTGTCTCTGCACGCGCATTGATCATCGGGCTGTTAAGCCCCGGCACGCTAAGCCCCCAATAACGAATTCCGGCCTTGCGGTGGGGCAGGATGACGGCAATCGGATCGGTCGGGCGGCGTGTGCCGGTCAGGCTGTCGAAGGCGGCTTCTTCATCCTCGTCGCCGTTTTGGGCCTCGTTGATCCCGTCTGGCAGCGGCATGCGAATGATGTCTTCCATTTCCAGCCCAAGCTGGACCTGAAAGGCCCGGATATCACTGTTCAGATCAAAGCGGCTGCACATGTTTTTGCCTATTATAAACGCGGTAAAAACATAGCCTGTTTCGAACACCTTGCCAAATGTCGGTAACGCCGACTATATCGCGGTGATGATTGCAGAAAAATCATCCAGGGCCGGGCTTTTCCTTCGATGGCGAAGGCCTTGGATGCTATAAGAAAGTCCGCAAAATTCTGTTTGCGCGCGCATTTCGTGAAGTGAGTAGACCCAATGACCAGCAACGCCCCGAAAACAGTCGTCCTGACAGGTGCCAGCCGTGGCATCGGTCATGTCACGGTCGGATATTTCGCCAGACGTGGCTGGCGGGTGATTTGCTGTTCACGTGAAGCGCCGCCGCCAAGCTGTCCGCGCGATCCGGCACAGGGCATCCATATCCGTGCCGACCTTTCCAAACCGGCAGAAGTCGAAGCCTTCATTGCCGAGGCAAATGAAGTTCTGGGCGATGATCCGTTGCATGCGTTGGTCAATAATGCCGGTGTATCGCCAAAAACGCCCTACAAGGAACGGCTTGGCAGCTTGAATGGTGACATTGCCGCTTGGCGCGATGTGTTTGAGCTGAACTTCTTTACCCCGCTCACGCTGTCGCGTGGGTTCGCATCCGCCCTGCATCGGGGCAAAGGGGCGATTTGCAACATTACCTCGATCGCCGGCCACTATGTCCATCCGTTTGCCGGATCGGCCTATTCGACATCAAAGGCCGCCCTTTCGGGGCTGACCCGTGAAATGGCTGTCGAGTTTGCCGAACTGGGTGTGCGGGTTAATGCCGTCGCACCCGGCGAGATCAAAACCGACATGATCTCCCCGGAATATGAGGCGCTTGTACCACGCATTCCAATGAACCGCATGGGTACGCCCGAAGACGTGGCGGCCGCAGTACATTATCTGGTCGGCGATGACAGTACTTATGTTACTGGCACGGAGATCTTTGTTACAGGCGGGCAGCATCTTTATTGATCGGAAAGATCGGGCTGACGTGCGAGAAGCCGTGCGGCTTCAATCGTTGTTTTCCGGCGCGATATAAAAGGCCGGGTCGTATTCGACCTGACCGTGCGGGATTTCATCAACCAATGGGCGTGCCATGAAATATTCATCGGGCACGCCTTCAAGTTTCAGATCGGGCAGGGGCGCAAAGCCGAACCGGCCGTAATAATCAGGCTCGCCCAGAACGACGCAGCCATGGGCGTCGTCGGCGCGCAAATGGCGGATGCCGCTTTGGATCAGTTCTGAACCAATGCCCATGCCTTGGCGGTCGGGCGTGACCGCAACCGGGCCCAGGCCAAACCAGCCACAGGCTTTGCCGTTGATTTTGACCGGTGAAAACGCGACGCAGCCGACAATCTCGCCGTCCTGTTCCGCGATCAGGGAAAGGGTAAGTTGACCACTTTTTCTGAGCGCATCAACGATCAGATGTTCGGTCTGCTGGCTGTGCGGGGCGGTTGCAAAGGCCCCATTCAGCAACGCGTGAATTGCCGCAATGTCGTTTTCGGTTTCTTCGCGTATCAACATTTTCCGTCCCTGCCTGTGACGTTGGACCTGCTTCCTGCTGGTCATCTGCCACGACTATAACGGGAAATGCGTAAGGGTCCAAACTCATTCACATGACCGACCCGGCAATTGATATGAGAGAAAAAGCTAGGAAAAGGCCGCAGACCGGGGTGATCCCCGGTCAAGGGATTTGACGCAGAGGCTTTCTCTCAGAGCAGTTGTCCTTCGGATCTCCCGGATTTGCACGGGCTATATTGTCGCAAAATCTTGAAAGATGTAGATCTTCCTGCGATTTAGCTCCGCATATCCGCACAAATCCGGGAGACCGGGCCGATTATGTGAATGAGTTTTGACCCTAGGCCAAAAGGCTTTTGAGCCAGTCGCGCTTTTGCTCGAGCCGTTTGACTTCCATTTCAAGCCAGCCGGTGAAGTTTTCGGCCTCGTTTGAGTGTTCTTCACGGAGTGCCAGAACACGTTCAAGATCAAGTTCGCAGACGTCTTGCAGAATTTCGATCTGTTCGGTGCGGATGTCGTCATCAAGCAGATGCAGGAACCGCATCTTGAGCGCCATGATCAGACGCGAAAGCTCGCCCGATGTATCGCGCAGATTGCCTTGCATCAGTTCAATGAACTTCTCATGCCCGGCATCGGTCAGGCTAAGTTGTGCATCAGAGAACGCGCCGCTTGCGGTGTCTTCCTTGACCAGTCCTTCGAGCTTGAGGAGCTGAAGCGAGCTTCCCATCATATCAAGTGATGGCCCCATGATGTGGGACATGAAATGACGTACCGAATTGGCCAGATCGCCATAGCTGATCGGCTTGTCGGAAAGGGCAAGGGTGCCAAGCGCACAAAGGCGGAGACATTCTTTGGGAAGCAAGGTTCTATCCGAATACATAGGCGGTCCCTGTTTGATCACAGGCCCGACGTTAACGCGAACGGTTCTTAATTGCAAATGTTTATCGATACCGGCCAAAACCGGAAAGACAGCCTCAATATAGAACGCAGCCCGCCGAAAGCAAATGTCGGAACATCATTGCCTTCGGATACGGGCGATTACGCTATGCAGATCAGCAAAAAGGCCGGGGCATTTGCCACCGGCCTTTAAAATTTTTGTCTGGCACGAATACCTTAGGCGACCTTGGAAATGCCAAGCTGGCTCCAGACCGTGAGCAGCGAGTCGATCAGGTGATCAACCAGTTCATCATTGTGGAGTGGACCCGGGGTAAAGCGCAGGCGCTCCGTCCCGCGCGGAACAGTCGGGTAGTTGATCGGCTGGACGTAGATGTCATGTTCGAACAGCAGGCGGTCGCTGGCTTCCTTGCACATCGCCGGATCGCCGACCATCAGCGGCACGATATGGCTTGGCGCATCCATGACCGGAAGGTCGGCCGCGCGCATGCGGGCTCGCAGGGTGTCGGCGCGTTCCTTTTGCGCAATGCGTTCGACATTGCTTTCCTTCAGATGGCGGACAGAGGCCAGTGCACCGGCCGCAATGCTTGGCGGGTGAGAGCTGGTAAAGATGAAGCCGTTACCGAAGCTGCGCACGAAATCGACGATTTCCGGTTTGGCGGCAATGTAGCCACCAATCACACCGAATGCCTTGGCAAGGGTGCCCTGGATGATGTCAACCCGGTCCATGACGCCGTCGCGTTCGGCAACACCGCCGCCGCGCGGACCATACATGCCAACGGCGTGGACTTCGTCGAGATAGGAAATGGCGTTGTATTTTTCGCACAGATCAAGGATCTGACCGATCGGAGCGATGTCGCCATCCATCGAATAGACAGACTCGAACGCGACGATCTTTGCGCGCTGTGGGCCGAGATCCTTGAGGATTTCTTCAAGATGGGCGATGTCGTTATGTTTCCAGATGCGGCGCTCTGCCTTGGAATGGCGCATGCCTTCGATCATGGAATTGTGATTTTCGGAGTCGGAAATGATCACGCAATCGGGGAGTTTTGATCCCAGGGTCGACAGCGTCGTCCAGTTTGCGACATAGCCCGACGTCATCAGAAGGGCGGCTTCCTTGCCGTGCAGGTCGGCGAGTTCACGCTCAAGCGCGACATGCAGATGGTTGGAGCCCGAAATATTGCGTGTGCCACCAGCACCGCCACCCTGACCTGTGATGGCGCTTTGCATGGCATCAAGCACCTTGGGGTGTTGGCCCATGCCGAGATAATCGTTGGAGCACCACACAGTGATTTCACGCGGGGCTTCGCCATTATCGGGGTGATAGAGCGCTTTGGGGAATTTTCCGACAATACGTTCGAGATTGGCGAATACACGATACCGGCCTTCAGCTTTGAGGCCAGCCAACGCATCTTTGAAGAAGGTGTTGTAATTCATACTTGTTTCTTTCGCCTGTCTCTTTGCAGTGTCACGCGCTTTGCAGTCGGTCGTGGCATCACAAAGCTCTGGTCTCGTCCAGATCAGCGATCTGCTGCTGGACATATCCTCCGGCCTGACCGGGTCTTTATCGTTCCCTTATCAGCCATGCTGGCGGATATGGCATTGACCCTTGTCAAAAGTTAAAGCGATTCCAGTCTTCTTTGGAACCATCAGATCAGAGAAGGCGATCCATCTCTCTTTTGTCGATCTCTTTTCGGAGCATGCTCCGTTTTGCGGTAAGAACCAATTTGGCCTTATTGGTTTCATTTGGCAAGGATTCGAACGACTTTTGCGCCACAATTAAATCGTTCTCATCCATCGGAAAAAACAATCATGACAGAAATTACATATGATTTTCAATATGTATTGATGCTGTTGATCACATAAATTCAATGCCAGGTTTTGGAATTGATGGCCGCACGGCAAGCGCTTCGTCGGGGTTGTTATGTGTGCCGTTGTAACTAAATTGCTGATTAACAACAAAAAAACCGGCTGGGAGTTCCAGCCGGTTTTGCAGATTTGAAGTCTTTGTTTTTTAGTGCGACATCAGGACCGGGACGGTCATGTGGCGCAGCAGGTGCTGGGTAACACCGCCAAGCATCAGTTCGCGCAGGCGCGGGCGGCCATAGGCGCCGCAGACCATCAGATCGATACTTTCGTCAGCTGCACGCGACAGCAGAAGATCGCCGACACCGATGCCAGAGGCATTCATGGTTTCTTTCTTGGCATTCACGCCGTGGCATTTCAGGCGTTCGCCGATATCAACACCCGGGACCGGCATGGTATCACGCGCACCCTTATTCGGGTCGGCACACAGAACCATCACGGATTTCGCGGCCTCGAGGAACGGCATGCTGTCATTCATCGCACGCACGGCTTCACGATAAGGCTTCCAGGCAACCATGACGCGTTCGCCAATGCTATCGAACTTGCCGACATACGGCACAAGCAGAACCGGCGCGCCAGCCGTCAGGATGACTTTGTCAGGCATTTCCGAGACAGAGCACGGATCGGAGCTTTCCGGATCGTGCTGACCCAGAACCGTCAGGTCATGATGGCGGGCATACATTGCAGTGGTATCGGCAATTTCCGATGCCGGGCAGGAGGTTTCCTGCCAGCTGAACGCCACACCGGCAGCATTGCAGGTTTCTTCAAACTGGGTGCGGGCCGCCTTTGCGGTTTCGGCCATCGCAGCGCGCTGCTGGTTGATGATTTCCTCGGTGATCTGGACTTCCATGAAGCGCGGAATTTCAGGATAAGGCAGCAGGAAAAGACCGGTAAGGTGCGCGTCCTGCGCCTTGGCAACTTTCAACGCCACATTAAGGCGTTCCTTGCAGGCAGCTGAGGTGTCGATATGGACAAGAATATCCCGATACATAATCCGATCTCCATTCGGTAGGGGGCATGGCGCAGACCCGAAATGTTTCAAATCGCTCCGGACCTTAGCGTCATGGGCAAACATATCGTCGTCGCGGGATGGTTTCTTTGCTCTATCTCAAATTAAATTATTCCAAGTTGTATTTTCGCGCTAACGCTCAGCCATCGGCACCCGGTTCGGTCATCGGAATGGTTTTTTCCATGGTCGGGACATCGCCGCTGGCTGGATCCTGCATGGTCGGGGCGAGGGATGGCTGGTTTGCCATCGGGGCCGCTGGCGTTGTGGTCGGTGCTGGTGCTGCGGCTGGCGCCATCTGGGTGTTGCTATCCATTGCGGGCATCGCCGGATCGTCTGTCGGGATGTTGGTTGGCATTTGCATCGCATCACCCGACAGCATCGACAGCGTTTTATGGAGTTGCTGTGACAATGTGCTCCAATTGGTTTGAAGCGTTGTGCAAGCAGCTGCATCACCGGTCTGGCAACGTTGCGCCATGCGATCAAGAATACCAAGTGCGATGCGTGCTTCATGGACCTGCTTTTGGCGGATGTCATCAAGCGCCTTGCGATTGGGATCATCCATCATGACCAGATTGTCATTTTCCGGTGCGGATGCCGGCATCGCGGTCGCGGGGGCCGGGCGGGAGTTCTGGGACGGCGCCCCCCACGGGGTGACGATGGTATCGGAACTGTTTGAAATCGTGACCGGCTCTTCGACCGGCGCCATACAGCCCGACAAGGCAATCCCCATCGCAATTGCGGGCAGGCATTTGGCAATCGTGCGCATCGACATGCGTTGCTCCTCCGACCGGTGGCGGGCCGCCGTGGTCACGTCAGTTTGTTGTCCCGAACTCTGTCACAGTTGCTGCTATGACTTTGCTTTTGCTTCTATTTAGGTTCTATGCCTCACATATTGAACCGAGTTGCCTGATCTGTCCAGAAAAGGCCCGATGACAATCGCCCATACGCAAAACGCCCACCGAGGACCGGCAGGCGTTTTGGAAAACTATCGCAGTCACAGGCCGCGTCGATGGGCCTTAGTCGTGCTTGCCGCCATTTGCTTTCGACCAGCCGATCGGATCGTTCAGGAAGGAACGCACACCTTCGATGGCATCCTTGCTGAAATATTCGCCTTCCTCGGCAACAGCGAGGACATCGGCCCAGGTCGCAAGGTAATGCATTTCGATGTCGTCCTTGCGCAGCTCGTCAAGCGCGCCTTCGAAGATGTCATAGAAGAAGACGACAAAGGCGTGTTTGCATTCGGCACCGGCCTCGCGGATGGCATTGACGAAATTGACCTTCGATGCGCCGTCGGTTGCAAGGTCTTCGACCAGAAGAACGCGCTGGCCTTCATGGATGTCGCCTTCGATGCGGGCCTTGCGGCCAAAGCCCTTGGGCTTCTTGCGGACATACTGCATCGGCAGATCAAGTGCATCGGCAAGCCACGCGGAATAGGGAATGCCTGCGGTTTCGCCACCGGCGACTGCGTCAAACGCCTCGTAGCCAGCCGCATCAGATACCTGACGGGCGGCGAGTTCGATGACCTTGCGGCGCGCACGCGGGAAGGAAATCAGTTTGCGGCAATCGATATAAACCGGGCTGGCCCAGCCGGATGTCAGGATATAGGCCTCTTCCGGGCGGAAATTCACAGCCCCGATATCGAGCAAAATCTTGGCGACGGTCTTGGCAGCATAGGTGCAATGCGCGGTCGGTTTTTCAGTGGTCATGGCGGCTGTACCTTTTCCGGATCGAATATTTGCCGACGTCTTAGCGCTTTTGGCCGAAAAGCGCAAAGAAAAGCCGCTGACCATTTGGTCAGGAAGCGCAAGAAACATCGGCTTTGCGAACAGCTATGGAAATCGGGACCCGAAATGCGGTTTAATCAGGCAAAAGTTTTCTGTCAGGACAGTCTGTTATGAGCCAACAAAGACGCCGCCGTCTGGTCATGGCCCGCCGCAAGGGGATTGGCCTTGTGCTGGTGATGGCGATTTCGATGATTGCCGGTATGACCGATGCCATCGGCCTTTTGATGGCCGGTGATTTCGTTTCCTTCATGTCGGGCAATACCACGCGCGCCGCCCTTGCCATCGGATATGGCGACTGGTCGACGGCAGCCATTCTGATTGGTGCTGTTGGCTTCTTTATTATTGGCAATGCGCTTGGCGTTGTGGTGGCCGGATGGTTTCGCAAACGTCTGGCCGGATTGCTGGGCGTGGTGGCGG
>TARA_B100000674_G_scaffold492985_2_pt1 | contig 11254 bp, 11 predicted proteins | sample TARA_B100000674 | Tara Oceans TARA_B100000674 (sample SAMEA2622759) | marine metagenome | biome: marine biome (ENVO:00000447); feature: surface water layer (ENVO:00002042); material: "saline water (ENVO:00002010), including plankton (ENVO:xxxxxxxx)" | depth 5 m
GTTTGACCGGACCACTGAGCTCAGCCATGGCGGTTTTGACGCGTTCATTTTTGGGGTAATCGGCAAGGATGGCTTCGTAAAGTGCACGTGCCTCGGCCATTTCACCTTTGCGCATATGCGCCTTCGCGCGCTTCATTGCCTGATCAACTTTGAGCTTCGCCATACGTCCCCGAACCTTGATATTTTTGGGCAGTCTAGATGATAAACCGCCAAAGGCAACCGGGGCGCGGCAAAAAGGCCATCAAAAGACATTAAAGTCAGACATTTCCGCAGGAACCGTTCCGCCCTCCTTTTTCCCTGACTTTCCCCGCGGACGCAAACGAACGCTCCTCTATCGCATGTCCATTTTGCTATTTTTGCCTTTTGTGGGAACTGTTTGCGCGTTCCTGTCACTTACTGTGAGTACGGCCGCATTCGGGCTTGGTCGCCTCATATGCAACAGATTGGGATATGTGGCGCAACGCTTGAGTGCGACGGAAGTCACGTCGGAGCGCTCATGACATCAATCCCAGAACAAACCTGTACGGCTTTGCCTCGCCCAAAAAGGAAATCGCCTTGATACGGCTCCTGCAAGAAATTGAAGAATAAAGAAAATTCGGCATGGAATGAAAAATCACACGCGAATTTCCCACGACAGCGAGCATCTGGTTTTCAAAGTACCCGGAACGCGCGGCTATGTCAGTCGTTCAGCCTTGGCCAACGCCTTGACGATTTACCGTGCTGAACTCAAAGCGCTTGAAGACTGCCACATCACCGTCTGCCCCCCGCACGATGAACCAAGCGTTGTTTTCAGCAAGTGTCTTGTTGGCGAAGCGGTTCTGAACATACCGCAACAGCAAGAAATGTCTCAAAATCCGGACATCGCTCTGATAAAGCGTGTTGATCAGATCAAAACAACCTACAGCCTGCAAAAGGGTGAAACCATCCGCTATGCGGCGGTGATGCTCCCTGCCCGTTTTTTGGCCGAACAAATTGGTCAAAATGTTCCGTCGTTTCTGGATCCGCTTGTTTCAACACGGCACAACATTTGTCATGTGCATGTAGCGCCCTCAAACCGGAAAATTCACAATCTTGCGATGCAGCTTTTCACAGCGAAGACGACCAACCCTGCCCAGAACCTGCTAGCGAATGGTTTGGCGTCGCTTTTTATCGCCGAAATTTTTGCAATTCTGTACGGGAAAGATCAGACAAAGCCTGACGCAGAACGTGAATGGGAAACACATGTTTTCGCTGATCTAAAGGCGTTTATTGATTGCAACCTTGGAAGCCCGTTGTCCCGGGCACTTCTGGCCACAAAGTTTGATATTTCCGAAAGCAACCTGAACCGGCTGTTTGTGAAACACACAGACCAGAGCTACGGCGATTATGTGCGTGAAAAACGGATGGAAGCCGCACATCTGGCATTAAAAGATACAACGATGTCGGTCAGCCAAATCGCGCAAAGTGTCGGCTACAATCACCTCAGCAACTTCAGCCGTGCGTACCGTAAACGTTACGGTGAAATCCCTTCCCGCGCCGTACAGCGTTCACGTTCATAAGGTATTACATTAGTTTTTGATGACTTTTCGGGAACCCAAAGCCCCCTTTGGTTACTTATCAATAAGCGCAAGTTGCCCGGAGCTAGTCCAGGTGTGCTGTTGAAGGTTAATCAGAAAGAGAGTGGCTATCCGATGAATCCGACACCGATATCCAACAACTCCGCGATTAATGCCGCCCGGACGATCCCGCAGGACAATGTCGCCCCCAACGTTCATCAGGAAGATCCATCTGTACAGAATGACCGGCCACAAAATGCCGGGGGTCCAGTTATTGCACAACGCCCGCGCGGCGTCGCACAGAACGATATCTCACAACGTTTGATGACGTTTGAAACGCTGTCGGAAAAGCTAGGAAACTATCAGCCTAAAGAAGACATCAAAATTGGCGGGCTGACACTCTACCGCCGAAGCAGTGAATTCAAGGCGATGTCCAGTGCCCTGCAGCAATATCACGTAGCACTCAGAAATGCGCCCAGCGACAATCGTCAAGAGCAGTTTATGAGCCTGCGCAACCAGCTTGCCGACATTCGTGAAAGTGCAGACGCCTATATCGCCAAGCACGAAAAGAACACGTCAAAGCAGGAAAATGTTTCTGCGATGCGTGAAATCGTCAACCAGATCGCCAGTGAATTCGGGCTACTGCAATCCATCGAGAATGACCTTAATCGCGTCGGTGATAACACCCAGCAAGGTGTTGAGATCAATGACATGCTTCAAGCAAAGCGATTTGGTCTTTCCCTTGCAGACTGCAACTTCACGGCACTGAACGACAACAACATTGATCCGTCCGGCGTAAACGAAGAATTTGGCAAGGGTGCGATGAACACCGTTGCCAAACTGACCTACAATGATGGTGAAACACGCATATTCAAAGCGTTGTCGACTGTCCCCGAAGTTGAGGAAGGGCTCGCCAGTTCGGTTCATGCCCGTTTCGAGCTACCGCGCTTTGCCGCACGTAATCTCGCAGCCTCCGCAATTGATCAGGCGTTGGGGCTGAACGTGCTGTGCAAAGTTGAGGTTGGCACACATAACGGCCAAGTGGGCCTGATGATGGAAGAAGCCACTGGCGTGCATGCCATGAAAACCGAAAAGCAGGAAGTCGATGACGAAGACTGGAACCGGTTACTCGGCCAAAAGGCATTGATGGAAGCCGACGACTGGAAGATGATTCTGGAATCACAGGGCTTTACATTCGACGAAAACGGCAACGTTGCGCTTAATGAAAACGACAAGCCATTTGTCGTGAAAAAGCTTTCGAACAATGTCATTGACGCGTTTGACGCCCCCATGACGAACAATCAGCAGGCCGATCTTCAACGTCAGCTCTGTGATTTGCAGCTTCTGGACTGCATTGCCGGGCAACTTGATCGCCACGCTGGCAACTACATGGTGAGCCTGAAAGACGACGGGGTAAAACTTGTTGGCATTGATAACGACGCGGCGTTCGGACATAACAGCGATGCCCTGCTTGGAGCCCGCAGCCTGAGACGGCAGCACAGCCGCGGTGAGCCCGTACTCCTTGACAAACAAACGTTCGACACTCTCAGCGGTATCGATTTCAACCGGGATATTGCGCCTGGACTGGGCGGCCGGCTTGACGCGCAGCAAATAGACGCCACGCGCGCTCGTTTCGAAACGGTTCTTGAGCGTATCGGTAACCTTGACCCTGATTTTATTGTCGAGGATTGGGCGCAATGGCGTAGCCCGAATGGCGAAACAGCAGGCGCGTATCTTGAGGCACGCGGTGAAGACGCCTCCTATTGGGCGCGGGACATTGCAAGTGCGCGAGACGAAGCAAATGCACTTGATGAGCAGGCGCGTTCAGCATGATAAACTCACAGAACACCACCCCGCCAGAGGCCCTTGGAAACGACTCAATGCTCACCGCGCTGGAGGAGGCTTTTATTGAATGCCGCGCCATAGGCCTTCGGTGCCCGGCCGTACCACACGCGTTTGTCGACAAGCTCAGAAGCGTTGGAAAGTTCGGCTTTTGCAGCCTTGACTACGATCCAGCATCAGATCTTCCGACATTCCTGAACAAGGTCGGATCATCGTCACACCGCGATGGTGTATGTTTCGCTTTGCAATCGGGGGGGTTTGCGTCCAACCGACTGATTTATCAATTATCTGTCGGGCAAGTTCATATGTGGCTGCGCCTTGAGTTCGGGAACATCAACAATGACATCGAAGCCGAACGACTGGCTGTGAACCAGACATTTCTCCGACTTGAAGAAAAGCTCAGCCAACTTCTCGATTATGCAGAAAGTGGACAGACAGAATCGTCACCGCACATTGTTGTTGCTTACGCCCCAGGCGATAGAATTGATCATCTCTTATTGTCATATGATGGGATATTCAACGACAGTCTCGAAAGCCCGAGTGATAAACCTGTCTTCAACAGCTCTCGGAAAATCACCGAATTTCTTCCGCCCAAAAGAGCTGTTTTCCACCACAATCCGGCCTGAAATCGCACTTTCAAGTTGAAGGCGCCGTACTCCCATCCCGTACGAAAATGATAAATTCTCCAAAAATGATAAAACTTAAACATTCACTTACAGTGACTTCTGGTGATAGCCTCTTCCCTGTTCAAATTAAAATGATCAAAAAATAAGCACACGTAAAAATACGGTGCGTATTGGTTGGGGTAGCCATAGCCCTCTTGGGGCGATACTGGCATTCGGGCAGACACTGGTGTTTCAATGAAGGCTGAGCAACACTTAGACGTTGCCGAGGACTCGGCGCGCGACCGCGTTGAAGTTGTGTCGGAGGAAACGTTTATTTCCTGCGTACAGGATTGCCGTGCGAGTCTTTATCACTTTGTACTAAAGCACATTGGGAATCCCACCGATGCCCAGGACTTGACCCAGCAGGCGCTGACGGAAGCCTATCGTTCACTTGCCAAATTCAAGGGTGAGTCAGAACTCGCGACGTGGCTGTTTGGGATCGCGATGAATATCGTGCGCAACTTTATTCAACGAAGCCCCCACAAGAAGTACAATTTCGTCAGCGAAGATGCCCTGACATATCACCCACACGAGTCCGTGGGACAAGATGAGCAAATCGCCTTTGAAAAAGTGATGCGCGATCTTGATGCAGAACTCAAAAATCTGCCTGATGAATTGCGCAACATGATCATGATGGTCGCGGTAGACGGCCTGACATACGACGAAGTTGCCACGATGTTGTCCGTACCAATCGGAACTGTCCGTTCCCGCCTATCGCGTGTTCGGGCTACATTAAAAGAAAAGATGCCGGAAATAGACGATTTGCTGTCGTAATCGCCTATCCGTTCCGGACCCATTTCCCGGCTATCCTTCCAACGCTTCCTTTGCTTCGCTTTCGCGATCATAGACCTTTAGGATTTTAAGGAATCCTGTCATTTCAAATACTTCGCGAACCGACGGTGACATGCCGCAAATTGCCATCGCGCCACCCGATTTTTGCATGTTTTTTGCCGCAACCAGGACAACCCGCAAACCAGCACTCGATATGTAATCAAGCCCGGACATATCGATCAAAAGACGGGTTGCACCTTGATCAATCACGGCTTTGACGGTCGTCTCAGCCTCGCCAGCCGAAGAGCTGTCAAGACGGCCAACCATCAATATGATATGCACCGAACCGTCGATCTTTACTTCCAAAGCCATCCCAAATTCTCCTTTGACGGGCGCTTGTTTCCAATAGGACAACGCATCGCAATGAGGATTAACACCCACTCTCGATCATCATTGTCTTTACTTTTTCGTTTGCCAAAGCCGTTGCCAAGGGCAAGTTCACGCCAAAGGCGCGGCATGCACTCCCCCCAAACCCGTCAACAGAACGGCCAGAAGGTTGAAGGCTTTCGGTGCTCGCGATATTTTTCCAGCGCTGAACGACAGGTGACAATCCAAGAACACCATCGGCATCAAGTTCGGCAATAACCGGTAAGATATCCTGCGCTGTATCTACCAGCGCCTGAAGCTCCGCGCTTGTTTCAAGAACCTTTACCTGATCCAGGCCACCTTCCAATGTCGAGATCAGATTTCGTCCAGCGCCGTCGATACGTTCCAGTTCCCGCACTGCTGTGACGGTAAAGGCCCAGCGAAAATCATCGCCGAATTCCGAGGAATAAGAACCCGCCATGGCATGCATCCTGAATGCAGTACTAAAATACGCGACATAGTCCGGAGCCATCAAGTGACGCGGCCCGGCCCCCTGCCCAAACAGCAGATCACTCATCGTCGTGATTGCCGATTGATCAAGAATCTCAGACACGGCCCCTTGGGCGCTTCCAGCAAGATTGCGGACATTACGATAATATTCGCCCAACTCAAGCGCACGCGAGATATCCTCACTGGACGGGAGACCATCCGCACTCGGTCGCACAATTTCTTGCCCGACACGGCCCAGTATTTCACGCCCCATCTGGTCCTCATTTAGCGACAGCAGTTGCGCTACAGCCCGTGAATTATACCCATCGAAACGTACAACGTTGGTTCTTTCGTCACGATGAGACGAAGACAGTTCAACCTGATTAAGGGCAGCCTCAAGCTCCAAACTTGCCTTGAGGCGCAACCTGAACAGCCAGCTCTTGTCCAGCAGAGGCGTAGCATTCAGTTCCGCAAACAATGGGTCTTGCCCGCTGGCATCATCCGATAACAGACCAAGCTGCTTTTGACTGTCAGCGACCGTCCCGTAGGCTGCCAAAAGATCACCAATAGTCTTTTCACTCACCGTTTCAGGCCGAGATGCAATCTGATCATTCAGGGCGAACCAAGCATTACCTGCTGCGACGATCTCGGGGCCGCGCCCGACACCCCACTGATAGCCAACGACTGTCTCCAGAAGGGACTGAACACGATTGGTGATTTCGTGCTGCCAATCGGGCGAAACACCCCACCTGCTTCCGACAATGTCAGACAGGACGGGCGGCACGCCATCGGCACGAGCCCGATCAATCACCCCGTTTTCAGCCAAAAGCGTCCACCATGGATCGATTATCGGTTCTTGGGTAACTTTACCGGCCGCCGTACCTGCCCCCGGATCGGTTGATTGAACCGGCCCACTCAAATAAGTCGTCAGCTCTGACAGGAACTGGACAGAACGGTTCACGACCGTTTCAGTGTTGGCGGTCAATGCCGTTTGCTCGATGCCGTCGAGGCGCAACTCGAACGCCCTGCGCGCTGGATCCTGAAGCACCGTCTTGCTCAGAGCGATGATTTCGGACCGCAAGGCTTCAAACTGTGTCCCCGGCACAACTGCAATCAGATCCGCACCCTGTGTCTGTTGCAGGGTTTCCCCCAAATGCCACAAACGCGACGCCGCATCAATTTGCGAATGCGGTGACAACGCATTACGCAAAGCCGCCCCGTGTTGCCAGGCAACCCCACCACCAACCATCAGCGCCAGAAGCGCCGCCACGGCCAACAAACCTTTGCGACCAGATTGTTTGCTATTGACCCAAGCATAAAGATCTTCTGCCCCTGCAAACCGTTCGAGCTCGTGATAAAGACTGACCTGCCGGCTCCGGGCCACGTCGCCTTGCACCACATCGCCGGTCAGGAAAACACCCGACGGTTTCCAAGCCGGCCGTGATGTTTCAATAAAAGTATCGAGAGCCTGCAAAACGGAATGCCACCCCAGGACAGCATTTTGCACCGGAAGGTTTGCAGAATATCGCGTATCTGATTGATCGGAAATCAGCCTGTCTGAACGGGAGATTGCTGCCTGATAGTTGGTTGAAAGCGCCAACGCTCTGATTCCGGTGTCCACATTCTCGCCAAGCCATCCGATAACAGCCTTGCCGGACGGCAAAACACCGGCCTTGGTCAGCCCCGATGAAACATCGTGATCACCAGTACCACACAACAGCAAAACAATCGGCCGCCCCAAGGATTGGAACGTGGCCGCAAGTCGATGAACATAGGATCCGATACGGGCGACGTGCTCAGACTGTCGCAAACCACTGGTTGGAATTGCAATGACCAATCCCCGATACTTCCCGGCGTTCACATTGCGTTTCGATCTTCCCCAGACACCATCAGCCTTAAACCAGTGCGGGACTGCGTTATCGGCAAGATCACGAAACAGCGTTTTGCGATCGACACCCGGACAAACATGGCAGAACCACTGTTTCATACGGGCTCCTGAATGCTATCGATCGCACCGGCGTGTGCCGTGATTTGCCCCTGATACACCCACCCAAGAACAAAGCCAGCAAACAGGCAGAGCAATATCATTGCACCAATCAACAGTGACCGACGAAACACAGCTGTTTTCGAAGGTCGCGTTTCTGGTGTTTCCAGGAGACGTACGGATTGCTTCCGCCCCGTCACTGACAATGGAAGGGAAACCACACAGTTAAAGTCACGGATATAGGAAGGAAAACAGGCCGACAGTTTGGCATCAGTGGTCACCGGGACAATATCACGCCCCGAAGACGTTGATCTTGTGTGTCGTTCAAGACCGCCATAAACCTGCTGCGCCAAACCATACAGCTTCGCCAGTTCATCTGTCAGCGGCAGTTGCCGACAAGCCAAAACCTGTTGCACGGTCGGTGGATTTGGACAGTAGCGATCCGCCAGCATCCCGGAAGCCCAGCGCACACCGTTGCTCATCGCAATCCGGGCTGCTTCGCCATCAAGCACAACAAGCGCAAGCCAGACCGAACAGGTCTTCTCTTCGTGGCAGGTGCGAGAGTCTTTTGCCGAAAATTGCTCGTATTGCCCGAACATTTCCGGCGGTGAAGCAATCTCGTCGAGATGCTTGCCGAAGTAGCGCGCAATGACCAGGTCAACGCGCTCAGCCAGTGCGTCGGGCCTCATTGGTGCATTCTGATCTGCAGCTTGAACTAGATCAGCAATGGCCGCCATCAAGACGGATAGAATTCTGTTGTCGTCGGCACCATCCAAAAGCTCGGCAGAAGACTGCGAAGGGCGCAATTCTTCTACCAAGGCAACAGATTGTCTTCCTGCGCTCATTGTCTGGCACCGCTGACAAATCAGTTCATTTTCTGGATGACACCGCGCAATGCGTCGCCAAGCGCCTTGATCGTTGACGTCTGCATCTGAACAGACAAGGTCCATTCCTGCATCTTGCGTTGCATTTCGATCATCTGGCTCGGATCAGATGAATCCATGTTCTGCATGAAGCTTTCGAAATCTGCTTCATTGGCCTTCATGTTATTGCCAAGCGACTGGCCAACGGAGTTGAAGTTCAACGACATTTCAGAAGTTCCTTTCAGAAACGCACACCCGCAAGGGGTATGTATGACGAATTGGCAGTTTCATTCACATCCCGAAAGATTTCGGGTTAGCTCTTCTGGGCTGTGCCCGATACCATCCGAACGACTTTTTGCGCGGCCTCGTACGATTCAAGCAAGCCTGACAAAACGCGGTACTGGTCCGGGGCTACGCCCTGATCAAGTTGACGCTTCACTTGCATCGCGGCAGCTTCAAGACGGTCGCAATATTGATCTGCGTGATCAGCCCGATCTTCGCCGGCCAGTTTTTCTTCGATATCCAGAATATGTGTCGCAGTTTGCTCGTTCATTCTGTCTCTCTGATATCAATCATGTATTCGCTGTCATGACGCTGAAGCACCAGCGCACCATCTGTAACCGACTTCAGGGTGAACCCCGGGGCAACTTCGCCGCCGATATGCACCTTTTCCTGCCCGGAAAGCAGCAAGAACCCGTTGTCCCCGCCCACGGCGGCAACCAATTCAAAAGGCATATTGTCGCCGTCCAAAACCACTGGACGGGCATCACGGAAGTTCAACCCATATTCATCAGTCCACTGCGCCAGAAGATCTTCCCAGTCATTCAGCTTCGACCATTCCAGACGACCCGATACGATGATCTCGTCACGCAAGTTTCGAAGCGAAATCTGGGAAATTCCCTGACGTTTTAATTGGTCACCAAAGACGTCAATCAGTTCCCTGATCTCATAAATTTTTTCTGCATCGACACCTGCGGCACCAACAACCTCTTCCTGAACGAAGGCAACGAGCTGCTCTTTTGCGCCCGGATCGGAGACAACACTGCTGACATAAACGACACCATCTTCGACCTTGTCGACCTTTACACCCCTGCCCGAAAGCACCGATGCCGCACGCTTTTCAAGTTCACTGTCTGCAATCACATCAATCCGGGCCTCGGGCGCAATGCCGTATACAGCGGTCGATATCATCTCTACCGTCTGGGTCGTAGGTGCGTAACCGGCAACATGGGGAATGCCGTCGATCAATGTCGCCTTAAGGTCACTAACCTCGGAGATACCGGCAAGAAGTGTTGTAATTTCACTGAACTCTTCCTGCCCTGGAACCATCACCTGGCCAGGAGCAGGCGTGGCAATGCTTTCATCATCACCGGCAATAAAGACCATCAGCAAACCACCGATGACCGCAACCGTTGTCACCACAATCGGGATCAGCATCACAGACCGGGACGACTTTCGTTTCCTGCCATCGTCCGAAATAGCGACTGCCTCGTCTGTGGCAGCGTCGGCTTCCCCTGTAGCGCCTGTCGCATCATCCGTCAGACCGCCCTGACCTAGTAGCGACGTTTTATCCCCTGCCCCACCTTCGAGCGCCTCTGCTCCGTTATCAGACGGCTTGTTTGCGTCATCAGAAACAACAGATCGATCAACCGCATGCGGGGACTCTTCAAACTTCGGTTCGTCCCAACGGGTTTCGAGACCACCAATCCCGATAACAACATCACCGATCCAGAATTTCTGAGGCAGGGCAATCTCGTCATTCTCAGAAAGCGCATGTGCACCTTCTGAAAAGACAGTCTTTTCACATTTCAGGACTTTCAGTCGCCCAGCGGCCTCATCAATCGCAAATCTGAAATGCGCATTTGCAACACCACGCCCCATGACCACAACATCGTCTTCTTCACCACAGCCGACAACATAGTCGCCTGAGTGAAGGGTAACATGCGCACCGGCCTGAGGGCCGAAAAGAACGACAAATTGCACCTGAAATCTCACCGGTTAAATCAAGAATCCTTGGTCAAATATTCGCAAACAAGGCCTTGGCTACCAAGCAAAAAAAGTGTGGAACTCTATTGGTCTGCTTGTCACTAAAGGTGTGGAAATGGTGCATCTGCCCGAATGAAAAACGGGTGCGCCATAACGTCGAATTCGCCGCAAATCGGGAAGTTCCATGTCTGAAAAAGAACTCACCTCACTTGTTTCTGAACTTGCCCGTTCCCTTCGGATCGAAACACCTGCGAAGCGACGGGATGGATCATACCGTCTTCGGTTCGACGGGCGGCATAACGTGACGCTTTCGAATGTTCCGGGCGGACAAATTCTTCTTTCCAGTCGCCTGCGACGCTTGCCGGCAGATACCGATACAAAAACGTCGATGTTACGAAACAGCATGCAGTTTGCACTTGGTCGGGCAGCAAGCAGTCAGTCCTGCCTTTCACTCGACAAGCAAACGGACACCCTGTTCATCCACCAGCTCATCGAGGGAAACACCCGTCCGATGGATTTTGAGGAAATCGTTGGTGATTTCGTCAATGACCTTTTCTGGTGGAAAGACAATCTGGCAGCTGCCCCTTCGGCACCTTCCGCGCGGAAGCAGGCCAACGTGACGGCACAGCCCCAATTCATCCAACCAAACTTGCTGGTCAGATAAATGCATTTTGCTGCCACTTTGAATTTTCTCTCGATCACGCGTGCCGCACATTCTCAGAAGCGCGTATCATCACCACTGCGCCATTTTGC